>TARA_R110002050_G_scaffold135508_5_pt1 | contig 76429 bp, 65 predicted proteins | sample TARA_R110002050 | Tara Oceans TARA_R110002050 (sample SAMEA4396988) | marine metagenome | biome: Polar Biome; feature: [DCM] deep chlorophyll maximum layer (ENVO:01000326); material: water (ENVO:00002006), including particulate matter (ENVO:01000060) such as... | depth 25 m
AACCAGTGTCAATATCAAGCCTTTGGGACGTTTCCCAACACTTTTGATACTCGAAAAGTCGACTTGTAGCATCATGGGGTAAATCATGAGCCAAACCAAAATAGCTACGGGTATATTGACTTTAAAGACTTCCCAGCTGCTTAGCATGCTAACACTTTCGCCTGCAAAATTGCCGATGAGAATTCCGGCTCCAATGCACAAGGTCACCCAGAGGGTAAGGTATTTCTCGAAGAATCCAATTTGTTTTTTCTCCTGCGTCATGATGATTGTTGTTATGTGGGGTGTTTTGTTCTATTTTGAAGCGTTAACGGTGATACTGTAAATTCCGGCATCGGTGGCTTGATAATCTGCCAGCTCCAGTTCACTCAGGTATTGCAGGAGCACCTGCTCCGGAATCGCTATTTTTCGTTGCTTTTTGATTTCGGGCTGCGAAAAGCCTTGCTCGCGAATCAATTTCAGGTACTCATCGATGGGCAAGGCACCTGACACACAGCCGGCATACAGTTCAGCTGCTTCCTGCAGCTTTGCGGGCAAAGTGCCGGTAATCACCACGTCCGAAATGCAAAAATGTCCGCCGGGCTTCAATACCCTGTAAATTTCACCAAAGGCTTTTTGCTTGTCCGGCACCAGGTTCAGCACACAATTACTGATCACCACATCGTAAGCGTTGTCCGGAAGGGGCATATTTTCAATATCTCCCTGGATAAACTCCATGTTTTGAAATCCGGTTTTCACCAGATTTTGCCGCGCTTTTTGAACCATCTCGTCGGTGAAATCGATACCCGTCACTTTTCCATCGGGGCCCACGAGGCTGCGGGCTACAAAGCAGTCATTACCCGCTCCCGACCCCAAATCCAGCACCTGGTCTCCCTTTTCAATTCCAGCAAATTCGGTTGGCAAACCACAACCCAGGCCCAGGTCAGCATCCTTGTTGTAGCCGGCCACATGTTGGTATTCATCGCCAATCATGCTGAATTCGAGTTCACCACAACAACCTCCAGTACCACAACAGCTTTGCGGCGCCGTCAGAAGACTTTGGCTGGCAATGCTGCCGTATTTTTCCCTGACCACTTGTTTTAAATCTTCGGCTTTCATAATTGAGGTTCAATTTGTTCAGTGTAGAGTTTCCAGAATCCGGCTTTAATTTCGTCACGAACGCGGATAAATTCGCTCCAGATGAATTCTTCGGTTCCAACGGCATGCGACGGGTCATCAAAGCCGATGTGCAACCGGTGTTTTACTTTGCCCATAAAGGCCGGGCAGGCTTCGTTGGCGCCTCCGCATACGGTAACCACATAATCCCACTCATCAGCAAGGTACTTCTCCACCGAATCGGAGGTGTGGTGACTAATATCAATGCCAATCTCTTTCATGGCAGTAACGGCTTTCTGGTTCAGTTTTCCCGAAGCTTCGGTGCCCGCTGAACATACGGTGATGTTGGGGTCGAACGATTGTAAAAAGCCGTGAGCCATTTGGCTGCGGCAACTGTTTCCGGTGCAAAGAATCAATACTTTCATTTTTAACATTTTGAATTGGTACAACAATCAATTTCGGTGAGAAAACCATCCAGGCTCTCTTTCACCTTTAGGAGTGTATCAGCGTTCAGGCAATAATTGGTTTTAGCGCCTTGAATCTCTCCCACGATGAGATTTAGTTTCTTTAGTTCCTTTAAATGCTGGTGAACTGTTGTCCGGCTCAGGGGAAGTTCATCCGAAATATCTCCTGAGATACAAACTTTGGTTTCGGCCAGGTACTTTAAAATCGCCAAACGGGCCGGATGCGACAGCGCTTTGAAAATCGCCGCTGTTTCCTGCAAATCTTTTTCAAATAAATTAACCTTGGTCATTGTTGAAGAATATATGTCGCAAATATACGACACAATTTCAAAATGTCGCTTTTTTACGACATCTTTTTTTGAAAATAATAAAAGAGGCTGAAATAGATCATTTCAGCCTCTTTGCGAAAGTCTTTACGGTTTGATCTTCCCAAACAAGCCCATCAGCTTGGTTTGATACATTTCGGTGATTTCAGTTTCGTGCTCACCAATGGGTTTAACTGGAATCAAGTCCATCACTTCAGCAGGGGTGAGGCCGGATTTGTAATAAAGCTTGATGGCTTTTTCAAGCGAAGCCTTGACGGCTTTGTTTGCTTCCTTTTCCGACAAGCCGGTTTGCAGCGCCACATCGTGCATGGCTTGCCATTGGAACCAGAAATAAGTGGGAAGCATAGCCGAAACAATCGCATAGCTCTCGAGCTTGGCTTCTTCCGTTTCGAAGGTTTTGCCCAACTTCTTTAGGAATTTTAGCAGCTGCTTTTTTTCTTTTTTATCGAATTCGGAGGCAAAAGCAATGGGGTTATAACCTTCGTTGATATACGAAGTCACATTGGGAATCATCCGTGCAAGTTTTTTTGTTGGCAGGATGGATGCCATCTTTTCCAGGCTGATTTTAGGCGCGAGCGAAATCACAAGCGTTTCTTCGGCCATCGCGTCTTTAATGGCCTGCAAAGTCTCCATAACAACAGGAGGGTGCACTGCAATAAAAACGATTCCCTGTGCAGCCGCCTCAGGAGCTGTAGTGACTGCCGTTACGACCGGAAAATCAGCTTGCAGCACTTCGATCGTTTCGGCATTGGGTTCAAACACATGGACTACTTCGGGTAAAGCTTTTTTTTCGGAAAGCCCCTGGAGGAAAATCCGGGTGATTCGTCCTCCGCCAATAAAACCGATTGATTTTGATTTCATACGTTAATGATTTATTTGGTTACCGCTTTTATTCTTCATGATTGTCCGCTTACTTGCCTATTTGTTCTGTATTGGCTGTCAATTATTGTCATTCATCGTCACTGATCGTCTCAAATCAACTTAATGACTCTTTAATGACATTAGGCAATCCTACGTATATTTTATTTTATTCCTTCATGAATTTGTAATGTACATCTGAGAAAACCCTGTGCCCAATAGATTCGGAGTGGCACGAATTACAACTCATCTTGACAGCCGTGTTATCCAGTTTGCCGTCTCCTCCATGACATGCTACGCAGGTGCTCACGGTTTCGTTGCTATGAATCCCTGCTATGTAGGCATCGGTATGAATTTCATTGAGCGCAGCGGTCACTTTTTTTGCCACATCGGCGGTCAGGCGCCGGCACCTTTCTTTTCGTTCCTTGCTGCTTATCTTATATCCTGATTGCTTGCTCCAATTTGTATTTGAAGCGTGGCACAAAACTGAATTGGAAACGGCGGTGGGAGGCGAAAATTCAAAATTGGCTTTTTGAGGTCTAAATTCCGGCAGCGGTTCTTTTTCATACCATTGAAAGAGATCGGTGATCATCTGATCCTGAACATTTTTGTCGGTAATGAGCAAACCAATGAGCGCCGCCGCACCGTTTAACGTGCCGCATACCGAGCCATAGCCACCAATGCCACCGTGCCCATATTTAAATAGATGGGTGGGGAATGACACAAACGGTTCGCCAAATTTTTCAGCCAGTTGAGAGATGATACTCGTGACGGTGGCGTACATGCAACTTCCCTCGCTGTAGGATTGATAGGCCAGCTCAGCAGTAACGGAAGGATCGAGTGGCTCATATTTCCAATTGCTTTCCGTAGGGGTAAACTTCAGTTTGTGTGGCGCTGCCTGGAGCTGGCTTTTTGGTTTAAATGCTTGCGAAAGTGTCAACAATCCGGCTCCACCTCCGGCAATAACGCCAGCAGTTATCTTCATTGCTTTTCGTCTATCCATTTTCTTTTCTTGTGTTTAGTTTATAATATCCAGTTGAATAGGTATCCCAATAAAATGATGAACACCGTGATTGTGCCGAAGAAAATACCAATCAGCTTCCACTTCATCACTTTTTTCAGAAGGGTTGCTTCGGGCAATGAAAGGCCCACAACTGCCATCATAAAAGCGATACCGGTTCCCAGCGGAACGCCTTTGGCAACAAATACCTGAATGACCGGGACAATTCCGGCAGCGTTGGCGTACATGGGTACAGCAAGGATTACCGCAAGGGGTACGGCGTACCATTTATCAGCTGAAAGAAATTCCGTAAAGAAATTCTCGGGCACATAACCATGCATGGCCGCGCCAATCGCAATCCCAATCAACACGTACACCAACACTTTGCGCACAATGTCCCATCCTTCGCGTATGATACTTGGCAGCCGGTCGATAAACGGCGTTCGGTCTATTTCCCATTGTTCCGATTCTTGTTCCGAATTGGCTTGAATCTCTTTGACCCAGTCGCTGAGGTAGCGGTCCAGCTTTAATTTTCCCAAGATAAATCCGCCGATTGTTCCCAAAAGAATCCCGCTGAGGGAGTAAATCAAGGTCACTTTAATTCCAAACAGCCCGAGAAACATCGCAACTGCAACTTCATTAACCAAGGGAGAGGTGATCAAAAATGCGAAAGTTACCCCAAGCGGTATTCCACCTTTGACAAAACCGATAAAAAGCGGAATAGACGAACAGGAACAAAAGGGAGTGATGGCGCCAAATAATGAGGCGAACAAATATTGTAGCCCATACATCTTCTTTGTCGTCAGGTAAATGCGCAGTCTGTCAACCGGAAAATAAGCGTTGACTGCTCCCATCAATGAGCTGATCAGGAATAAGAGGATCAGAATCTTAATGGTGTCGTAGATAAAGAAGTTGATGGCTTCGCCAAGGTGGCTTTCCGCTTTTAATCCAACCAGATCGTACGTCAAATAATTGACCAAGGGTTGGAGAAAGTAGTAAACTAGCCCCAACAGCGGCAGGACAAGTGCGATGGATACAATCAGCTTTATTTTTTTATTCTTCTGCATGAAACGATGATCTAAGTTGTTCGCAAAAACACGAACATGCGATTCAAATTTTTTATAAGAACATGACCCAGACATAGTAGATCCCTACGCCGATAAACAACACGGCTACCACGCGGCGAAACCATCGCTCAACGGTCTTCATTTTGTTGTAAACGCCTCCAATTGAACCGACCGAAAAAGCAATTAACCAGGCAAACAGAATGACCGGAATGCCAGTAGCCAGCGCAAAAACGACGGGCAGATAAAGTCCCGATGCACTGCTGATGGTCATGGGGATCAGCATTCCAAAATACAGGACGCCACTGTAAGGACAAAAAGCCAGCGCAAATACAATACCCAGCAGTAAGACGCCCCAAAAGCCTTTATTGGCGCGACTTTCCATTTTACCGGTCAAGTTGTTGAGTCCCGGAATTTGGATAAAGTTTAGCATGCCAAGCATAAACAAGCCGATAAGGATGAGTATCGGCCCCAAAAGTTTTTCACCCCAGCTTTGAAAGAATCCTTCCAGATGAAACTGTCCGGCCCCAAAGAAGAAAAGCAAGCCAATGGCCGTGTAGGAAACAGCACGTCCAAGCGTGTACACCAGCCCATTGTAAAACACTTTTTTCCGACTTTCCAGGTCTTTGCTGATGTAGCCAATGGCGGTAATGTTGGTTGCCAAAGGGCAGGGACTGACGGCAGTCATCAGTCCCAGTATAAAAGCGGTAAACAATGGAAATTGCGAATTTTCCAGGAAATTTTGCAAAAGCTCCATAAGCTTATTTCATTGAATCGATGGTTGATTTCAGCTTGGCCTTGAACTTGTCAGGATTGGTCCGGGCGTTCAGGAAAGCATCGTTGGTCAGGTTCTTTACTTTGTCGCCGCTCACAATCAGCAGCGTTTGGCCGTTCACTTTGTATTTCTCAAGCAAAGGGTTCTCGCTATCTTCTTCGCGGTCGATTGACAAAAAAGCAACTTGGTCTCCGTAATGTTCTTTCAGGGCTTCTTTTGTTACTTTTTCAACGGCTTGGCACGTGACGCAGCGGCGGGTGGCATGAAAATAATAGGCTTTTACGCCTGCTCCAGTGGCTTGTTCCGCCAAGGTCACTTCCGTGCTGGTTAGTTCGGCAACTTTTGAGTCGCAACATTGCGCGCTGGCTGATAAAACTCCGGCCCACAGGGCGATGATTAAAATAAGCGTTAGCTTTTTCATTTTTGATGATTATTTGGTTAGTAATGTTTTGATTTCGGCAACCGTGGGGACTTTCCCTTTGACAAGCACTTTCCCGTCGACAACGAGGGCAGGAGTGGTCATCACCCCGTAATTCATAATCTCCACAATATCTTCGACTTTGGTAACAGAAGCAGAAATGCCAGCTTCGGCAACGGCTTCGCGGGTCGCTTTTTCAAGCGATTTACATTTGGGACAACCAGTCCCCAGGATTTTGATGTCCATTTGAATTGGTTTCAAATTCTGATAATCCATTGATTTTTGTTTTTATTCGTAATTCGCAAAATAGCGAACGATTGGGTTAAATTTTTTTTATCGATTCAAAAATTTCTGAAACAAGGCCTGCGCTTTTGCCCAGTTTTCACGGTTGATGCAGTATTTGATTTTGGGTGCTTCAATTTCACCTTGAATCAACCCTGCGTCTTTCAGTTCTTTCAGATGCTGCGACAGAGTCGATTTGGCGATGGGTAGCACGTCCGATAAGTCGCCACTATAGCAGCAAGCCTGCTTGTTTAGCAATTCCAGCACGTAAAGCCGCACCGGATGGCCTATGGCCTTGGCAAAGCGTGCCGCCTGAACCAGTTCTTCTGTAAATACAATTGTTTCTTTCATGATATTTGTTCGTAAAACTACGAACAAAAGTAGGAAGTTTTTCTGAATACAAAACAAACGAGCACAAAAAAATTTGGATTTGATTATCATATATAAGTTGATTAACCAACGAAAGCAGATGCCCGACGCACAAATAACAAGTTCTCATGCAACTTTGAAATGATGTATCGCATTTGTGACTTTAATCGCCGTGAAGATTTAAAGTGATGATGTTTTTTTCCTCCCTTGAATATTTGTCATATTTTTGCGCGCACTATATTGAAGGGAAAATCTTATTCCGGCGGATAAACCGGAATCAACTGAGTTGAAAACAAGAAAAAATTGATTTTTTAAAGAATGTAACGATGGATATAAGAAAACTGATTACAAGGACCGAAATGGTGGTGGGAGCCGCGCTGCTCATTTTTATAGCGTATGGTTTGTATCTCGGCCACCTTGTTGGCGTTGAAGAATTTTGGGAATATGTCAGAGAGGATGGACCGGCAGAATGGGCTACAGCTTTGTTTTTATTTTTCTGTAGTATGATTGGTGTATATTGGGTTTTTCAATTCCGGAAACTGAAGAAGCCGCTCTGGCTGATCACTTGGGGAGCCATGGCCGTTTTATTCTTTTTTGCAGCTGGCGAGGAAATCAGCTGGGGACAACGTGTATTTGGAATTGAAAGTAGCGATTTTTTTCTGGAAAACAACAAACAAGCTGAGACCAACCTGCACAACCTCATTGTTGGAGGACAAAATATTAATATCCTTATTTTCTCCCGGCTGATGTTTTTGGTGTTGATTATCTACTTTGTTTTTTCCAGGATCTTGGTTTTGAAAGTTCCTGTAATTAGGCGTCTGGTGAATCAATTTCGGGTGCCGCTACCTAAAAAGCAACACCTGATTCTGATGGGAGTCTCTACGGTAATGGTACTCTTGATTGGTTTAAAAAAGGAAAGCGAGCTGCACGAATTGTCCTTTGCCATGGTCTTTTTTATGATTTTCTTGAATCCGTACGAAATCGATCAGGATTAGGTTCCTGCTTCTAAAAAACACCGATTGAAAGTCGCTTGAGGATAACTTAAGCGACTTTTTACGTTTTGAGAAACGGACTTAAAACCGACTTTTCAGGAGATGGAATTGTTTCTTGGCTAAAAGGCATTTCATATCCGATCAAAAGATGTTGGATTGCCGGCTCAATTTCAACTTCAATAATAAATTTAGATTACATAGCTTATTTTATAAATAATAAGAGTATCTTTGCGGAGGAAATAATGCTTCTCTAAACGGATGATGTCATTCTAAATATTGAATCACGTCATATTCCCGCCTCTGATTACGATGCTTTCATTGTTAAGATTTACTCTGCATTGAACGGCCAACCGTCGCTTTATTTTTCTTTTTTGCTTTTACAATATTAAATAGAAAATCATCAAATATCCAGAAATGGATTAAAAACGAGAAAATGAGAAAACAATTTTTATTGATTATCCTTCTAATCGCGACTAGCACAGCTTTCGCACAAGGTCCAATTTCAAAAGGTGAATCACAATTGAATGTTGGGGTAGGGCTTTCGTCTTGGGGCGTTCCCGTTTACTTGGGATTTGATCATGGCGTACACCAGGATATTACGTTGGGCGGAGAGCTATCTTTTCGTTCCTATAACGACAATTGGAATGGCAACAAATACGATCACTCGGTTATCGGAATTTTGGGAAATGCAAATTACCATTTTAACACCGTGTTGAATATTCCTTCGGACTGGGATTTTTATGCCGGTCTAAATCTGGGTTTCTACAACTGGAGTTCACCAAATGATTATGATGGTTCTCACAATTCGGGACTTGGATTGGGCGCACAAATTGGTGGACGCTATTATTTTAGTGATAATGTGGGAATCAACCTTGAGCTTGGCGGTGGAAATGCGTTCTCGGGTGGAAAATTTGGACTAACCATTAGACTATAAATTATGGATACAGAATTTGATTTTAAAAACTGGGGCGACATCATGATGAACCTCAAGAATAAATACCCTCAGTTGACCAACGCCGACTTGATGTGGAGGCATGAAACAAAAGATGATCTCTATAAAACAATAGCCAATAAAATTGGCAAAACGAAGAACGAATTGATTGCAGTTATTCAATCATTCTAATAGCCTCGTTTTCGACAATCTTTCTTTAGATGTAATGATCTTAAAACTACGGCCATGGAAGTCGTAGTTTTTTATTTTAACCTGGCTGGCGAGTGAAAGTCGGCTGAATTTGCTTGTTGATTTTCCAGATGGACACTTTTCTGTTATTCCAAATCAAAATCATTCTGAGAAATATCATCATCCGGATCTTTGTCGTATGGGCCAACACCCGGCGGGTTGAATAAACCCCAACGATCAATGATGTAGTCCCACTGATCGAATCCGGCAACCCAGTCGACAAACAACAATCGGTATTCTTCCATTAAGTCGCGAACGAGTTGAAAATATTCCACTTCTGCAAAGCCATACATTTCCAACGAATGCCTCTTAACCATTAAATCGCGCGCAGCCTTTCGGATAATGGCTGCCGCTTCCATTTTCAGGTCGCACAAGCCAACGTGATTTGCTCCGGCAATTTTTACTGACAAGGGTATCGCATCTGCCAGTATCTCGGCTTTCACATCTTGAAGATGTTCATTATCCTCTGGAATCAAATCCCCAATCCTTTTGACCAGATCAAATAGCTCTCTTCCTTTTTGGAAGATAGCAAGTTCTTCAACAGGATCTTCGTTTTCTTCGTTCATTTTGATGGAATTGATAAAGTGACAAAAAGTAAGAACCAGGAAACCGAAAGACGAGTTGCTGCACAGCATTGTTGCCACACGGACACGGCCAGGCTATTGGCTTAAAGTGCCATTCTTTTTTTTTTCTACTTCAAATAATTGTCCTATTTTTATCCGCATTATTTCGAAGAGGAATCCACTGCCGGAAGATTCAACCCGGATACACGAAGTTCAAAATAGACAAAAATATTTTTAAACGAATGTTTTTATGGAAACAAAAAAGCTAATTGCAGGTACTGAGATGGCGGTTGGAGCCATTCTGCTTATTTTTATTGGTTATGGCCTGTATTTGGGTCATCTTGTTGGTGTTGACGAATTTTGGAACTTTGTGCGAGAGGATGGCCCCGTGGAGTGGCCCACAGCCCTGTTCTTATTTTTCTCTAGTTTAATAGCCGTTTACCGGTTTTTTCAATACCGGAAACTTAAAAAGCCACTTTGGCTGTTGACCTGGGGGGTCTTGGCCTTTTTGTTCTTTTTTGCGGCCGGCGAAGAAATCAGCTGGGGACAACGCGTGTTTGGAATTGAAAGCAGCGAATTTTTCCTGGAGCATAACAAACAGGCCGAAACTAACCTACATAACCTGGTTGTTGGAGGCCAAAGTATAAATATCCTGATTTTTTCCCGGTTGATGTTTTTGGTACTGATCATTTACTTTGTATTTTCTCGCTTACTGGTTTTGAAAGTTCCATTCATCCGCCGATTGATCAATCGTTTTCGGGTGCCGCTACCTAAAAAGCAACACCTGATTCTGATGGGCGTTTCAACGCTGATGGTGCTCCTGATTGGCTTGAAAAAAGAAAGTGAGCTGCATGAATTATCGTTTGCGATGGTTTTTTTCCTGATTTTCCTGAATCCTCACGAAATAGACCAGGATTAGATTCCTGATGTTATATCGATCGAACGAAGTCGCTTGAGTTTAACTTAAGCGACTTTCGTCGTTTTATCCGTCTTAAATTTTCCTACTATACGTTGGTCGTGAAAACAAGTCCGCAGCATGTCTGACCATCTGGCAGGCTGGTTTGGCTTGGAGTACTTTTTGATGTTACTAGTTTTTCGTATCTTTTAACACTTGAGATAACAGCTATGACAGACAAAGAACTCCACAGACAATATGCCGGGATTTGCAGCAGCCTGGCCGAACGGAAATTGAAACCTGCCTTCGACCAACTGATGAAACTCATCAACGAAAACGGTCTGGGCGCGTTGAACGACGAATGGCGTGAGCTGGATCAAACCTACCACTACATGCTGCAATACACCGTTGAAGGCACGCGGGACCCGGAGCGCCAAAAGGTATATCGAAAACTCATTGTTTCGGCCTTCGAACTGGTTGATAAGGTGAATGAGGCGATTCGTTATAAATATTCATCTTCTATCGAATACGAACGGAAAAGAGGATTTGAGAGTCAGTGGATCAGCGATTTCGAAATGTTTTTGACCGAATTGGAGGCGTTTTATCATCACCGCGAGTTAAAGGCATTAGCCGAAAACCGAAGCGTGGGCAACTCAACAACATCAGAAGCAGCTGGCAAGCACCGGCAGCAAATGTTCCGGTTATTTTATCATTTGTGGTTTCGCAATCGCCTGAATGCTGAAGAAGTCAAATTTCTGAAACAGTTTTTTGCAAGCCCGGCAATTCTTTCGTTTTACAAGTCATTTATTGTCACTGCCTTAATACTAAGTCAGCAGCGCTATTTTGATGATGGGAAACTGAGCTTGCTGTTCGATGCTTATGAGTTGGAGGAAGCAGCCATCGCCCAAAGGGCTTTGGTCGGATTGCTCATTAACCTTTATAAATACGATTCCCGGTTGGCCTACTATCCTGAAATTACCGCACGTTTGGAACTCTTAAACGAAGATCCGGCCTTTAAACGAAACCTGGAACGCATCATTGTCCAATTAATCCGGAGTAAGGAAGCCGAGAAACTTCAACAGCGGATTCGCGATGAACTGCTGCCCGAAATGATCAAGATTAGCCCCATACTGAAAGATAAGCTCAATCTTGATAGTTTGATGGAAGAAGGACTTTCGGAAGATAAAAATCCCGAATGGCAGGAAATTTTTATGGACTCGCCGGGATTGATGGACAAAATGGAGGAGTTGTCAGAATTGCAGATGGAAGGAGCTGATGTGTTTCTCGGATCATTCGCCCTGTTGAAATCGTTTCCCTTTTTTAATGAACTTGCCAACTGGTTTATTCCATTCTTTGCAGAAAACCCTGAACTAGCCCAAGTGCTTGATGTGTCGACTGAGGTCAACCGAATGTTTGTAGATACAATTGCCAATGCACCAATTTTGTGCAATTCTGACAAATACTCGTTTAGCCTGAGTATTCACAACCTGCCAAAAGAGAACCGCGAATTTATGATCCAGGGACTGAAAGCAGAGATGGAACAGCTGCGTGAAATTGAAAGTGACGAAGGACTGACTGATCCCGGAAGGAAAGCCGGGGATATTTCCAACCAATACATCCAGGATTTGTACCGCTTTTATAAACTACATCCGCGGAAAAGTGATTTTGAGGACGTTTTTAACTGGCGGTTTGATTTTCATAACCAAAAAACCTTGGGCAGTATTCTGAAAGAAGACGAGAACATGCTTCGGAACATTGCGGAATACTATTTTTCGAAGAATTATTTTGAAGAAGCATCCGGTATTTTTGGCTACCTGCTGACCATTAAGAAAGATGGCGAACTGCTTCAAAAAATTGCCTTTTGCCATCAAAAGCAGGGCAACTTTCAAAAGGCGCTGGAAGCATACCTCGAAGCGGAATTGTATGAGCCCAATCGCTTGTGGAATCTGAAAAAGATTGCTCTTTGTTACCGAAATCTCAAGCAGCCAGCCAAAGCATTGGAATATTACAAAGAGGCTGAAAGACTGAATGCCGACGATTTGAATAATCAGTTAAACGTGGGGCACTGTTTGCTTGAGCTTGAGCAATTTGACGAAGCACTAAAATGTTATTTCAAAGTAGAATACCTGGCTCCCGGAAACAAGAAAGTATGGCGCCCCATTGGCTGGTGTTCGTTTTTAACCGGAAAAAAAGAGCAGGCTGAAAATTACTTCCTTAAGCTGATTCAAGAACAGCCGAGCAAGCACGATCTGATGAACATGGGACACGTGCAGTGGAGCATGAATAAGCGGAAAGCAGCGCTGGACTACTACAAGCAATCCATTTCAAAAAACGGTTTTTCCGAATCTGAATTCATGGACGTTTTCGAGGAAGACCTGCCACAGTTGCTTCGCCAGGGGATCGACCAGGACGATGTGCCAATCATGCTCGATCAGCTGCGTTATTTTGTAGAAGGATAGCTTGGGGTTTTATCTGCACAAGAGAAGGCATATCGCGGTGGACTTATCAATAATCTCATGATTTGATATGAAATATGAATTTTAATTTGTATTATTGGCACGTCAAAATTTATATTAAAGAGTCTCATAAATTCAAGAAGAATTAGAAATAAGTATGGATAATCTTGACCTTAATAAGAAAAAAACAATTGTTATTGTAGAGGATAATGATTTGCTTAGCAAGGTATTAGAATATCGCATGGCGAAGGATGGCTTTCGTGTGGAGGTTTTTAATAATGGGGAGGAGGCCATTGAATTTTTGAGCTCTAATTCTTTTGATCTTTTGATAACGGACTTATATATGCCGTTTTTGAATGGAAGTGAACTTATTCAATATGTAAGGGACAAGATATCGGACACAGTTCCGGTAATGGCGATTTCATCAACACATGAAGAAGATGTCATTGCCAATGTTTTTAATATTGGAGCGAATGATTTCATCGTTAAACCCTTTCGGGCCGGGGAGTTAAGTGCTCGAATAAAGCGATTGTTGGGATAACAGGGATTTTAAATTTTTGTGGGACGGGAAAGTGAATGTGAAGTAGGTATAAAAATTTAAGATGAAGAAATTTGGGCGTTATTTTTTGAGGGGAGGAATCTTTATTGTTATTCATTCTTTGTTCTTTTTATGGGGACAAGTTCAGGAGATTCAGGCAGCTGTTAGTTTTCCGGAAACGAATGCGGCAGCTGATTTGGTTCAAACAAGTGAAGATGGAGGAATTGCACTACAGAATGCGAGTATTCGTTTAGACGCGCGGGGAATAGCGCAGGAGAACCCATCAGAAGTAATCAAGTCGGGCGGTACAACCAAAATATTATTCCTTTTTTATAAAGGTGTTATAAGTGATTTCTTTGCCTTTGTTGATAAAATTTCGCTCGGGTATAGTCTATTGTTTTACCTGGCCTTATTTGCCCTATTTTTCCTGTTTAATATTGCCTTCGTTGTAGTTGTTACCGTTGTTTCAAACTCGATTTTCAATAGAAAGAAAAGCTACTACAAGTACAAGCGGAAGGAAATTATTGACATCGTTTCGCCGTATTTTTACGATGACTTAGATGATCATGAAGAAGCAGCGATTGTTGAACTGCTAAGCCAATACAAATCATCAAAAGACAAACAGATTATTATTGATGTCTTGATTGAGGGCAAGCGAAATTTCACGGGCGAGGGCTCAATTAAGATCAAGGCACTGTATCAAGTACTGCAACTCCATAAAGTATCGCTGCGCAAAATCAAGTACGGCAACTGGTATCGCCGCTCTGTCGGTCTAAGGGAATTGGCTTTTCTCGGGAGAAGAGCCTTTAAGACAGAAATCGAAAAATACATCAACGACAACCATCAGTACGTTCGGACTGAAGCCATTCTTTCCTACATGTTGCTGGACGATAAGAATCCTTTCGGATTTTTGATGGAGTTGAAATACTCGTTTGTTAGGTGGGACTCGCTAAGTATTTACTATACCATGTATTTTAATGGCATTTCTCCACCGCCTATGGCTCCCATGTTAAAGCATTCAGATTTGCAGGTGCGTTTGTTCCTGCTTCGGATGATATCCATTTACAATCAGCTGGATGCTGTCAGAGACGTTACGAAATGTTTGTTGGACGAGAATCCGGAAGTCAGGCAGGAGGCAATCGTAACGCTTAGGGCCTTGGAATATTACCGGATAAAGGTCCTCATGAAGAACAGGTACGTTGATGAATGTCATCCGGTAAAGTTGGAGATTCTTCGGTCAATGAAGCATTTTATTGAAGATGATGATATATCATTCGTTGAAGAGCGTGTACGCAAGGGATCATTTGACGAAGTTTTTGAAGCCGTCAAACTGCTCTACAAATTTTCGGGCTATGGAGAGCAAAGGCTTTGGCTGCTGAATGAAGAGCTTGGAGGGAAAATTGCGGTATTTATCAAACATGTGGCTGAACCAAGAAATAAACATGTAGCATGATTAAACTTATCCTTGTCGTCCTTGAGTATATATTCCTCGTGTACGCGATCCTGATCGTTGTTCATTATTTGATTCTGGCGATTGTTGCGCTGTTTGAACTGCGAAAAGTCGTGCGCGAAAATAAACTGGCTCAATATAAATCATTGATGGTATACGACCGGGTTCCCTGGGTTTCAATCGTTGCTCCGGCATTTAACGAGGAAAGGACCATTGTTGAGAATATCAACGGCTTGTTGCACCTTCGCTATCCTAAATACGAAATCATTGTTGTTAATGATGGCAGCAAGGATGAAACACTGCAAACAGCCATTGATGCTTTTGAGCTGGTAAAAGTCAATTTTGCAGTCAATTCGGTGCTCGATTGTAAAGAAATCAGAGGAATTTACCGATCAAACCTGGAAACTTACTCCAACTTAATTATTGTTGATAAAGAAAATGGCGGTAAATCGGATGCGCTGAACGCTGGAATCAGTATTGCCAAAGGGGAGTATTTTATGACCATTGATGTGGATACCATTATTGATCCATATGTCATTCAATACCTGATAAAGCCATTCCTGGAATATTCTGATTCGAAAGTGATTGCCACTGGTGGTACGATCCGGGTAGCCAACTCCTGTGAATTTAGGAAGGGACATCTGATTAACGTAAAGATTCCAAAAAATTTCCTGGCCCGATTTCAGGTGCTGGAATACAACAGAGCTTTCCTGCTTTCGAGATTGGCCTGGAAAAAGCTGAATGGAATGATCCTCATTTCCGGAGCTTTGGGCATGTTTGACCGCGAACTGGTTTTGAAATGTGGCGGTTACAGTACCAAAACGGTTGGAGAAGACATGGACCTAATCATCCGGATGCGAAAATACATGTACGACCGCGATGAGAAGCACCGCGTAATATTAGTTCCGCATCCGATGAGCTGGACTGAAGTGCCGGAAGACTGGCGAGTATTTGGCAGGCAACGTACTCGCTGGACCCGAGGCTTGATTGATTGTATGGTTAACCACCGGAAAATGTGGTTTAATCCCCGTTACAAGATTGTTGGCTTGCTAAGCATGCCGACCACCGTCCTCTATGAGTGGTTGGCCCCCATGATTCAGACGCTTGGTATTTTCTATTTTACTTACCTGGTGATCATAGACCATGTTAACTGGCCATTTTTTCTGGTTCTGTTACTTTTTGTTTACTTTTTTGGAATTGCATTTTCTACCTGGGCTATTTTGTGCGACCATTTTGCTTATCACAAATACACCAAAACAAATCATATCGTCAAGCTATTATTTATTGCATGGATTGAAGCTTTCACGTTTAACCTGGTTAACAGCTTCTTTTCTTTAAAAGGAAACTTTGAGTATTTCTTCAAAAAGAATCGAAATGGCTGGGGAAATATGTCGCGTACAGGATTCGTGACAATTAAAAAGCCATAGTTGTTACGTATGTTGTGGTGGCGTAATGACTCAGGTGATGACTTGAAGATGAAGCAAGATTGAAAATTTATAAGGATGAAATCAAAAGAACGAAAAAGCAATATTTTTAAAGATTTGACTCGCTGGTTTGGCGGATATGCGGTTGTTCTGCTAAGCCTGTTGTTGTTGCTGCGAATCTTCGAGATTTTTAGCGGTAATATTTCGCAGCTCCTTCCGGAAGAAAGCGATTGGAACTATTATGCCAGCGCATTTTATTTCGATCTGATTTATTGGCTTTTCATTGTTCCCATACTTTTTGTCATTTTTCTGGCCTGTTGTTGGTTGTCAATCCGGCTGGCAAGGGTCGTTGCGGTTGCCTTGTTTAGTTTGGTGGTATTGGGGCACGGCCTGCTGGGACAATATTTTTCAACTGTCCTTAATCCACTTGGAGCCGACCTTTTTCATTATTCACTTCAAGAGATTCGCCAGACAGCCGGTGCTGCCATAACCGGACCTATGACCATTGGACTGATGATCGGAATTGCACTGATTGTACTTGCCTTCACTTTTGTTCCGAGGTATCTGAAACTCCCCGCAAAGGTGATTTATGGCCTTTTGGCTATTAGTTTTTTAAGTTTCTTTTTTGTCGGAATAGCCCCTGCCAACCCCAAAGCAGCGTTTGGCTCGGAGTTTTTAGATCATTCTGCGATAAACAAATCGGCCCATTTTTACCGCGAAGCATTCTATCATCTTTCCGGTTGGGAGCAGGACGAAAACCTTCCCTTATTTGCCGACTCTTTTTTGGGCTACAATGGTCAATCAGGGCAAAAATGGTTGAATAAATTTGTCTATCCCGATGCTGTTCAGTTCCCTTTCCTCCATGAGAAAAATAGGGTTGATGTATTTTCGTCTTTCCTGAAAAAGAAGGATACGCCGCCGGATATTGTCATGATCGTGATTGAAGGGCTTGGGCGCGCATTTAGCAACGATGATGCCTACATGGGAAGTTTTACTCCGTTTCTGGATTCCTTGTCCGACCATAGCTTGTACTGGGAAAATTGCCTAAGCACCAGTGGTCGTACGTTTGCCGTTTTGCCATCTTTGCTTGCTTCGTTGCCGTTTGGCGAACATGGTTTTGCCGAAATGGGAGAGGAGATGCCTCCGCATCAAAGCTTAATTAATTTGTTGCAACACAACGGCTATCATTCCAGGTTTATGTACGCCGGTGATTCCGAGTTCGACCAGATGAAATTGTTTATGGAAAGACAGGGCTGCGACGAGATTATTGATAAAACGAACTTTGGCGCCGGATATGAATTATTGCCGGGCAATGCCTCCGGATTTTCTTGGGGATATGGTGATTTCGAATTGTATCGACGCTTTTTTAACGCGCTAGACGATACGGGCCATGACAGTCCCAGCGTAAATGTTTTATTAACGGTTGCAACGCATAGCCCGTTTCTGGTCAACAATCAGGAACAATATCAGAAAAAGTTCCATCAGATTTTACCAAGTCTCGAACTTGAAGGGCAAATGGAAAGCTTGTGCCGGACTTACCAGCAGCAGCTAGAAACGGTTTTGTATATGGATGATGCCTTGAGAAGTTTTTTTGAAACCTATCGGAAACGCGATTCTTTCGAAAATACCATCTTCATCATAACCGGCGATCACCGGATGCCGGAAATTCCTATGACAACAAAAATTGACCGTTACCATGTGCCATTCATTGTGTATTCTCCGCTGGTTGCAAGGCCAACGAAGTTTTCCTCCGTGGTTTCGCACTTCGACCTTACGCCGAGTTTGACGGCCTTTCTTGAGAATGAATTTGAATTTGATATGCCCGGACTTGATTGCTGGATGGGAGCTGGACTGGATTCAACGCTGGTATTCTCGAACAAAAATACATTCCCTCTGATGCAGACTAAAACAGCGATAAGCGATTTGGTTTCCGGCGAATACTTTCTCAATGGCGACAAGATCTATCGTCTTGGTCCGCATATGACTTTGGTTGATGAAGATGATCTGGAAATAACCGATCGTTTGAGTTTGGAAATGCAACGATTTAAGAATAGAAATACGCAGTTGGTACAAGGAAAAAGGCTATATCCGGATTCACTGATTTCGGGCTATTCGCCACCTTTGGTTCAATTGGGTAAGCCGTAAAAAACAGGAACAGCATGAACAGAATAATCACCGTAACATTTGCGCTCTTTTTATTTGTTTCACAAGGAGCTACTCAAAAAGTCAATGCACAGACGGATTATACTTCGGACGAACTATTCGTGCTCGCCCGGAAAGCTGCTTTTGACGAAGATGATTATCCCAAAGCAATCGAGCTTTCGATGCAGGCACTTCAAAAGAGTCCTGATTACAGCGATATTCGAATCTTTTTGGGGCGAATTTACACCTGGACCGATCGGGTGAAAGAGGCCCGTGAATCGTTTCAGTACGTTTTGGAGCGCTATCCGGGACACGAAGATGCGTCCATGGCAATCACCGATCTGGAATATTGGAATGACAATGATCAGGCAGCGTTGGAGTATTGTAATGAAGGTCTGTCTGAACATCCCAATTCGGAAGGATTGTTATTGAAGAAGGCCAGAATCCTGAATAACATGAAGCGGTTTGATGATGCATACCAAGTCGCCGAAGCGTTAGTTGAGCGTTATCCCAAAAATCAGGATGCCCGTTCATTACTAAGCAATATTCGTTATGATTCTGCCAAAAATAAGATCAGCATTTCGCATGATTTCAGTTGGTTTAATCAGAAGTATCCGGATCATTTGCACGAAAGTCCCTGGCACATTGTGGGAATTGATTATGGCCGGTACACCAAAGTTGGTTCTGTTATTGGCCGTATCAATTGGGGTGAACGTTTTGGAAACCAGGCTTTTCAATACGAAGTTGATGCTTATCCTCGTTTGTTCAAAAATATCAATGCATACATGAATGTCGGCTTGTCCGATCATTCGGCTGTTTTCCCCCGGTTTAGGGCTGGCCTATCGCTGTATTTTAGTCTGCCTAAAAGCTTTGAAGCTGAGGCAGGTACGCGGTTCCTGCATTTTAGCAGCAATACTTGGATTTATGTGGCCAGTGTGGGTAAATATTACAAAAATTATTGGTTCAACCTAAAAACTTACCTGGTTCCTGGAAATCAGCAAGTATCCCACTCGTACACCATGACTACTCGCTATTATTTTGGCGGGGCCGATGACTATTGGAAATTCAGCTTTGGCTATGGACTTTCGCCCGATGATGCTGTTTCATTGCAAAGCTACGTAAGCGACTACCGGCTAAAATCAGCTCATGTTGGCTTGGGGTTGAGAAAAAGTATAAAGCGGTTTAATGTGATTGGGCTTTCCGCATCCTTTATCAATCAAGAGTTTGAAAAGGACCAGAAAGGCAACCAGCTAAATACTTCAATTACCTACATTCGTAAATTCTAGGAATATGAGCTTATCGTTTGTCAAGCAGGTTAGGAAAAGAGTCTTTTTTGGGGTTCTAGCAGGCGTCATTATTCTATTCCCTTTGGTTATTCTCCTGATCATGAAAATGAGTTGGAAAGTAACGCCTGCAAAAATGGTCAACGTGGCTTACCTCGATAAAACAGATGCTTCCGATGAACGCCTGGCCCACAACGCTTTCTTTTGGGTTCTCCAGAACCAACAAATCAGAAAACAGGATGGGACACCCTATGACAAATCAAATGACTATTGGGGCGTATTTTCTGATAAAACCGGAAATCACCGGTTCAACGATTTCGATCAATTGTCCGAGCTACAACTAGATTCATTAAGTCGGCAAACAGATGTTTTGATGTTTGCCGACACGTATGGCGTTTACGCTTCTGAAACTGAAAGCGAAGGATCGGGGCTGATTTATGGGGGACTGAGTTCCAGCGACATTTCTTTGTTTCGAAAAATGAAAAAAGAAGGGAAAACCATCATTGCTGAATTTAATGTGCTTCAAGCGCCAACTTCGAGAGTAAGTCGTCGACAATTTCAAGAAGAAGCAGGGATCCATTGGACTGGATGGACTGGAAAATATTTTGAGTCATTGAATCCGGAGAGCGAAACATTGCCGGCTTGGGTAATTCATTTGTATAGCGAAAATTACCAAGAGGCATGGGATTTTCATGGGGCGGGGATTATCCTGGTTCACGAAGATGGGCGCATGGTGGTTTTATCTGAAAAAAATGACCTGAACGCTGCGATGCCTGAAATAAAAACATTCGCCTATGGTCTGAATCGACTGAAACTACCCCCATTGCAGGAGTTTCCTTATTGGTTTGATGTGATTGAGTACAATGATTCGATCAACCACGCCATCTCGGCTTACCAGTTACACCTGACAGATCAAGGAAAATCAAAATTGAACCAGCTTGGAATTTCTGATCGTTTTCCGGCAATTCTGATGCACCAGGCACCTGATTATTCGTTCTACTATTTGTGTGGCGATTTCAGCAGCAAACCGGTAGATCTATCAACCAGTCGTTTGAAGGGAATTCAACATTTCAGTTCAATTTTGAAAGGGAGGAAAGGGACGTTTGGCGAAGATGAATTCTTCTATCGTTTCTATTTTCCGCTGATGCGCAACATTATGAATAAACACAATCGTCCCAAACCTTAACATGAGACTACTCTGCTTCCTGATTCTTTTTCCGGGTTCATTCATTGGGTTGGCCCAAACCGTGCAAAGTCCGGTTGAGTTTCCTGACTGTAATTTCACAGCGGTAGCGCACCGGGGATACTCTGAGTTTTATCCTGAAAATACCTTACTTGCCATCGAAGAAGCCTTTAAGCGGGGAATCAAGTATTGCGAGGTTGATGTGGCCATTTCAGGCGACGGCGTTTACGTCCTGCATCACGATCCATACACCATTGCGCGGACAACCAAAGGTGAAGGGGTTGTGGCTGACAATACGTTTGAACAACTCTCCGGACTTGACGCAGGCGATTGGAAAGCAAGTTTTTTCAAAGGGATAACGGTACCATCATTAGCGGATGCCTTGAAAATAGCTCAAAAATACGATGCGTTTCTTTACCTGGATGTTAAAGATTTTGATGCGAAAGCCCTGGCGAACACACTGGCTGATGCCCAAGTGGATCCAAGCCGGATGATGCCCGCCATTACAAGCCTCGAATCAGCAAACACGTTCCATCAGTATTGCCCTGATTCTCCTTGGGTATGGTTTGGACCAGATCCGGATTCGCCAGAGAACAAGAATTGGTTTGATGAACGCACAGCTCTTGGATGTCAGGTGTTTGAATTGGCAGAAGATAAAGTACTATTTGAAAGGGAATGGTCGTTGCAATTTATTGAACATGCCCATGCTGCCGGTGCAAAGATTTGGGTCTATACCATTAATAGTGAAGGCAGGATCAAAGAATTTGCAGACCTGGGAGTTGATGGCGTTGAAACCGACCGGCCTTATGTGGCCCAGCTCTACGTGTGTGGGCACAATCCGGTATCAACCTATCCCAAAGCGGAAACCACCGGAAACTGGGATTTTAAGAAACGGAACTTGGAAAATACAGGTATTGGCTCTCGTTTAAAAAGTTTTGTAGGAGAAGGAGGACAACTTCAACTCGTTGAGTTTGGATTAACAAGTGATTTTGGTATTTCGAAAATTGCAGGGAAAGATACGGTAGTGGCCAAAATTCCGGCTTACGACCCAAATAACGGGCTGTTTGCCTACGATAATTTTATGATGGAAGATTCCGGAGCCGTTGACTTCAGCTATTCGGTTATCATGGATATTTATATTGAAGCGAAAGACAGTGGTGGTTACATCAGTCTCATTCAGACCAGTCCAGACAATTTGAATGATGCCGATTTTTTTATCGCTCCCGATGCCAGCATGGGCACCTATGGCGAATACCATGGCGAGTTTACTTTTGACGAATGGCACCGGGTCGTATTTGTGCATGATGGTAACGTGGTGCGAAAATACTTGGATGGAAAACATCTTGGAGATGTGGAGATTAGCGGATCGCGTTGGACTGCGTTCAACAACATGGCTTATCATGGGAAACATGGCTTGTTGTTTTTTGCCGATGAAGACTTCGAAACAGCCGAAATTTATGCCAGCGCCCTTCAGTTGCGGAATTATGTCTTGTCACTATCTGAAATTTCGGCTTTAGGCGGAGTCAAAGTCGATGGAATACCGATGAATAACAAAAAAGTGTTTTCAACCGGAATGGATAAGCTGGAAAGTGAGCTGGTGGACTGGGAGCAACAAACAATTTTTTTTATGCAAGCCGGAAGCAGCGCTTCTTTGACAATACCTTACCACTTAAAACTAAGTTACGGAGCAACGACAAGCATACCCGAAAGCGGTGTGTTTGACTTTAGCAGCGGCGAACAAACCTTTCAGGTAATTGCTGCTGATGGTTCTTCCACCAACTGGACCGTCCATCCCCTGCTTACCGTTGGAATCGAGGATTGGAGCAATAAGCCTATGGTTTTGGTTTACCCCAATCCTTTTCACCATCACCTAAAAGTGAAAACCGATACGGCAGCACATTTGGAGCTCATCGACACGATGGGGCAGGCGTTGTACCGGAAAGATCTGGTGGCGGGCGAAAACATGTTGAGTATTGGAGACTTGCCCCCGGGAACGTATCTTTACCGGATCCGAAGTGAGGAGGGGTACTCGACCAATGGGGTTCTCCTGAAATCAAACTAGCAAATCGGCCGGAGATTCGAAGCGATTTTGGTTTCAACACCTGATTGCTAAAAAGCGCTTCGGTTTTTGTGCAATTAAAGGGAATCCAGTATGAAATATCGTTGTTTATTTTTTGCGTTTCTATTTTTAGCTGCGATCGCGCAAGCTCAAACAATTGGAGCCAAATCGTCTTCAAATAAAATTGCGAATAGGTCAGAAGAAGCGGTTTCCGCTGACAGTGTATCGGTATTTACGTCGGGTAGTTATTCGGTTTCGCAATACCAAATAGGAGATGAAAATGTTCAGGTGCTGGATCTCCAACGCGATAAAGGCTACTATTCCATTCTGCAAATCAATTCGCCCAATAAAACACCTTTCGAATCAACGCTGGCATTAATGAACGAATCGGACTCGATGGGTGTCGAATTTCTTGACCTGTATAACCAGAACTATCCCTCGGAGCGTCAGTTTGGCATCCGCTTGCAGAAAAGGGGCAAAGGCGCTTTCAAACCATTTGTAATTGATTTTTCGGATGGGATGAAGAAGACCAAGATTTTTCAGGCTACCAGCGACCAGATCAGTACGTTTTATGGAAGGCTGCAAGTGGAAGGGAATTTTCTCTCCGTTCAGGGAAAAGGAAGTGGCTATTCTTTCTCGGCCTTGGAACTAAAAAGCGATGAGGATGTACCTAAGCTTTGGCAAATATCACATAAACAAGATGTTCCCCATGCCTTATCCTTTTCCTATTATGATGGCGACGTATGGAAGTTTCCCTTGATGATTTCGGAGAAGGGAAATACGTTAGTTGGCTCGATTAACGATCTGAGAAATGCCCGTTTCCAGGTAAGTGGAACCTCTTGGTTTAATGGAGATATACAGCTTCAAGATGCAATCCTTTCTCTTACAGGCCGTGATAGCCGGATTTTGTTTGAAGCAGGCCAAGGCACTCACGGAATAAGTTCGGTAACGGGCTTTTTGGGGTTTGACTCAGAAAATGGAGATTTGTTGCTTGGAAAAACGGATTCAAAATCCGAAGAGAGCGAGCCCGTTTCACTATTGGTTTCGGGTAAAACGGGTGATGTTTTTATTGGAGCCGATCGCTCGCAGGAAAGACTGCAGGCTGTTGGCAAGCTTCATGCTGCGGACGTGATTGTTGATTCCTCCACGCTTTTGGATGGCGAATTTCCCGATGAGCTGAAAGCGTTCATGGAATCGGGTGGGAGTGAGCTTAGCTTGGTTTTGCTGAACCGCTTACTGCTTGAAAAAGTGGAGGAACTCTACCTGAAGGTAAATTCGTTGGAAAAACGCGTGCAGGAGTTGGAGCAGTGATTTTTTTCCTTTGTGTAACAAGAAAAGCTACACCTGTTGCATCACAATCAACAGGTGTAACATCTGGAATTTCTAATAATCAATTTTATATACCAATGGAACGGTAGCTCCATTGATAAGCGCTCCTTTCACAGCTGTCGCCTTATCAATGTCAATAGCATACATCCTGACTTCACTTTCCGTAGCAATATCATGATAAGCAATACCATCCTCAATAAAGGCGCCTCTTGACCAACCACCTCCATGGACAGGAATGCCGTCTACCGGCGTAACCGTTTTGCTTTCCAGATCGACAATGGCCATTTCAAAGGCGTATACATGATCGTTTGTTGCTGCCCATACGGTTTTAATTTCATCATCGGTTTCCACGGGGATGTATCGGACGAGTGCTTTCCCATCACCTAAATAATTTCCAAATACAATTCGTCCTGCAACAGGGCTTTCTTCGAAATTGATGAAATAATCCGCATCAAAATTGTCTTCTCCATTTTTAATGCGCAGAATACCGGAAGGACTACCTGTTTGCGTGTAACCGGAAGCATACGATCCAGTGGAGAAGGTATAAATATCTCCTTCTTCAGTTACCGAGATACAGGGTTGTGAACCATACATGCCAATCGGTGCAGTGCGCTCGTCTTTCAAGGTAGTCACATAATCAAGCGAAGGATACGCATAAACCGCGATATAGGCTGTATCCATAACAGGTGTCTTCCAGGTTTCACCATGTAGAGGGTAATAAGGCACATAAATCTTGTCGCCCCGTACGACAGCTCCGGTCGGCCATAAGTTGAGCTTGACATCGCCATGCTGCATGGACATGCTGTTAAACTGGCGGCTGGTGATTGATTTTGATTCGGCATTGATCACCATAAACTCGCAATCGTAGCTGCCACCTCCCCATGGAGCGCCTATTCCAATCATGTTCTCTTCGTCGGCAATACCCATGCAATCGAGCCGATCGGCATAAAAATTACCGGTTTGCTGTATATTTCCGGCAGCATCCAAGCTGTAGGCGATTGTTCCTTCATCACCATAGTTGATGCTGAAGAATGAGTTTTTCAAGCCAAAATAATAATTCCAACCAGCCTGTTCAATACCCAGGCCTTCAACCGACAGTTCGCCCGATATCAATTGTTCCAAGCTGTCAAGTTTCCAGACATAATCGGAGGTTCCATCGGCTCCCTGGGTTCTGAGCGAGAAAATATATCCGAAGTTTTCATCTGTTCCGTCCGCGCCATCATCAATAACATCGTCGTCTTTGTCGCAGGAGATCATGACAGGAATGATCACAAGGCACACCAGGTACCATTTCATTTGAGAGATTGTATTTTTCATGATTTAAACATTTTTAGTGATTATTATTTGCAATTATCTGATTGGATGAATCATTGTAAAAAGTAACGCAACTTGATCACGAACGAACGGCCCGGCTTTTGAATGTTGTAGTAATCGTACACCTTGGTGTCCGTAAAGTTCTGGCAATCAAAGCTGATATTGTACTTTCCGTTATTCAGCAAATAGGCCAAGCCAATATTTCCCGTAATCTGCTGCGGAATAGACCGCTTATTATCGGGACTGCCATATTTGGGCCAATAGAGGTAAAAGGCTTCCACGTAATTGCAGCTCAAAGTAATAAAGAGCCGGTCATCGTTGCGAAGCAATTCCCGGAAGTTAAAACCCATGTTGGCATTTCCGAAAAGGTACGGGATGTTGGGGACCTGTTGCTGGTAAGTATCATTTATTTGCTGTGTTCCGGGGACGTATTGATCGGTATTGACCAGCTTTTGCCAGGTTCCGTTTACTTCAAAAGTAAACCACCCGCCCTGCTTGTAACGGAACGAAGCTTCAGCACCCGTGCCACGCACGCTGCTCAGGTTTTCGTAAACTGTCTTGGCACCATCAATTGTATTGCGAATAAAATCGGAAGCATCGCGGTACACAAAGCCGGCCTCGGCATTTAGCTGGTTTCGCGGATTTGTTTGGATAAACGCCAAGCCAACATTCAGGTTATTGCTTTGTTCGGCCTTTAAATTGGGGTTACTGTTGATGTTTAGCCCATCGCCAAGGATCTCGGCAGGAGAAGGCAACCGACTGGTTCGTTCGTACGAGGCCTTGGCCTGCCACTTCGGAGATAAGTGCCATGCAGCAGCGATTCCGTATCCTGGATTTTGGATGGAGGATGAGATGGTAACCGTATCGCCAATCACCAGTTGATTGTTCATGAGAAACAATTTTCCGAAGACGGATACCGACAGACGCTTGTCGTGCGACGTTAGTTTGTACTCAAGTCCGCCGACGTGCTTCGAAATAGATGGTGAATTCAAACCATATTTATCGGGATTGTATTCGTCTTCTTCATCCCGCACATAGTCGTTGTGCACGTGGTTGAAGGTGAACAGCTGGTTTCCCGACAACCGGTAGATCAGGTTGGTGTTGATCAGCCAATTGCGTTCGTTGTATAGGTAGATTGTCTTTTCTCCCAATTCCCCCTGTCTGGCATTGTCACCGTAATTGCGGGATGTGGAATTCCCCGTCCAGTCGTAAACAACCGAGCTGGTATCAACCGACCGGTTTTCAGCAAGGTAGTACGAGGAATGCATTTTCAGGGCAAGTCCGTCAGTCAAAAAATCTTCCTTTTCGAACCTGATGGTAGGCGTTATACTTTTCCCGTCGGTAAACGCCTCGCCAACCACCCGCTGCATATTGGACCCCTGCTGGATCTCCTTTTCATTACCGGAAACCATCAGCCCAACAAGCAGCCGATCGGCATAGGATTTGCCCAAAACGCCGACTTCGGCTTTAATTGTCGCCGATTTGTAGCCGTCGTGAAAATGCTTGTATTCCTGTACCGGACCATAAACGCCGGTGTTTGGATCGGCAATGCTCAGGTCCACACCATAGTTGTTGTCTGAATAGTTGACAAAGGCGTTTGTGTTCACGGTAAAGCCGTTTTTTGAACTTTGTCTGAAGTTGGCGGACGCCTTATGGCTGTTAAACGATCCCAGGCTATACGACACATCCAGGTAATCCTTGCTTTTTTGGTTAGTGATCACGTTAACAGCCCCACCCAAGGCATCGGCCCCAAGGCTTACCGGAACCACGCCTTTATAGACTTCAATTCGCTCGGCCATATTCACCGGTATATTATCGAAAGAAAGGGCTGAACCAAAGTTCTCCAGCGGAATTCCATCGATAAAAAACTTCACCTGGTTACCGGAAAAGCCATTGATCGAAAAATTGAACCCGGAGCCCATTCCGCCCGACTGCCGCACCCGGACGCCTGTTGTGCGATTTAGTACTTCATTGATACTGGCTGTGGTGTTGTGGAGTTGACTGGCATCGATGGCCGAAATATTAAAGGCCCGTTCACGCGCTTGTTGTACAATGGTTTTAGCGGTAACCTGTACTTCCTCTATTTCAGCGACCTCTTCTTCGAGTATGATATGCTGAACCAACCGGCTTTGCCCGTCTACCGAAATACTGATTTCATTCGTCTTGAAACCAATAGCCGAAGCAACCAGCGTATAGTCTCCAGCTGGAACTGCCAGGCAGTAGTCTCCACTTTTGTCGCTTGTAATGCCATAGGTTGTTCCCTTCAAAAAAACAGAAGCGAAGGCAACCGGCTTTTTATTTGCATCCTGAATATGTCCTGCTATCACCTGATTGTTCTGCTGTGCAAAAACAACAGCGACTGTTATTACCAAGACCACAACTGTTCCCCAAAGCCTTCTTTTCATCCTGAAAAAAATTATGAACTATAAATTACTGTTTGTCGAGTCAGCAAAGTTAGCGTGGGAAACGAAAGCCTGCCATCCCAATTACTGGGGGTATTTCAACGAATTGCGGGAAAGCAAATACAGGTAGTTATCAAAAAGCAAACATGCATCTTCCTGAAAACTGTAAATTTTATCCGGGGCACAGTCGAATAATGCTCCTCTATCGCTATTTGTGGGGATTGGGCATTATCCGGATAAAGTCAAAGGTGATTTTGCACATAGGCAACTTAAAGAACTGATCGAGCTACTCATGCGCGTATGAAGTATCACCTGTAAAAATGGGACAATTCAATATTTAATAAGAAATTGCCCTTAATGACGATTCAATTTTGAAAAACAAGAGATGAGCCGGAGCAATCATGGGCTGGTGTATAACCCTACCGGATTTATCTATCACCATAACCATCGCCATCTGAATCTTGCGGATCAGTAGCAATGGCCGTAACATCGAGTACACCATCACCGTCATCATCAGGATCGCCCAAGGAAAAACTCAAGGCTTTATATTCTGACACGGTTACAAGCAGTTGATGGTTTTGCGTCACTTTTGCTTTTGACAGCTTCCCATTACTGGAAGCAGGACTGTTGCCCCGTATGGTATTAGATACGTTTGCTACAAAAGCATTCAAGGCATTTCCGGCATCAGTCTTGGTTAATTTTGCCTCATCGGCTACCAGGTTGACCAATTCATCGGCTAATTTTTTCAAATCGGCTAGACGTGCGTTACTTTCGTTAGATAAACCGGGAGTGTTTCCATTCTCTCCAAAATGAATTAACTGTAGGTGATCTCCATTGCTTAGTGATTCCGACAGGCTCGAAAATATTGAATTTAAAGCATTTCCGGCATCAACCTTGGTTAGATTTGCATCTTTGGCCACAGCAGTAACCAGCTTATTGCTATTGATCGGCATGTTCTCTTGCGAAGCACCTCTTTTCAAGGTGATGTTGGCATATTTTGTTCTTCCTGGCTTCTTTCTCACTAACGCTGCACTTGATCCGATTTCAATACCGCTGGCGGTACCACCAAAATTATTGCCAGGCATCGCCTTTTCAGGACCTGTGGTTTGGCTCCACGTGGTATCACTTGCGTGGAGTGATTCGGGTATATTTCCGGGATCAATTGTTTGTCCGCCTTCCCTAATGGGAAGTTTTCGTTGTTGCTGATGCGACGACTGACCTTCGGCGTTAATAAACGCCAGTACAAACACGAGAAGTAATACTGTTTTCATCCGTTGAGTTTTTAGTTTAATTTGGTATTCCACGGTAAATATAGCATAAAACACCAAAAGATATCAAACTCCGATTATTGATATTAATGACACCGCTTTCTGGAAACTAAGGCAATGTCCATAACTTAGTCTAGACCATCCTGCGCTGTTCCCGGAATAATCACCAGCGATTCCCACCCAAAAGTTCAGCACCTATCTGAAAAAAGAACAAGTATTTTTTGCTCCGAGTAACGCTCTTCACAGTCTATCAGAAAGATTCCTCATCTTGTTTCTCAGGTGATTATTGACAAAGGCCTTTACCAAGGAGGAGAGAAGGGTCGTGAAATCTACCACATCAGGGGTGCAGGTGTTTAGCGTTCAGCAAACTTATCTTAATTTACTGATTGTCCACGCTCGGTCCCTGGCCTGAAACGGATGTTGACCGATTGAAGTTGATCGGTTGTGCATTCCGATTCCGTTTCGGCCCCTTCGCAATTCAAATTTAACAGAAAACTTACCCAGTCGCCCATCAGAACAATATAGCCATCCAACAGGTAGTTTCTAATAGTATCTTGCAGTTCATCGATCACCAGGGCACTTAGCCACGGCTAAGTGTGGCATTTTTACTGTCGGATTCGGCGACCTCTTATACTGTTTTGAGGGGAATCCGCTTGGGAGTAATAAACCATTTTTTGTCTGCCTATGGGTTTTGAGGGTTGATTCGTTTGATTTTTGTGTAAGCGATTGCCATGATTTAAAAGTCAGGTACATTTCCAAAAAAAAATTATATAATTTGTATCTTTTCACTGCCCTAAATTTGCACTTTTGTTTGATTATTTAATTTTTTTAACCATGCTAAAATTTGCGTTAGTGCTTTCCATACTCTTTCAGCTGGGAGCCACGGTTTATGCCATCAGTTTAATCCGCCGGACGCGCTACAGCGTATCGTGGATTCTAATTTCATCGGGCTTAGTCTTGATGGCACTGCGGCGTTTGTTCGACTTTTCAACTCTTTTTTGGGAATCAAGACTGTTTCAACAAGAAGAAATCAACAGTTGGATCGGAGTGCTCATTTCTGGATTGCTATTCATTGGGGTCATTTTCATCAAAAAAATATTCAATCTTCAGGATCAGATTGAACAGCTACGCCTTGACAATGAGAAGAAAACACTTGCGGCAGTTCTGGAAGCGGAAGACAAAGCGCGTCAAGCCTTTGCCCGCGAGCTACACGATGGACTTGGGCCTGTTTTATCATCGATCAAAATGTCGTTGAGTGCAATTGATCAGGATAGCATGGAACAACCGAACCGACGGATTATTGAACGCTCCAGCCTGGCGACCGATGAAGCGATTACCTCCCTTAAAGAAATATCCAACCTCTTAAGTCCGCACATCCTCGAAAATTATGGATTAATCAAAGCGATCAAGGCAACCACAAGCCCGCTGTTGGAAGGATCACAAATTCAGTTTGAGATCAATTCGAATTTTAGTGAACGTCGGTTTCACCGCAACCTGGAGATCAATGTTTACCGGATTGTTTGCGAGTTGATCAATAATAGCATAACTCATGGTGCCCCAAGTTACATCAGGGTCGATATTATCGAAGAGCAGCAGGTTATTTTATTAACCTACAAAGATGACGGTTCGGGCTTTGATCTGGATAATCGTTTGCAAGAGAAGGTGATTACGGGGATGGGCATGGAGAACATTTTCTCGAGAATTAAACTACTCAAAGGTCAATATCAAATTAATACCTCGCCTGACAGTGGTTTCATCATCACTTTAAAAATTCCGGTTGAATGAAAAGACTGAAGCTTTTTTTGGTCGATGACCATGACTTATTCCGAGAAGGGTTAAAACTCTTATTGTCCGAGTGGGACTTGATAGAAGAAATTTATGAGGCGGAGAATGGTCAGCAATTTATTGAAAGTCTTCGTCAGCATCCGGTGGATCTTGTTCTGCTCGATATTGAAATGCCGGTAATGAATGGAATGGAAGCGGCGAAATTGGCCAGGGAAATTAACCCGGAAATGAAGATCATTGCGCTTTCCATGTATTCAGATGAAAATTACTATACCAGTATGATTGAGTCAGGCGCTGATGGTTTTCTGCTGAAGAATTCAAAATTCGCCACCGTAAAGAGAGCCATTGAAGAGGTTGCGGGCGGCAAGAATTATTTCTCTCAGGAAATTATTCAACTGTTGGTCAGGCACCTCAATAAGCAGGAGAGAGCAAAAGACAATCTGGTGATCACCGACAGGGAAATGGAGATTCTGGGTTTGATATGCCGTGGGCTTTCCAATACTGAAATAGCCAAAGCGCTTCAAATTAGCAAACGAACCGTTGAAAAGCATCGGCAGAATTTATTGGATAAAACCCAATCGAGAAATACGGTGGCCTTGGTTCTTTATGCGATAAAATCCGGGTACTTTAATGTTCGGTAGTTCTTTTGCTCATTCGGCTACGCAAAATTACGTAAGCCGAGTTTAGGCTTTAAGGCTGTTCCGGTAGTTCTTGCAAGCTGGTAGTTTTGTCATGGAACAATCAACAAATTACCATGATACGAAAACGTACCCTGAAAGAAAACACCAAGCTACTCGGTAAAAAACAAAAGCATGCGATACGAACAGCTTGTTTCCTGCTCATTGGCATGACGTTTTCAACACCTCTTTTTGCTCAATTTCAAATTGATGCACAGTTTCGAAATCGTTTTGAACTGCGCGATGGCTACCGTAAGCTGGCAGCCTATGGAGCTACGCCCGCCGTTTTTATTTCGCAACGGACACGCCTGTCGTTCAGTTACGAAACGGAAGGGCTGAAAGTGAAGTTTACGCCACAAGATGTCAGGGTGTGGGGCGACGAACAACTGGCCAGCTCCACCAGCGTATTGGGCGACAACGCGTCGCTTGACCTTTTCGAAGCTTTTGTTGAGATTAAGACAGGTGCCACAGGTTGGCTTTCGGTGGGCCGCCAGCAACTGGTTTATGACAACCAACGAATTTTAGGAGCCCGTAATTGGAACCAGAACGGAATAGCCTACGATGCCATCGTTTATAAATGGCAGGCTGAAAATCGTGCCTTCCACCTGGGAACTTGCTGGAACTCCACGGGCGAAAATACGTCTGACAACTATTACGACCCCACGCGTATCAAGTCACTAAGTTATATCTGGGCCAAAAGCAGCCTGTCCGAAAATTGGGATTTGTCCCTTTCTCATGTGGCTTCGGGTGTAACTAAATCTGAAACCGACAACACGCTTTACTTTCGTCAAACGACCGGAGTATATTCAACTTATAAAAAGGGTGATTTAAGCTTCTCAGGAAATATCTATTACCAGTTCGGGAAAAACCGATCAGGGAACAACGTAAGTGCCGTTTTGGTTGATGTCGAATCTAAATACAAACTGGGAAAATTATCGTCGGGCATTGGACTCAGTTACCTTTCGGGAAACAGCAAAACTGGTAGCAGTCATCAAACCGGCCATCTGTTTGATGTCCTCTATGGTGCACGCCATCGCTTTTTTGGGGGAATGGACTATTTCCGAAGTTTTGATTCGCACACCAAGGAAGGTGGCTTGGTTGATTATTATTTCTTCCTCGATTACAAATTCACGAAGAACACCAGCCTGCGAAATGCCGGTCATTACTTTCAATTGGCACAGACCAACCCGGCCACTCCGGATGACAGAAACCTGGGGTATGAAAACGACCTGGTGCTGAAATACCATTTTGCCGGCTGGGGAGCACTGGAAAGTGGCTATTTATTCTATCTGCCCACCGGCTCGCTAAAAACGATTCAGGGAGTCGAAGATGATAAGTTCTCACAGTTCTTGTACGTGCAACTAACCGTCAGCCCGTCACTTTTCAAAAATTAAAAAGCAATTATAAAAATAAGAGATATGAAGAATAGAAACTTAGCTTTGTTTTTGGCCATCGCCATCAGTCTTTCCGCTTGTTCTTCAGGCCAAAGGAAAGAACAAACCATTAGTCTTTCCGGGGCGTTCGCACTCTATCCACTGGTAATTAAGTGGAGTGAAGAATACCAGAAGGAAAACCCCGGAGTCCGGTTCAATATATCTGCTGGTGGGGCAGGAAAGGGGATGGCTGACGCTTTGTCGGGTACAGTTGACCTGGGCATGTTCTCGCGTGAGATTGTCCAGGAAGAGATTGACAAAGGTGCCTGGTGGGTGGGCGTTACCAAAGACGCAGTACTCCCAACCATCAATGCGAAAAGTCCGGTGTTAAGTGCCATTCAACAGCGTGGGCTCACCCGCGACGAGTTCCGCAGCATCTTTGTTACGGGTGAAATTATAAACTGGAACCAACTTGCCGGGATTGAAACTGATTTGGCTATCAACGTTTTTACCCGTTCCGATGCCTGTGGTGCTGCCGGTACCTGGGCAGCCTACCTTGGCGGTCAACAGGAAGACCTGAAAGGCGTGGGCGTGTTTGGTGACCCCGGATTGGCCGATGCCGTGGTGAAGAACGAAAAAGGGGTGGGTTTCAACAATACAATTTATTTGTATGACATTCAAACTGGCAATAGAAACCAGGGGATTGAAGTCATTCCCATCGATGTGAATGAAAACGGAGCCATTGATACCGATGAGGCGTTCTACGACAAATTTGATAAAATACTGGCTGCCATTGCCGAAGGGAAATATCCGTCGCCACCAGCCCGCGAGCTATACCTGGTATCTAAGGGTAAACCGGAGAAACAAGCTACGATCGACTTTTTGAGGTGGGTGGTCACCAAAGGACAAGCTTTCGTTTCCGAAGCTGGCTATGTGCCGCTGACAAAGTCAAGACTGGAAGAACAGGTATCCAAATTAAATTGAGCCCGTTCGAACGAACATGTACTTTGAATTGGGCGAAGAAATATAAAAACGAACTTATAAAATGAACAGAGGTAGAAGGCTGACTGACCTTATTGTTACGATATGGATGCGGGGAGGATTGTATTTATTATTGTCCATTCCGGTTCTGATTGTTATTGGACTTTATTGGAAGGCCGCTCCACTATTGGTTCATCATTCCTTTACTGAATTGATCTTTTCCACAAAATGGTTCCCGATGAAGGGTGAGTTTGGGTTTATGCCCTTTATTTACAGTTCGGCCTACGTCACTGTCTTGTCGTTTATCCTGTCGGCTCCTTTATGCCTTTTTGCCGCTGTTTATCTGACTCAGTTTGGCAAAATACGATTGCTAAATCTGATGTTGCCGGTAATCGATATTCTGGCAGGAATCCCGTCTGTGGTGTACGGGGTATGGGGCGTGCTGGTCGTTGTGCCAGCGGTTTCAGACTACGTGGCACCCTTTTTTGTAACCGCCAGTTCTGGCTACAGCCTGCTTGCTGGTAGCGTTGTTTTGGCGGTCATGTGTATCCCCTACATGCTGAACATGCTGATCGAGGTCTTCCATACCATTCCGGTGGGCATGAAGGAAGCCTCGCTGTCATTGGGGGCAACTCATTGGGAGATGGTGAAACATGTCATATTTAAAAAAGGCTTTCCCGGAATCATCTCAGCTTTTGGGCTGGGCATTGCCAAAGCCTTTGGCGAAACCATAGCCGTACTGATGGTGGTTGGCAACACACTCGACATTTCGGTATCACCCTTCAGCCCGGGTTATCCACTGCCAGCCCTGATTGCCAACAACTATGGAGAAATGATGTCGATACCAGACTACGATTCGGCGCTGATGTTTTCCGCGCTGTTGCTATTTGTAATCATCCTGGTCATTAACCTGTTTTTCCGATATTTCATTCATAAAACCGAGAAATTATGAGAAAATGGAAAATCATAGAAGAGCAAATCTTTAAGCTAATCTCATTAGTGGCTGCCTATTCGGTTATTGGCATCTTGTTGTTCCTGCTTTTCGTGGTGTTCAACAAAGGGGTTGGAGCCTTGTCGTGGGACACCATTACCAAACTGCCCGAAGGTGGCTATTATTTCGGTGGTGAAGGTGGGATACTCAATGCGATTGTCGGCTCATTCTACCTTTCGGTTGGCGCTACGTTGCTGGCCGTGTTTATTGGTCTGCCGGCAGCTTTGTTTATCAACGTGCAGCTCATTAAGATGAAACGGGCGCAAAATACCATCCGCTACCTGTTGGATGCGCTGTGGGGCATCCCCTCCATCGTTTACGGAGCGTTTGGCTTCGCAGTCATGTTGTTTTTTGGCTTGAATGCCTCGTTGTTGGCCGGAATCATTACCGTTGCCTTGCTAATTACCCCGATCCTGGTGCGGGCTTTTGATGAAGTGCTGAAAACCGTTCCGGTGGAGTTGCAGGAGGCTTCTTTTTCACTGGGAGCAACCCGCACTGAAACAGCGATGAAAGTTTTATTTAAACAAGGATTTGCAGGCTTTATCACGGCTTTGTTGTTGGCTTTCGGCCGTGGAATTGGCGACGCAGCCTCCGTTCTTTTTACGGCGGGCTACACCGATAATATTCCCATTACCCTTGATGAACCGGTAGCCACACTGCCGCTGGCCATTTTCTTTCAGCTTAGTTCTCCCATTGAAGAAGTTCGACAACGCGCCTATGCCGCCGCAGTTGTTTTAACCTTCTTTATTCTAGTTATCAGTGTCTCTGCACGACTGTTATCCAAACGGTATTCAAAAAGTATAATTAAATAGAACGATGATGTTTACAGAAAAGGTATTCAAGCAGACAAGTGTACACACCAAATCAAAATTGAAGATGAGCAAGACGGGCATCGAAAAACCAATTATTCAGATCAAGGGACTAAGTGTAAAAACCCGAGAAGGTGAAATTCTGAAAAATATTAACCTGGATATCCCCCGAAATGAGATTGTGGTTTTGCTGGGACCTTCGGGCTGTGGTAAAACCACCTTGTTGAAAAGTTTGAACCGCTTAACGGATTTGCACAAGGAACTGATCGTCAGCGGCGAAGTATTCATCGACGGGAAAGATATCCTGAAAGCCTCACACGATCTCCCTATTATGCGGCAAAAGATGGGCTTGCTGTCCCAGCGACCGTTTCCCCTGCCTGTTTCAATTTACAAAAATGTGTCCTATGGTTTAAAGCTGAAGGGAGTCCGCAACAAAAAGCTCATTGCACACAGCGTGGAGTCGAACCTGAAGCGGGTGGGCCTGTGGGACGAAGTGAAAGACCGCCTGAACAGTCCGGCAACCAGCCTCTCCATTGGTCAGCAACAGCGTCTTTGTTTGGCTCGCGGGTTGGCCGTGAAACCCACAATTATCCTGGCCGACGAGCCAACTTCAGCTTTAGATCCCATTTCTACCAAGACCATTGAAAACCTCTTCAAAGACTTAAGGGAGCATTACACCATCATTTTGGTAACCCACGTATTACGGCAGGCCGTTCGTTTGGCCGACCATGTGGTATTTATGTATTATGGCGACATCATTGAACAAGGACATCCGGATGAAATCCTGAAAAATCCGCAGACGGAGATCCTTAAAAAGTACTTGATTGATGGGAATTGAAGTTTTGCGGCGGTTACTTTCCGATACAGAAATTCTTGAAGATATGCCCCAGTACTTCGTCGTTGCTGATTTCGCCGGTTATTTCACCCAAGTAATGAAGGCATTCGCGGATGTCCTGTGCCAGAAAATCGCCGCTGATACCATCTTCTAGTCCATCAATCACCCGGATAACAGCTCGGTGGGCATTGGTCAGCGCTTCGTAGTGGCGGATGTTCGAAACAATCACATCAGTGCCTTCAGCCTGTTGCAGATTGGCGTTTTCCTTTAGCAACTCAATCAACGCTTCGAGGTTTTGTTGTTGCTTTGCTGAAATAAAGACCAGGTCTTCATTCTCAGACAGGATGAAAGCATCCAGCATTTCCTTGACTTTTGCCTTGCCACCCAGATCGGCTTTATTTCCAACGATAATCAATTTTTGATCCTGAACGCGTTCACGAATCAGTTCTACACGCTGCCTGATCAAGTCGATGGGGTTTGATAAATCTGTGACCAACAAGACAATTTCGGCTTGCTCCAGTTTGCTGTAACTGCGCTCAATTCCGAGGGTTTCAATCTGGTCAATGGTTTCGCGGATGCCAGCCGTGTCGAAAAATCGAAAAGCCGTACCGTCAATATTCACCACATCTTCAATCACATCGCGCGTTGTCCCATGAATGTCGGACACGATGGCTTTTTCCTCGTTTAAGATGGCGTTGAGTAGGGTAGACTTGCCCACATTTGTTTCGCCAACAATGGCCACAGGAACACCGTTTTTCAATACATTGCCCAGCTTAAATGAGCCGGCAAGCTTGTTAAGCAGGCGTTCGATTTTCTCAGTCAGCTCAATCAACTGTTTGCGGTCGGCAAACTCCACGTCCTCTTCACCGAAATCCAGCTCCAACTCAACCATGGCAATAAAGTGCAGGAGTTGATCGCGCAGTTTTTTGATTTCGTTGGAAAAGCCACCCCGCATTTGTTTTAGGGCCATTTTGTGATTGGCCGCATTGCTCGATGCTATTAAGTCGGCAACCGCTTCGGCCTGCGACAAATCCATCTTGCCATTCAGAAAAGCCCGCTGGGTAAATTCGCCGGGACGCGCCATTCGAGCGCCACTTTTCAGCAATAATTCCAGCAAACGTTGCTGGATGTACGACGAGCCGTGGCAGGTAATTTCAACCACATCTTCGCCGGTAAACGACTGGGGCGCACGAAACAGAGAGACGACCACTTCATCAATGATTTCGGGCCCTTCGCTGATTGTTCCTACGTGCAGTGTGTTGGCTTTCTGGTTGGCCAGCATTTTGTTTTCAATCGGTGAATGAAATACCTTATCGGCTATTTCTATGGCTTCATCGCCCGATAAACGGATGGTGGCAATCGCTCCAACTCCGGGAGAAGTAGCAATAGCGCATATGGTGGATTGATCAATCATGATGTCGTAATTTGAATTGAGACAAAAGTACAAAATGTGAGGGTAGCCACAAGTTATTGGCTGGAGCGTATTCCGTCAAGCAAAATTATTCGGAAAACTTAAAATGTTTGAAATAAATTACTGGCAGTTCCCTAATCCGAAGATTTTCGCGGGTAAACCAAACATTGAAAAGTCGCTCAGCCATAAAACCCATTATTCGTTCCTGATAGCCCTGATAATCGCTCAGTTCAATTCGTCGTTCAAATTCAAAGAGTACATCAAAAAGCCACGTCATGCACCGGTCAAAGTCTTGTCGCTTCATAATAAACATGTTATTGGCAAACAGGCGTTTCCCCCCCAGCACCCGTTGAAGCGCGTTTAAATATTCCGGACATCGCTCATTGATAATTGATTCGATCAGTTCCAGGTCTGCCGGATTGTGGTACCGGGAGTAATGCGTGCGCACAGTATATTTTAGCTTTCGCCGCTGTGGCAAAATGAGATCGTAGGTCTGCAATATATCAAGGATCTCGTTTTCAGTTAAAATTCTGGGTTTAAAAAACGCGATGTTTTTGGTATAGGTCAGTCCAAAACGTTTCTTTTGCAAACCCGCTAAATAATAAAGAAATCGCTTGATACGATGGGGTAGCGGCTCATTCTTTTGAGTAAGAAATCGCCGGTAGTGTACGCTGCCAACGATGTCCTGCGTTGTGTTTTTCCATACCCAATAAATGCCGGTCAGCTCGCTGTAATAATTATTCTTTTCGGAAATATTGTCCCCGGTATCATCACCAGGAATATCGCTGCCTGCTGATAACCGTGCTTTCCCTGCCATAATTGGCTGGTAGATGGGGCTTATTTCAAGCGTGGGGCCGCATTTGTAGTAAAAAACGTAGATTCTTGTCTTTGGAAGATCAGCCATTCATGAATTTTATTTTGCACAAAAATAATGGTTTTAATAGGTTTTAGTAATCACTTCCCCGCAAATATTGCTTTGTTATTAGCTCATGCAAAAAATTTCCTATAAATTCATACCTTCACGGCCTAATTTTATTTTGAGTCAGAGTTTTGGTCTTCAAGTTTTAATAAACTGTTTTTTATTCCATGAATCAACTTACTTCTAAGCTATACAGAATTGTGGTTCCAAAGTTTATCCGGAAAAGAATTCTGGCCAAACAACTTCCGGTCGCTATTCTTGACTATTACGATGGCAGGAATGAACCTCCATCAGTAGAAATTCAACAGGCACTGAATTTTCTAAAAAAAAATCCCTTAGCCATATTTCCTTATGATTTCCAGAATGAGTATCATGCCGAGGATATTGAAGTTTTTGATGACCGGGAGAAAGGGATGCGCTATGTTTTACAGGATGGCAAAAGGCTTTATTTCAAAAAAAGATGGGGCAAGCGAAAGATTCGGGATTTGTATAATTTGTTAAAAAAAGAGCAGGATATTCGGAGCCCACACCGCTATTTGACGCAAGAATTCCGTTTTGAAGAAGGAGAAGTGCTTGTAGATGTTGGCGCGGCAGAAGGAAATTTGGCACTGAGTGTTGTCGAGAAAGCGTCAGAGCTTATTCTTTTTGAAGCGAATAAGGACTGGATTGCGCCACTAGAAGCGACTTTCGAGCCTTGGAAAGATAAGGTGAAGATTGTGCAGAAATTTGTCAGCGACGTTACCAACGATACCAATACGACACTTGATGACTATCTGTCACTCGACGATTCGAGTGTATTTTTGAAGATTGATGTGGAAGGTGCAGAATCACGTTTACTGGAAGGGGCCAAGCGCATTCTTTCAGCGCATAGCCCATTAAAAGTGGCAGTTTGTACCTATCACAAGCAGAATGATGAAAAAGAGTTTACCAAGCTACTATCAACCTATGGTTTTCGTTCGTCCCACTCGGACGGCTATATGCTCTTCTATTTCGACAAAAAAATAAAAGCACCCTATTTTCGAAGGGGTTTGATAAGAGCGGTAAAGATGAATGAAAACAAAAAGTCTAATCAATAGAAGCAAGGAGTTGCTATTGATTAGACCAACCGTTTCGCATATTTTATTACTTTTACCCGAGATTCAAAATTCAAAAAATTAAATCATTTATTATGAAACTTCTTGAAGGAAAAACGGCTATCGTTACCGGTGCATCAAGGGGCATTGGAAAAGCAATTGCCATTAAATTTGCCGAAGAGGGATGCAATATCGCTTTCACCGATCTTTTTGAAGATGAAAACATGAAAGCCACCGAAGCGGAAATCGCTGCTTTGGGTGTAAAGGCGAAAGGCTATGCTTCGAATGCCGCTGACTTTGCCGATACCGAAAGGGTAGTTGCAGAAATTGTCAACGAATTTGGACAAATTGATGCTCTGGTGAATAATGCCGGGATTACAAAAGATACATTGCTGATGCGTATGACGGAAGAACAGTGGGATGCTGTGATCAATGTCAACCTGAAGTCGGTTTTTAACTTTACCAAAGCAGCTCAGAAAACCATGCTGAAGCAACGTTCAGGCTCTATTGTGAACCTGAGTTCGGTGGTTGGCGTTAGCGGAAATGCAGGACAATCTAACTATTCAGCCTCAAAGGCAGGGATCATTGGATTCACCAAGTCGATTGCCAAAGAGCTCGGTTCACGGGGCGTCCGCAGCAATGCGATTGCTCCGGGATTCATCATCACTGAAATGACCGCCAAAATTCCAGAAGACGCACGCAAAGCCTGGGAAGCCAATATTCCGATGAAACGCGGAGGCACACCTGAAGAAGTTGCCAAAACGGCTCTTTTCCTGGCATCCGATTTATCGAGCTATGTGAGCGGACAAGTGATTAATGTTTGTGGCGCAATGAATACTTGATTTTATAAGCACTCAATATTGAGCCGTCACGAATCCATGTGGCGGCTTTTCTTTTTTCAAGCCCTATGAAACAAGCCCTATTCTTTGGTCTGGCCACACTCGACATTCAATATTATCTTGAGGAATTTCCGAAAGAAAATGTGAAAGTAAAAACCACTCTGCCAGAGTTTTTTGTTGGCGGTCCGGCAACAAATGCAGCCGTGGCATTTGCTGCACTGAATGGTGAAGCACATTTAATCACTGCCATTGGTCAAAGTCCTTTTCATTCCATTTTTAAGGATGACTTTCTTTCTGCCGGCGTATGCTGTACCGATCTCTTAAAAGATCAGCTAGCTCAGCCGGTTTTGGCTACAGTAATTACAACGACTAACGGAAATCGCACAATCTTCACACATAATCCCAAAAAATTAGATGTTTCGCTGGATGAAAAAAAACTATTCGATAGGTATTGTCCTGAACTTTTGATGCTGGATGGCTTTTACCCCGAAGTGGCGATTAAACTTGCCCAAGAGGCCCGGAGCCGGCAAGTACCTGTCGTTTTTGATGGCGGAAGCTGGAAACCTCATCTACCGCAACTATTGCCTTTTGTCGATTACGCGGTTTGTTCAAACGATTTTTCTCCGCCGGATTGTCAAACTCCCGAGACTGTTTTTGCTTTTCTCGATCGGTTTTCGATCACCTATAAAGTGATCACTCGAGGGGGAGAGCAAATTATTGCACAAACTTCGGATCAGATTGATTTAATTGATGTTCCAAAAGTCCAGGTGGTCGATACACTCGGTGCAGGTGATTTCTTTCACGGTGCTTTCTGCTATTACCTGTTAACTAAAAATACTTTCGCTGAGGCACTTGATAAATCAGCTGTATTTGCATCTAAAACCTGTTTATTTAAAGGAACGCGGCAATGGATGAATAAACTGAAATAAGATCTTTACTTTCCCCTTGATTTTTCATAACTTGTATGTTCATTGCATTGACCCAAATTCATGTATAAACGAAGTATTGCTTTTCAGCTTGGACTTTATGTAGTAACTGCTGTAGTTATTATCATATCCATGATTGTGTTTATTAATTACAAGCACAGCAAGGAGATCATCATGGAAAAGATTGAAGAAGGCGCGATCCATCAATCAAGCCTGATTATCAATGAAATCACGCGAAATGTAATTAACAGTCAGGAAGTTACCCGGAATGTTGCGAACCAAACGCTGTACTACCATTCCCATGGTGACCTTCAAATGTTTCTTCATCAGGTTGTTGAAACCAACCCGGTGCTTACTGGCATCCATGCACGACTATTCGAATCTTCCGATACGCTAACGTACTCAACTTATTGGAACAAGGATGGGCAATTAGTTGATAAAACGAATTTTGAATTTTGTTCTGTTTTTAAATACCCGGAATTGGCGGAACTTGCCACACAAGAAAAAGTAGGCGTTTGGTCTGATCCGTTTCACTGTCCGATGGATTCGACCACCTTAATGATTTCCTATTTCCTGCCAGTGTTAGATGAGTTTGGAGAGTCAGTTGGGATAGTCGCCGGAGACATCAACCTTAAGTTTTTGAATCGAGTGATTGATGACATTCAGATAGGGGTTAACGGTTTTGCGTTTGTCGCTTCAGCTCAAGGTTATTATCTAACTCATCCGCGGTCGGAATGGGTAATGAAACGAAATCTGTTTGAAACTTCCTCTCAAGTATTCAACGGTGATCGTAACCGCTATCGGCAGATTCTCGAAGATGGTGAGACTGGCTCTGGTTTTGCCTACCCGGAACTCCTGAATTTTGAAAAAAGTTGGTTCTATTTTGCACCCATACCTTTCACCAACTGGAGAGTCGTGATTGTGATTCCAACCGAAGAGCTCTTTGACGACCTGGATATCATATTTCGAAAGATTGTATTGGTGTCGGTGCTTGGATTTGTATTGATTTTGCTTGTTGTTATTCTATTGTTTAATAAGATGTTTACCCCGCTTAGAAAGATAGTTCGTTCGATCCAGCGGTTTAGCTTTGGCGAACGGGGAAGACGGGGAAAGAAAAACGAAATCGAATTATTAAGCGACAGTTTGAAAGAATTGCAGGTTCAGTATAGCACCTATATGGCTGAACAGAATCAAGTTAGGAAAGACAAAAGAAAGTATGAGAAAGACTTAAAATCGGCGAAGGAAATTCAACGTACGATCATCCCGCAGGATTACAGCTTTTTGGAAACGCGCAGAGAAATTGACCTGTATGCCGTCCTTCATCCCGCTGAGAGTATTGGCGGTGACTTGTATGATTTCTTCTTTATCGATGAAAGACACTTGCTTTTTACCATGGGAGATGTTTCCGGGAAAGGGATTCCGGCCGCCCTGTTTATGGCTGTCGCCAACACAATAATCAAAAGTAAATCAACGGAATTATCGGCCAGAAATATTGTAGATGTCGTTAATAAGGCTTTGAGTAAAGAAAATTCAAACCAACATTTCTTAACCTTATTTTTGGGGATCTTGAATGTGGAAACAGGAATTCTGGATTACTGCAATGCAGCACATAACTATCCGTTTTTGTTACGCAGACACAGAGAGTTAATACAACTTGAACACACGCACGGATTGCCTATCGGACTCTATTCAAACAAGACCTATAAGTCGCATTCGATAGCACTTTCAAAAGGCGACGTTCTGTTTCTGTACACTGATGGAGTTACGGACTGTAAAAACCCATACGGTGAAATGTACGGAACGGAAAGGCTCTCAAAATTTATGGCACAAACCAAAGAGCCAGAGCCTAAAACTATGGTTGAAGCGCTGATGAACGAATTGATGGATTTTAAAGGGGAAACGGCACAAGCTGATGATATCAGCCTGATGGCGCTTCAGTTTTTTGGAAAGTACAGCTAGCACTGATGAACACTTGATTCGTTTTATTGTTAATTTGCAGCAAAGCAGATGCGGGAAGCTTTTCTAAAAGTTGTTTGCTCTCCGTTTTTTGTTTAAGCGATTGGGAAGTAGTTGTTCGACTGTAATACTTTATTCATGAGTTTATTTCTAAAAATAGCGATTGTTGTCGCAGGAATTATTGTTGGGGTCTTTATAGCCTATGCAATTATTGGTCGTATTAAAAAGATAATCCATCGCAATACTGATATTGGGGTTGTCCTAAAAGTTATACAGTTAGTGAGCCTGCCATTCATTTTTTTGATTGTTCTAATTTCCGGATCGATGTTAATACCAGCTACCGGATTGCTCGATGAATTGAATTTGGACACAAGTGTTGGCTTTGGGATCGTTTATACTGTTGTCATGGCTTGGTTGATTATAAACGCAATTGGGGGAATTAAGATCTATGTTTTAGCCAAATATGATATCTCGACGAAAGATAACCTGAAAGCCCGGAAAATTCATACCCAGCTTTCGGTTCTCGAACGCATGCTTATCGCCATTGTGATTATTATTTCAATCGGCATCATACTCATGACCATACCTCAAATTCGCAAAGTAGGGGTGAGCCTATTGGCAAGTGCGGGGATTGCCGGTATCATTATTGGTTTCGCCGCGCAACGGAGTATTGCCTTGATTTTAGCAGGATTTCAAATTGCCATAACACAACCTATCCGTCTCGAAGATGCAGTAATTGTGGAAGGGGAGTGGGGCTGGATTGAAGAAATTACGCTGACCTATGTTGTCGTTCGTATTTGGGATAAACGTCGTCTCATTGTGCCAATTACGTATTTTATTGAAAAACCTTTTCAAAATTGGACACGCACATCAGCTGAGATTATGGGTACTGTTTTTATTCACGTTGATTATGGATTTCCGGTTGGAGAAATGCGAAAGAAATTGACTGAAATTTTGAAGAATACGGATCTGTGGGATGGCAAAGTAAATGTACTTCAAGTGACTGATTTAAACGACAGAACCTTGGAGTTAAGGGCCTTGGTGAGTGCGTCAGATTCACCCAAAGCTTGGGATTTAAGGGTCTATGTACGCGAAGAATTGATCCGGTTTGTTCAGGATGAATATCCTCAATTCCTACCAAAAGAAAGAATCAACCTGACGGAAAGACGACCAGATCAGATAAAAGAGTCATAAAAAAAGGCCGGACATCCGGCCTTTTTTATGCTACTTTGTTGTTTTATCTTTTGTGGCAAGTATACGAACTTTTATTTTTTCATTCTTTTTATCATAGCCTATTGAAATGGTGTCACCCTCTACAATCGAGGCTTTGATAATCACTTCAGCCATTTCATCTTCCAGATATTTCTGAATTGCTCTTTTCAACGGTCTAGCTCCATATTGAGCATCATATCCCTTCTCAGCAATGAAATCTTTCGCTGACCGCGATATTTTTAATTTGTAATTCAAAGATTCAACCCTGTCGTAAAGATCTTTCAATTCGATATCGATTATTTTGAAAATGTCTTCCTTTGACAGCGAGTTAAACATGATCACATCATCAATCCGGTTTAAAAACTCCGGTGCAAAAGCACGCTTCAGCGCCTTTTGGACAATATACTTGGCTTGCTCGTTTTCCTCTTCTGGTGTTTTCTGTGTTGAAAATCCAACGCCACGGCCAAAATCGGACAATTGACGTGAACCGATATTCGAAGTCATAATAATGATGGTATTCTTGAAATCAATATTACGTCCAAGGCTGTCAGTCAGGCGTCCTTCGTCAAGCACTTGTAGAAGCAGGTGAAAAACGTCAGGATGGGCTTTTTCAATCTCATCAAGCAACACAACCGAATAAGGTTTGCGTCGTACTTTTTCTGTCAGCTGCCCACCTTCTTCGTAGCCGATATATCCCGGGGGTGCACCGACCAGTCGCGAAACTGAAAATTTCTCCATGTATTCACTCATGTCAATGCGAATCAGCGAATCAATGCTATCAAACAAATATTTGGTCAATACTTTAGCCAGCTGAGTCTTACCAACACCAGTAGGTCCTAAAAAGACAAATGAGCCAATCGGCTTGTTCGGATCTTTCAGACCAGCCCTGTTTCGTTGAATTGCTTTAACAATTTTAGCAATGGCATCATCCTGACCGACGACACTCCCTTTCAGTTTTGCTCCCATGTTCATCAAACGAATGCCTTCGGCCTGAGCAATGCGCTGAACAGGAATTCCGGACATCATGGCCACAACTTCAGCAACTTTTTCTTCTTCAACAACCTCCCGATGACTTATCAGCTCTTTTTCCCAGGCTTCTTTCTCCTGATCCAAAAGCTGTAGCAGGTTTTTTTCTTTATCGCGGTGGTTGGCGGCAACTTCAAAATTCTGGCTTTTTACAGCTTTTATTTTTTCTTCCCGTGTACTTTCAATTTTCTCCTCGAGTTTTACAATCCGGTCAGGCACATTGATGTTCGAAATATGGACACGTGAGCCGGATTCATCCAGCGCATCAATTGCTTTATCTGGCAGAAAACGGTCAGTAATGTACCGGGCCGTCAATTTCACACAGGCTTTAATGGCATCATCGGAATAGGTAACATTGTGGTGGTCTTCGTAACGTTCTTTGATGTTATGAAGAATTTCAATGGTTTCATCAACCGACGTTGGTTCAACCATCACTTTTTGGAAACGACGTTCCAATGCTCCGTCTTTTTCAATTTGCTGCCGGTATTCATCGAGTGTTGTGGCACCAATACATTGGATGTCACCACGCGCAAGTGCCGGCTTCAACATGTTGGCTGCATCAAGCGAGCCGGTAGCTCCTCCTGCTCCTACGATGGTGTGAATTTCATCGATGAACAAAATTACATTGTTTACCTTCGCCAGTTCGTTCAGAATGGCTTTCATCCGTTCTTCAAACTGCCCTCTGTACTTTGTCCCGGCTACAATCGACGCGATGTCAAGACTAATCACACGTTTGTCAAAAAGAACCCTCGAAACTTTCTTCTGAATAATACGAATGGCCAAACCTTCAGCTATAGCCGACTTTCCAACCCCAGGTTCTCCAATCAGGATTGGGTTGTTCTTTTTCCGACGTGACAGGATTTGTGCCAAACGCTCAATTTCCCGTTCCCGTCCAACAATGGGATCGAGGTTGTTTTCTTCGGCTGCTTTGGTGATGTCGATGCCAAAGTTATCCAATACTGGAGTATCAGATTTAGCGCTGCCAACTTTCTTTGACGAAGAGCCCGATGGTGGCTGTTGCTTTGCGAATGGGTCATCAATATCATCCTCGTCGCCGAAATCAGATTTAGCTTCCGGCTGCTTGTAATCCTCCAGCCTGGATTTCAGGATGTAGTAATTCACGTGGAATTCACTGAGCAAAGTTGCAATCTGACTTTCTTTGTCCTTTAAAAGTGCCAGCAACAAGTGACCGGTACTAATCGTTGGGCTGTTAAAGGCCCTGGCTTCGAGATAGACTAACTTAAGCGCTTTTTCAGCTGATTTTAAGAGTTGAACGGAAGCTTGCGGATCAATGGTATTATCTGTACGAAGCGCTTGTTCAATGGCTTCTTTGATTTCTGATAAATTCACTCCCAAATTGGTGAGTATGTCAATTGCAATTCCTTCACCTTCTCTCAAAATTCCCAGAAAAATATGCTCAAGTCCAATCTGCTCATTTCCTAACCTGATCGCCTCTTCGCGACTGTAGGTTAAAACATCTTTTATTCTTGGTGAGAATTGAGAATCCATAATAAACTGTCTTAATAAATTTCTAATTTATTCCTTTCTAACAAATACTATTCCGAAATGTTGGGGGTCTAACCGCCTCGGAAAATAAAAAGTCAACTATAAAAATAGTCAATATTTACTGACTCTCTGCTTTAATCCGTGGGTTTTTTAAACATCCGAATGTTAAAATCTTGTTTCATTTCGACAATTAAAAGCTACTCAAAATGGCTGATTTTGTTAGTATTTTTATATTTTTGTAAGTCAAAATTTTTCAACATAAAATTTCTTTAAAAGGAGGATTAAATGGCTGAAGGCGAAAAAATTATAAAAATAAATATTGAAGAGCAGATGAAGTCTGCTTACATCGATTATTCGATGTCAGTCATTGTGTCAAGGGCTCTGCCTGACGTGCGTGATGGCTTAAAACCAGTTCATAGACGTGTCTTGTTTGGAATGAATGAGTTAGGGATATTTTCCAACCGTTCGTATAAGAAATCGGCAAGAATCGTCGGGGAAGTTTTAGGTAAGTACCATCCCCATGGTGATTCCTCGGTTTATTTTACCATGGTGCGTATGGCGCAGCATTGGTCATTGAGATACCCGTTAATTGACGGACAGGGAAACTACGGTTCCATTGATGGTGATAGCCCGGCTGCTATGCGTTACACTGAAGCCCGTTTGGCAAAAATAGCAGAAGAGATTCTGCAAGATTTAGATAAAAACACAGTTGATTTTCAACCAAACTTTGACGAGTCATTAGATGAACCAACGGTTTTGCCGACCCGGATTCCTAACTTATTGGTGAACGGTACCTCGGGAATTGCTGTCGGAATGGCAACAAATATGCCACCACACAACTTATCAGACACCATTGATGCCATCGTGGCATACATTGATGACCGTAACATAGAAATAGCGGATCTTATTCCTATTATCAAAGCCCCTGATTTTCCCACGGGTGGTATCATTTACGGCTACAGAGGAGTGGAAGAATCCTATGAAACAGGCCGTGGCCGAGTTGTTTTGCGAGGTAAAGCCCATATAGAGCTTACTCCAACCGGCCGGGAAAAGATTATTGTCACTGAAATTCCGTATTTGGTTAACAAGGCAGAACTGATCATGAAGATTGCCGAGTTAGTCAATGAGAAAAAAATTGAAGGAATCTCAAATGTTAATGACGAGTCTGACCGTGATGGGATGCGTATCGTCATCGACATTAAGAAAGATGAAATTTCGAATGTTGTTCTAAACAAGCTCTATAAGTATACCCAATTACAAAACAGTTTCAGCGTAAACAATATTGCATTGGTTAAAGGTCGCCCAAAGATGCTGAACCTGAAGGATCTCATTCGTTATTTTGTGGAACATCGTCACGATGTCGTGGTTAGACGTACACAGTACGAGTTGGATCAGGCTGAAAAACGTGCGCACATTCTTGAAGGTTTAATTATTGCCAGTGACAATATTGATGAAGTTATCGCAATAATTCGTGGTTCGAAAACACCTGATGAAGCCAGAGAGCGTTTGATCGAAAAATTTGAACTGTCGGAAATTCAGTCACGCGCCATTGTTGAAATGCGCCTGCGTCAATTGACCGGGCTGGAGCAAGACAAATTACGCTCGGAATATGAAGAGGTCATGAAGTTTATCGAACGGTGCAGGGAAATCCTGGCAAACGAAGAACTTCGTATGGAGATTATTAAAGATGAGCTACAAGAAATTAAAGCAAAATACGGCGATGAAAGAAGAACGGAAATTGTTCCCGATGCCGAAGAATTTAACCCGGAAGATTTCTACGCAGATGAAGAAATGGTGATTACCATTTCACACATGGGGTATATCAAACGAACACCATTAACCGATTTTAAAACGCAGGGCAGGGGAGGCACCGGCTCAAAAGGCGGGTCAACCCGAGATGAAGACTTTTTGGAGCACATGTTTATTGCTACCATGCACAATACACTGCTGCTCTTCACCGAAAAAGGAAAGTGTTTTTGGCTGAAAGTCTATCAAATTCCGGAAGGTACCAGAACATCCAAAGGACGTGCGATTCAGAATCTGTTAAATATTGAACCCGATGATCAGGTATTGGCATACAACAAAGTGAAGAAATTGGATGACCCTGAGTACATCAATAACAACTTTATCATTCTCTGTACAAAAAAGGGTGTTATTAAAAAGACATCATTGGAAGCCTATTCGCGCCCACGTCAAAATGGAGTTAACGCCATTACAATTCGTGAGGGAGACCAATTATTGGAAGCTCGGCTGACAAACGGCAACCAGGAAATCATGATCGCAGTGAAATCCGGCAAAGCTATCCGCTTCCACGAAAACATTGTTCGCCCAATCGGTAGAACAGCCTCTGGAGTACGTGGTATAACCCTTGGAAATGAGAGCGATGAGGTAGTTGGCATGATCTGTGTTGAGAATGAGTCAGAAGACGTTCTTGTTGTTTCTGAAAAAGGTTACGGAAAACGGTCAAGCATTGAAGGCTACAGGATAACCAACAGGGGAGGAAAAGGTGTTAAAACAATTAATATCACCGAAAAAACAGGTAGTCTGATCGCGATTAAGAGTGTTATTAATGAGAATGATTTGATGATCATTACCCAGAATGGCTTGACAATCCGTCTTCCGATTTCTGCATTGCGCGTGATGGGACGAGCAGCTCAGGGAGTTCGCTTAATTAACTTGAAAGAAGAAGATCGAATTGCATCAGTTGCCAGGGTTACCTTCGAAAACAGTAATGAGATCGAAGAAAACGAAAATGGAGAAGAGATTTCGCCTGATAACGAAGAAAATTCTGGAAATGAATCATAAAGCGTTTTGCTATCAGGAGTTTGAAATGGATAGCAAAAGAATTAAATTTGTAAAAAAATCTAAAAAATAAGAATGATGATGAAGAAAACTATTTTTCTATTTGTACTTATAATTTCAGTAACCACTGTATTTGCTCAGAAAGGAAAAGTATCCAGTGCGCAAAGTTATAAGGACGCGGGTAAACTGGATCAAGCTGTTGAGACAATCGAATCAACCATTGATCCGAGTAATGATAAATCGGATAAGACGCTGGATTGGCCGCGGACATGGGAAGTACGTGGTGAAATATATCAAGCCGTTTACCAAAGTAAAGACGCAAACTATAAAAAGTTATCGGAAAACCCACTTGCTGAAGCTTTGAAGTCGTACCAGAAAGCACTGGAACTGGATGACAAAGGACGTAATGCAAACGCTATTAAGATCAAATTAACGCTGTTAATTTCGGATTTTACCGACCAGGCTGTGCAAGCTTTCAACGATAATAATTATGATCTTGCCTTGCAGTCATTTAAGCAAATTCTTGAAGTTCAGGATATGCCATTGATGCAAGATGATACCAATGCTGGTGTTGTTGATACCGTTATTATCTTTAATGCCGGCTTGGCTGCTTATAACGCAGAAAAATATGATGAAGCTATTAAGTACTACGAAGAAGCGGCGAAACATGATTACAACGGAGCCCGTACATTCGAATTAATTTCGTCAAGCTACATTTTACAGCAAGACACCGTCAGTGCAGTAGACGCCCTGCAAAGGGGTTTTGAAAAATACCCAGACAATAGCTCAATTATGGTGGCTTTGATCAATATCTACCTGAATTCGAATAAAGTGGATGAAGCCATGAAATACTTGCAGCTAGCCATTGAAAACGACCCAAAGAATGCTTCTTTCCATTTTGCACGAGGCTCACTGTTTGATAAAACCGGCGAGACCGAGAAGGCGGTTGAAGCTTACAAGGATGCCATCGAAATAAAAGAAGATTTTGCTGACGCCTATTACAATCTGGGAGCAATTTATTACAATAATGGTGTGCAACAAATTGAAGTCGCCAATGCTGTTCCTACAAACCAGCCTGACAAATATGAGGAAGAAAAGAATAAGGCTGATATCGATTTTAAAAAGGCCGTTGAGCCAATGGAGAAAGCCGCTATGTATGCGGCGGCAGCAGAAGAACCTAACGAAAATACAAAGCAAACCCAATTGAGTGCGTTGGAAACGTTGAAAACTTTGTACTATCGCTTGAAAGAGATGGACAAAGTTGATGAGGTCAATGCCAAACTGGAAGAGTTAAAACAATAATTGCGATACAAAAAAAGGGAGAGATTTTTACTCTCCCTTTTTTATACATATAAAAATAACATAATATCAACTATAAGACAACGTCTATTTGCAGATGATTCATTCACTTCTTGATTTCCTTCTCTAAGTTTGGATATATTTACGACAATCGAATCAAGTACGGATAAGGCACCAATCCTTCATGAGTACAGTCTGAACCATTCGGAATATTAAAATCTCAGCGAGTTGAGTCTATTCTTAAAAATGATAACGCTTGTTGATGATCGCTTGAAGCGTTCTACGCTCGTCTCTTATTAAGTATGCGTTGGCACCAAACTTCGAGACATCTATCTCAACAATAAATCTAAAAAGAAAATAGTTGAATTTTCAGAGTGTTTACTTATGAGAATCACAAGCGTAAATGGATGTTTATATGTCAAGAAATAAGCAACTTATGGTGTTTACATTTGTGCATTCACACTCTGTAGATTATTCTATAAATTTACATCCCGCATGATGTAGCTGGAATAATCCTTTATAATTGGTGTGTATTGCTCGTGAAATAACTTGGAGGAAACGATAAAGTCAGCAGTTGACCGATTGGTTGCCACCGGAATATTGTACAAAGTTGAAATTCGCAACAATGCTTTCACATCAACGTCGTGTGGTTGTGGTTGCATCGGATCCCAGAAGAAGATCAACATGTCAACCTTTCCCTCTGCAATATTAGCTCCCAGCTGTTGATCACCTCCTAATGGGCCTGATTTTAAGCGGATAACTTCCGGAGGAATTACATCATTCTCCTGACATTTTTGCAAAAGTGTCTCTTGAACCAATTTTCCAGTGGTTCCGGTGCACATGAGATTGTGATAAACTAATTCTTTCCAGTTATAGGCTGCCCATTCGATCATATCTACTTTGCGATTGTCATGTGCTACAAGAGCAATCGTTTTCTTTTGTTTGAATGTTTTCATGAATATTCTTTTTACAAAGATACTGTTTCCACTAGCAGAAATCCCGATGTCTCTAAACGAAAGTGTAAACGTCACATTTTATTCATAAAAAAAAGCATGGGCAAAATGCCCACGCTTACTAACTTTCTAATAGCTGCTAGTCTACTTGAAGATGTTTTTAAGGTCTTCAAGCCAATTTTCAATTCGTTTTTTGGAAAGGCGAGCCTGGTTTTCCTGATCCAAAACCAATCCTAAAAACTGACCGTTTTCAATGGCGTGTGAAGACTCAAATGTATAATTATCAATGTCGGTCTGACCAACAATCTCAGCTCCCCGATCACGTAAAAGACGCGCCAGAATACCCACTCCATCAGCAAAGTTTTCTGGGTATCCCACTTGATCAGCCAAGCCATAAATGGCCACTTTCTTTCCTTTCATATCCATCTCCTCCATTGCCGGAACAAATTCGTCCCAGTAATGTGGTAATTCACCATCGAACCAAGTAGGAACACCTAGGATTAGCTGATCGTAAGCCAGAAACTTATCTTCGGTCAAATTATCGGCATCAACAACGTCAAGCTTCAAGCTTTCTCCAAAGCTATCAACAATTTTCTGTCCTGCTTTAGCGGTTTTGTTTGAAGTAAAACTATAGATAATTGCGGTACTCATATTTTCTGTTTTTTAATACGCAAGAATTTTCTTGGCAGCTTCGTAAATTTTGGTTGTATTGGGTAAAATGGCTCGTTCCAGTATCGGATGAAAGCCAACCGGGGTGAACGGCGAACCAACGCGGTGTACCGGCCCGTCCAGATATTCAAAGGCCTCTTCCATGATGGTTGCTGCAATTTCAGCCCCAAACCCGGAATGAACCTTATCTTCATGTACAACCAATACTTTTCCAATCCTTTTCACGCCATTCAAGATGGCCTCTTTATCCATTGGAACCAATGATCTTAAGTCAAGAACTTCGCATTCAAATCCTTCTTCTGCAAGTTTGTTGGCCGCTTCAAGACAATGGTGCGTTGTATTGCCATAGGTAATAATGAACAAGTCACTTCCCGCCCTTCTAGTGCGAGCTTTTCCAAAAGGAACTTCAAAATCATCAGGGATGACTGCCGCAGCCTTGGGATCGTTATACAGTGCCTTTGGCTCCATAAACATGGTCATTCCCCTTGAACGGATGGAGGTCCTCAAAAGTCCCGCAGCATCATCTGCAAAAGATGGATAAACGATTCGGACACCTGGAATGGATGTTAGAGCTCCTTCGATGTTTTGTGAATGGTACAATCCGCCACCGATGTAACCACCAGAAGCCAGACGGATCGTCACATTGGGAGTGAATTTTCCGTTTGAACGCCAGTAGTCGTGACTAGAATCAACATATTGCTCCATGGCCGGCCAAAAATAATCTGCAAATTCAGCCCCTTCAACTACAATTCGTATTTTCTCACTGAAACGTGACATACCATTGGCTGTCCCCATGATAAAGTCCTCTGCAATTGGAGCATTAAAAATACGTTTCGGGCCAAATTCTTGCTGAAGACCTTTGGAAACGTTAAAAATACCTCCTTTATCTTTGTTGGCCATGTCCTGCCCCCACATGAAGGTATCCGGGTTGTGTTTAAATTCTGCTTTGAGCGTTTCATTTAAACCAGTAATCAATTTCTTCTTCTCGCCTTCTTCGTCATGCACTCCATCAGGGTATTTTTCAGAAATATATGGCTCGGGAATTACAAAATCAGGATAAGTTTCGGGGTCAGGATCGGGAGCTGCCAGGGCGGCTTTGTGTGCAGCCTTTAAGGTAACTTTGGCCTCTGCTTCAAGCGCCACAATTTCTTCTTCGGTAAATCGTTTATAACGAATCAACAGTCTCCTGAATTTAGCCAGGGGGTCGTAATCCAACACGTATTGACGTTCTGCTTCAGAGCGATACAGGTCATGCCGGTCAGAGTTTGAATGCGAACGCATACGTACGCAGTTTGCCTGGACAATAACAGGTTCACCAACTTCCAATACATGTTTTTTGGCTTCGGTCATGGCATTCATAGAGTCAAAAACATCTTTTCCATTGCAATGAATGATGCGCAGGTTTTTGAAGCTTTTAAAGTTATTAGCCACTTTGCGGGTGGCAGTCTGGTCTTTTTTGGGAACTGAAATTCCGTAACCATTATCCTGCACTGCAAAAATTACTGGAAGCTTTTCCTTTGAAGCACCGTTAATCGCCTCATAAACATATCCTTCTGATAAAGAAGATTCGCCCTGTGAACTTATGGAGACTGCTTTTTCGCCATAATATTTTATTGCTCGGGCAACCCCTACAGCATGCAGGGTGTGGTTTCCGGTTAAAGACGAAACATTGTGAATGTTCCATTCTGGCTTGGCAAAATGGTTCGACATGTGCCGTCCACCACTTGAAGGATCAGTTGCCTTTGAAATACCATTTAAAATCAGCTCTTCAGTAGTCATTCCCGCTGAAAAAGCGGTCAGCATGTCGCGATAATAAGGAAACAGGTGATCTTTCTGTTTTTCAAAAATCTGTCCTATTGCAAGCTGTATACCATCATGCCCTGCGTAAGGCGCATGATATGACCACCCAATCGCTTGTTTCAGGTAGTTGGGTGCTTTATCATCAATTGCACGTCCAAGGGTCATTAGCCTAAACCAGGATTCAAGTGTTTCTTTTGGTGTGTTTTTTATTGAATATACTTTTGGTATCGTTGTCATCTCTAAATTCTATCTAAATTAATTCTAAACTTTAAAATGATCCATCTTAGATTTCACGATCGATGTCGAAAGCTTCCAGAATGTCTGCGATGCGTCGCACAAAAGCGCCTCCCATCGCACCATCAATGATCCGGTGATCGTATGACAACGAAAGGAACATCTTGTGGCGAACAACAATCACATCTCCTGTTGGTGTTTCCATAACCGCTGGTTTCTTTTCGATCGTACCCGTGGCTAAAATCGCTACTTGAGGCTGATTGATAATTGGGGTGCCAATCACATTTCTAAAAGAACCAAAATTGGTAATGGTAAAGGTTCCTCCTTGGTAAGCCTCGGGTTTAAGTTTGTTAAATCTCGCTCCCTCTGCCAATTCATTCAGGCTTTTGGTAATGCCAAGCAAATTCTTCTGTTCTGCCTCCTTAATAACCGGAACAACCAGATTACCATCTGGTTTAGCGACAGCAATGGCTACATTTGCTGACTTGTGTAAATAAATTTTATCGCCTTCAACTGAAGAATTCACAATTGGAAATTCCATCAGTGCTTTCGCTACCGCTTCTGTAAATACGGGCATGAAAGTTATTTTCTCACCATACTTTTCCTGAAACTGATTTTTTACTTTGTTTCTCCAAAGAACCAGGTTGGTAACGTCGGCTTCAACCACCGAAGTTACGTGAGCCGAAGTTTGCTTTGATTTTACCATGTGATCGGCAATCAACTTGCGAACACGGTCCATTTCAATAATTTGCTGGTCGGCACCAATTGATGAGCTGATTCTGGGTGCTGAGGATTTTGAACCATCAGCTGTTTCGATATTTTTAGCTTTACCTGCTTGTCGATCATCCAGATATTTAATCAGGTCATTTTTCTGTACTCGTCCATTTTGGCCCGAACCTTCGATTCTTTCAAGTTCCTCCAGTGAAACATTTTCTTTTTCAGCTATGCTTTTAACCAATGGAGAATAAAATCGTTTTGACTCTGATTTAGGCTGCGAACTTTTTACGGAAGTTATGTCAGCCGAAGAATGACTTGTGTTTTCTTTTGATTCCTTTATCGGTGAAGGCTCTTGTGTGATCGCTTCAACCGTTGGGGCCGGAACTTCTTCTCTCTCTTTATCCGTCGTTTTCGCTGTCTTATCAGCCTCGCTGTCATCATCTCCTCCCAGGTTGACAATGGCAACAACTTCTCCAACAGGAACCAAAGCATCTTCCTGAAAGAATATTTTTGTAATCATGCCATCAACTGGCGATGGGATTTCAGAATCTACTTTATCGGTTGCCACTTCGAATACAGGATCGTCCTCTTCAATTGTATCTCCCTCTTTGACAAACCATTTGGTAATTGTAGCTTCCTGAACACTTTCGCCTAGTTTAGGCATTAGGATCTTGAACTCTGACATACTCCAAAAATTATTTATTTAACATTTGATTATCCTTGAAAATTCAACTTATTCAACAAGCTAAGAATTGAAAAGTTCAAGCCTAAAAAATGTTGGTAAATGTTTGTGATCAATAAGGATGTTCAGGAAAGAGGGTCTCCTGCTGATGAATGATTTGGCTTAAGAAAATTCAGAAGTAAAAATACACTATTCAATGATAATTCTCTCGAAAACGCCAATGATATCTTTCGAATTGTTAGCCTGCCTCAGCTCTTGTTCAACAGAGTCAGTTTCCTGGCTAAATATAAGAATCGATTTATTTATAATTTCAACCATTTCTTTTTCAATTTTTTCCTGGGACAGAATATCCTTCTTTTTACACTTTCGGTAGTGTTTCGTTAATTTCTGAACCGAATAGTAAAGATCGGGCTTCTTAATTTCAATAGAAGCGATATAGCTTGGCGGCCCAAGATTCACTTTTTTTGTGTATACCCGATTGAACTGCTCCAACTTAACGGATAAGGTTTCACCTAACAATTCATCGAAAGCACATTCTTGAATTTCCGGAAATTCGCATGGGGTTTGTTTGAACTGAAATATTTCCTGCGCCTTTGAAGATATGGCAATAAAAAAACAACAAATACAAAAAGATAACTTCATAGATCATTCCTCCTCATTTCAGATTTCGCCTAAAATTAGAAAAAAAAGAGACCGAAAATAAACTTTCTGAAGAATGATGCTGAAAAACACGTCCACTAATTAGTGGCTAGCGAAAGGTTTTCAATCGGGTAATAATTGAAAAGATCCTGTTGTGGCCAGTCTTTCACCTTGCTTGTAAGTCCATTCATAAAGCTGTTTATCCCGGATGAAAATCTTGATCCTTGCCAACTGCTGGAATTTGAAAGGAAAATCCAGCTTAATCCATCAGGCTGACGTTTAAGCATGGCAACAGATCCTGCCATACTTCCGGTCCGGATCCAGGCACCATGTCCGGATGTTGAACGCCAACCCAGCGGGCCCTTCGCATAGGTATTATCAGTCATTTCAAGAATGGAGCTATCATCCAGGATATCTCGGACATTGGGATAACCATCAATTAAAACCAGCAAGCGGGCCAGTTCGACCGAGGAACAGATCCAGCCGCCGGCAGCACCAAGCAACTCAATAGGATTGCCTCCGTATGATTTAGGAACTTGAACTCCGCTACCTTCATAACTAAAGATGAGTTGACTGCCCGACTGCTCAAAATAATCAACTTCATTTGGAAATTTGTGAGCAAAATTACTTCGCCCAATGTGCATATCAATGATGCCATTGGGAATTAAAATATCCTCCCGGATATAATCTTCATAGCTTTTCCCGGTAACAGCTGAAATCACTTCGCCCAAAAACATGTATCCAACATTAGAATAGGAAACTTGCGTTCCCGGGGGGAAGGACAGTTGTCGGCTGGCAATGTATTTTGAATAGGTGTCCATTGTTGCCGGCGGTGTATCTCCTACTTTATCGGCGATACTTAAAGAGTGAAAGGCCGGATCTCCGTAGCGCTGGGACCATCCTCCTGAATGTGCCAACAAATTACGGACATTAATATTGTAAAGCTTTTTATCACGAACGTCTTTAAAGTACTGATTGTCGATAATGGCTCCGGGGCCAAAAACCTGATCAGAAAGTGTCAGCCTCTTTTCTTCCACTAGCTTCATAATTGCTATAGCTGTTAGCAATTTAGAGACACTTGCCACACGAAAAAGGTTGGCTGGATGAACCTCATTACCTTGCCTGTCTGCTTCCCCAAATCCTTGAGCATAAACCAATTTTTCATCTTTCAAAACAGCGATAGACACTCCTTTGAGCTCCCACCTCTGAATGAAGCGCTTAACTTGTTTCTCGATATATTTAGAATGCTCAAAGTCGGAAAGCCCATTCTTTATCCGGTAATTGAGCCCTTTCAGCTCAAGTTCATAGTAGGCAGGAATCTGCTTTTGCCTGTTGACTCGTTTGGACCCATAGGATAGGACAAACAAAATAATTAACACTGTGTATCGTAAATATCTCATATTCACAAAAGTGAATCCTATTAAGTTATATTTGTAAACTCCCAATTAACTCACTAGCTGTCTGCATGTTATTAATTTTCAGATAATCCTCAATTCCGTCTACAATCTGAACTGGAATGGTTGGATTAATGAAAATGGCTGTTCCAACCTGCACTGCGGAAGCGCCGGCAATCATGAATTCAATCGCATCGGTTGCATTCATGATTCCCCCCATCCCGATAATCGGGATTTTCACAGAATTGTATACCTGCCAAACCATTCTCAATGCAATGGGTTTAATGGCCGGTCCGGAAAGTCCACCTGTGATGGTCGACAAAACCGGCTTCCGGCTATTGGCATCAACAGCCATTCCGAGAAACGTATTGACAAGCGAAACACTATCAGCACCTTGCCCTTCAACAGCCCTGGCAATTTCCGAGATATCGGTCACATTGGGAGACAGCTTAACAATCAATGGCTTATCATATACTCGGCGGACAGCACGAACTACGGCTTCGGCTGAAGGACAGCTAACGCCAAAAGCCATTCCGCCTTCTTTTACATTCGGACAACTGATATTGAGCTCAATGGCCGGAATTTTGTCCAACTCGTTGATCCGTTCTGTCAATTCGACGTACTCTTCAATGGTTGAACCATTGACATTGACAATGAAATTACTGTCGATATCCTTGATATTGGGATAGATATTCTCAATGAAATTATCCACTCCTTTGTTCTGTAGGCCAACCGCATTAAGCATTCCCGAAGGTGTTTCAGCCATCCTTGGATAGTCGTTCCCCTGGCGTGGCTTCAGGGTGGTGCCTTTCATGACCACACCGCCAAGTTTCGATAAATCAATAAAATCACCTATTTCCTCCCCAAAACCACAGGTTCCGGAGGCTGTTAAAACCGGATTCTTAAAGACCAGATCTTTTATACGAACGCTTAAATCTACCATGTCAGCTTATTAATATTAAATACCGGCCCATCAGTACAAACACATTGATTTCCCTCAATTGTTTTTTCAACGCAGCAGAGACAAACACCAAATCCGCAAGCCATCATGTTTTCAAGCGATGCTTCACAGAAGATGTTATTTTCAGCCGCTGCTTTCGCTACAGCTTTCATCATTAGATCCGGTCCACAAGTGTAGACTTTATCAAATGAACTCAATTGCCTGCTAAAAACAGGATGATGAGTGACAAACCCTTTCTCACCCAAACTGCCATCCTCTGTGGTGAAATAATAATTTCCATGCTCCTTGTATGATGTAACATCAATATGATCTTTTATGCTTCGGGCTCCAATAATCACATGAACCTTTTCTGGTTTTAATCCACAGATTTTGGCTAAAAAAAGCATTGGTGCCACTCCGCTACCACCTCCAACCAGCAGCACTTTATCGTTTTCCTCCGGAAAAGTAAAACGACTACCCAGTGGAAAAATTACACTAATCTTTTCTCCGGGCTGATAAGTCGTTAATACTTTCGAACCTCGCCCCAGTATTTTCACCAACAACGAAAAGGTATTGTTTTCGTAGTCCACATCCAGGATCGAAAATGGACGCCTTAAAAAGATTTCTGTAGCTTTCTTTATTTCCACATTCACAAATTGTCCGGGAAACATTTGGGGCAATTCTGCAGGAGCCTGAAGAACAAGCTTGAAATTATCGTGATTTAATTGGATGTTCTCAATCAGAAGTAGTTCTTCAACCTTCTTTTTCATATGTTTATCGTTTCAAATTAACTGTGTATAACTCTCATACCAGGCTTCATTACTTTTTTGGAGAACATCGACGTATGGAACTCGCCAATAAACATTCCCTTGGGCGTAAACAGCGGTTTCGATGGCTCGTTTCATATGATTAAATTGTTTGCTTCCTATGGTATCACCTGGAACTCGCACTTTAATCATCTGCTATTGAGCGTTGATGATACCTGCTCGGTTTCATTCAAAAGACACTTAATCAATATACTCAATATACATCATATTACAAATACGACATATGCCGGCAAAGATAACCAGAAAAATTTATTTTGACGGACCGTATTCTTTAAAAGTTTGGTCGGTATAAAAGACTACTATTCTTTCAATTTCCTTGGTTTTTGGCGCTTTAGTATTCTCTTTTTCAGTGTTTTGAATAGACATTTGGGGCGTAGTCACTTCAGTAGTCTCGAGTGTAGTTTTCAACTCAGGCCGGTTAGGGGTATCCTGCTTTGCATCCTCTGGAAATAGTTGTTGCTGATCAATCTGTCCATGTTCCAGCATGTTCCCATCGCCCATAATCAACCATTTGGCATTGATTTCAGGATAAGTTTCCAATAGCTTAGCGATAAACTGAAAACTTGGTTTATTACGTCCGTGAAGCACATGTGTAACATTAGACCGTTGCACTCCAATGGTATCAGCAAGTTCCGATGAGCTGATGCTTTTGTAATCCATAAAACGCTTTATTCTGCTATTCATTTATGAGAATTGTGTTTTCACAAAACTAATCCATTCGATCTAGATAATAAAGTAAAAACTAAAAATTCTTTGATTATCATTTGTAAATCATTTTTTACTGCATGATTGAAAAATCCTCAAAGCATCTTAATATATTAGTTTAGGTTATCTTTGTAAACGTCTCACAGGAAATCACTTAAATGCTCTCATGTTATTTCTTTTTTAAGCGATTGACCGCTTGTTTACCACACTCCTAAGAACTCACTTTAAGTCACATCAATTAACCAACTGACTTTCAATTAAATATATAAATAAATATCCAGTTAGACTATTTAGTCGACTCCCCCACCCTTTGATTGACAAATGTACAACAAGACGTAGACATCTCTTATCAGGTAGTTTTGTTTTGTAACTTAATCATTCAAATCAGTAATTTACATTTGTCATATCATCAGATTTCAAAAGTTACAACTGAGAATTTCAGATGAGAACTCTGTTTTTTTCATTCTTATGGATGCAAATTTCATTTGCCGTCATTATTTACCGGTAACTGGTCGACAAAAATCAAATATTCAATTCTCAGGCGTTTAAACGCATAGGCCCATATTCTCAATTAACTGTTAATGAACGAATCAATTGCGATGAAACCTTTGCTCGCTACCCACTCAACTAAGCCCAAATAACTTGTTTTTATCAAATTTTGGTAATCATACACTTGTTCGCTATTTTTTGGGCCGGCGATTTCTTTTTTGAGAAAATTCTATACTGATCCTATCTTTTTTCACTGAGCTTGTTTAATTTCGCTCCCGTCAGTTTTCAAATGAATTTATTGATCTTACAAAATTTAAGAACATCAGATGAGAGGAATTCCCGGATCGGGCGTGTTTATTTTTTTTGCCCTGGTTTTTGTCGTTGAGCTGTTTGCTTTTCTTGCCATCCGCCTTTTGCTGGATAAGTCAGGATTAAAGCGACGGGCAGGTATCGCTTATTGGATTTTGAGTGCTGTTTTGTTTGGCATCCTGATTTTTGCCTTTCTTAATCCTGAAAAGATTCGGGAAACGACAAACTACCAGTTTTTCTATTTTGTCATTTCTGTTTCGTTTCTAAACCTGATTCCTAAACTACTATTATCGGTTTCCTTTATCATTTCCTTATTACTTCGATTATTCCGGGCCAAGTACTACGCAAAAGTATTACTTATGAGTGCTTCCATTCTTAGTCTTGGCTTGATGATCAACATTGGTTACGGCATTGCCTTTGGACGAAAATCGTTACGCGTTGTTGAGCAGGATGTTTATCTGAACGATTTACCCAAGTCTCTGGACAAAATGGTTCTGGTGCAGATTTCCGATTTTCATTTGGGAAGTTTCGAAGACGCTTCATTTTTACGACGTGCCACTGAAAAAATAAACGGTTTTAATCCGCAGCTGATCCTGTTTACAGGCGACATGGTTAACAATTACTACCAGGAAATGATCGGTTTTGAAAAGGCTTTAGCGGATATGAAAGCAAGCCTTGGAAAGTTTGCCATATTAGGCAACCACGACTACGGCGACTATACCAACTGGCAGGATACGGAACTGAAAGCGCTCAATCATCAAACATTGGTTAATAAGATTGAAACAGCTGGTTTTCTGTTGTTACTGAATGAGTCGGCTGAAATCGCCATGGACAATCAGGTGATTGAAGTGATTGGTGTGGAAAACTGGGGGCATCGGCCATTTCCGCAATATGCTGATCTGGATCAGGCACTGGAGAATACCCAAACAGAATCGTTTAAAATCTTGTTAACACATGATCCGGCGCACTGGGAAGATCAAGTGATTGGGAAAACCGATATTTCATTGGCACTTTCCGGACATACGCATGCAGCTCAGTCGGGTGTTCAATTTGCAGGCATTGAATTTAGCCCGATGTATTTTGTGCAGAAATATTGGGGCGGACTTTACCAGGAACAAGACCAATATTTATACGTCAACCGTGGTTTGGGCTGTGTTGGCCTGTTGGGCCGTATTGAAATGAATCCAGAAATCACTGTTTTGACTTTGCGCTCAAAGTGAATCAAAACTCACCGAGAACAGCACTTGTAGGTGAAAATTTTGTGTGTCCGGAATATAGGCTCCGCGAAGGCCAAGCGATACCGGCGTCACCAAGCGCAAGAAATGCCCGTCGGCCATTAGTTCAACCCCAAGCGACTGCATCTTTGCCGTAAATTTTCCGGCAATTTCACCATCGCTGGAATAGACATTTCCGTTGGCCTGCCCATAATCATAGAAAAAAGAGGATCGGATCCGCTTCAGATAAATCAATCGACCAAGACTAAAATCAGGATAAAGCAGCGGCATCACATAATCAGCACCCAACGTGTAGAGTTCGTTGTTCTGAAAACTGTGATAACCTCTTGGAACCCGCACGGCATTTCCAAAGGATGACCCTGATTTTTTATTCTGATAGCCGTTAAAAATTTTGATGCCGTGGTTATTAAAGAGACCCGGAAAGAATAAATAACCTTGAGCTGCTGCAATACGACCAATATCGCTTCCTCCAGTTAATCCATCGCGATAAATCAATTCAATGGCTTGTGCCCAGCGCGATTGAAGATCCAGCTCGGACCGGCCCAGCGAATTTTGTAAAAACAACCTATAGGTAAGCGCGTGATAATAACCTTGATAAAATTCCTGTGGGGTTGAGCTGGTGTGCGACACGTTTTGGTACGAATACTCCAGCTCAGGACGCACGAGCTGGGTGTATTTTCCTTGGCTAAACACCAAAGGCAAAGAAATTCCGCCTTCAAAACTGAATTCGTTCCATTCAATATTTTGTCGGACCGTATCATTAACAGTCGCAAAGCCAGTCTGAGTTGGCACGGAAACTTGCCTGATGACATTATAATCACTGTTTCGTGTGCCATAGTTAAATTCGGCATCGAATACCGGAAACAATCCGGAATAGTTGAAAGCGAGAATATACTTTCCGGATTCTTCTTCCCAATTGTATTCGTATCCAACACGGGTTTCGGCTGTGCCCAGTTTATTTTGCGAAAAAAGCGATACACCCGGTTGAATGTCAGAATCATCTACGTCAACATAAACCGGAGCCCAACTGTGAAAGTTGAAAATATGCGCCAGCTTACGGTAAGGTTTCGACTCGATTTCCGGCTTCGGGTCTTCGAAGGCTACGACCTGTCCTTCCTGCCGGGCCAATACCTCTGCCAGTTCGTATTGTTTATGAGAAATTTCCTCCAACGATGTTCGAATGGTCTCACTTCGGTTCAGGCTAGCCAACTGGTAGCCATCGCTTGTGTAGTTGCTCAATAAAATTTTCCCGTTGAAAATGGCCGGATAGTCGGCTCCAAATGACACGGAACTTAGCTGCTCGGTATTTCCGCCAGCTAAATGATAAGCATAAATATTGTCGATTCCGGTGAATGAACCTGTAAAATAGACTACCCCGTCGGCAAACTCAGGATTCCTGATTTCGTGGAAGCCGGGCTCGATCAAGGTATTCAGCTTTTCATCGGAAAGATTGACCGATGCCAACGCTTTTCCTTTAGATGACAAAGCGACAAAGTAAAGCGTTTCTTCCTTGTCGTCCCAGCTGGGTGTGAGCAGGAACGGATTGCCCGGGAATGCCAGTTGTTGCAATCGTTGGCCACTGGTCAGGTCGAAAACCGAGAGGAAATAGCGGTTTGTTTTGTCCACTTCAACCGCAGCGAAACGTAGCTGCTTCGGGGAAATTGTCGGGCTAAACAATTTGTTTTCATACCGGAATTCCTGCTTTGCCCGGTTTGCCAAATTATAAACAACAATCACCGAGCGGTCGGCGTGCGTCCAACGTAGATCGGGTCTTCGCTCCGACCAGATCAGCATATTTTTTTCACCGGAAAACGACTCCTGAAAAATATTCCCAGGTGTGAAAACGGTTTCCTCTCCGGTTGGCGTAATTTTCACAATCCGGCTCAGGTCCGAACGGCTTTGTTTTAAAACAACAACTGTCGAATCGTTTAATGCATGGCTTTGCGTATAGTTGGTCTGAAATTTAGGCCGCTGTGTGAGCGTTGAAATCGGAGTCAAAGCAAGCTGGCTCACCTCGTCCGTCCATTGCTGCCGGTATTCTGCAAAGAGCTTTTCATACAATTCCTTCTGCCGGAGGCCGGTTTCACGCTTTAAAACGCGGTTTACCGGACTGATGGACAGGGGATTCTGAGCAATTTCGTCCAACACTTTTGACCAGATGTTCGATCCGTAATTCCGGCGAGCGCCACCCACCATCCAATAGCCAAACTTATAGCGGTTGGGCACAAAATCCCTGTACGATCCCAGCGAAGCTTTATTGAATGAATACAGACCCTTTTCAACGGCTTGGGCTTTGTTTTCCATTAAAAACGAAGGCAATCGGCCCCGGCCCGCATGGGACAACGCCGTTTCTGTCACCACCGCATCCCCTTCAATAAACCAAAAGGGCAAATACGCACCAACCGTAACCGCAGCAGCCTGCTCGCCAAAAAGGATGGGCAAAATGCGCGGCAATTCCTGTTGGATTTTATCCATTTGAACCACATGTCGAAATTCGTGAATGGCTAGTTGCTCGATCCAATCTTGCGCATAAATTTCCTGGTGCGGTGTGGTAAACAGCTCAACCCGCTTGGGCGACCAGGCAACCAGCCCGTTTGATTTGACGGTATGGGTATGCAGGATGACCGATATTTTTCGGGGCGCGTGCCCGAGTGTTTGATGGCCCAGGGCATAAACCTTCTCGAAAATGGACGCGACCTGCCTGGCTTTTTCTTCGTAATCCTGCGGATAAATCAATTGAAAATTTTCGGTATTGATTTGGCGCCACTTGATTTTTGCCGGCTCCTGCCCTGTCGAAAAATATTGCGAATAGCCCGCCAATGGGGCAATTGATGCCAATACAAAAAGAAGAATACAGGTGTACTTCATCCTACGATTTTGCTTCATAATTTGAAAAATATTGAATCAGAAAGATGCTTGACTAGCCAATAGCAACGCAATGAACAGCAAAAGATCATCAAGTTTATTCCGCAGGCCAAGCTCCCACGTTTTTGAACGAATAAAGATAGAAAAAGCCCTGAACTTCTCCCCGGCTCAGCGACTTTAAGCACATGCTTTCGCAAACCGCTGAGCGGATAGCAGTTCACCGTTTGTCAGCAACCGGCAGGCTTTCGTTCATTTTCGGCCTATGACTGAACTGGTGATGCTTACTCTCACTCATTTTTGGCTGACAGCCACTCATTCCTCCCCAATAGCTAAACATTTCCCTTTGTTAGCTAATCATTTCCGCTCAATAGCCATACATTTCTGGTTGATAGCTGCCAATTCTCCGTCAATAGCTGGCTGTTTTGGCTCGCCCCACGCTAATCAGCACTCGTTGGCTGCCTTCAACCTGGTGCTATAGGTCATTCTGGCGCTGTTCGACGCCTTTTTTTTAGTATTCAACCAAGCCTTCCTGTCGATTCAAAGCCGCCTGGTAAATGGAGGCAAAGGACGAATTGATCCAGACTAAAGCAGGGAACACGCCAATAATCAACAACATCAAACCAAAAATGAAAATAAAAACCGAAAGAATCGTCATTCCAAAGATCGTCCAGCCTATGCCACGCGTCAGTTTCCAACTTTGTTCAATGGCCTGGAGTGGATCCAAATTCTTATCCATCACCAAGTAGGATACAAAAGCCAGCCGGCAGAAGATGATAATTCCGGGAATAATGAAAAATAGAAAACCCATGACGACCAAAGCACTCTTCAATAGATTCGCCAGAATGACATTCAGGTAATTATTGAAACCTGCAATTAATTGCTGAAGCTCAATTTCTTTTTCTCTCACGGCATCCAGGTAGACTAATTTCGCACTGTAATTAAAAACCGGAACCAAAAGGAAGTAATACGCGAATCCGAATAGGACGAGAAAGACGACGCCAATCGTGACAAACAGATTGTCGGGTTTGAGCGGGATTCCGTGAATGAATCCAAAGTCTCCGGAGTCGGCGTTAATTTTAAAGCCAGCCGGTCCATTAACCATACCAATAACAATAACGACCAAAAGCAAGTACAAAAAATAGCTTTTCATGACTTGCCAACCATTGCTGAAGCTTCCTCCAAGCGTGGGCGTTAACCGGGTGTAATTGATGAGTTCCATAGTTTGTACTGATTTAATTGATGAGCTACTGTTTTAATTCATTAGCAAACTTAAAACATTCAGCTTGTGATTCCTTCCTACTAAAGTTGTGTTTATCCAAAATCCAACTTTAGTCTTGCCTAATTGCTTCCTTCGTGTCCACATTCCTACTTTGGTATTGTGACGATGTAGGTGCTTTTTCTTAATTTCGCTAAGCATATGGAGCACGGTATTTTTATATTCAGTTTTATTGTTTCGATTGGACTGACTGCTTTTGGTCTGATGACTGCTTACCGGATGAAGCAGCGAGGAAACACATCCTTTGCTTCATCCCTCTTCTATTACGACGCATTTTTAGCCGCCTTCGGATTTTATAGCATCTGGAGTTTTCTGGGCGTGAAGTTTTTGTTAAATCATGTCATCAGCTCACCCGAGACTTTGCTGAATGTAGTGGCCATTTTTCCTTTTTTGGGCTTTCCTTTATTGTTGGTTGCCTGGTATTTGTTTATCCAGCTTTGTTTCGAAGTGGCGGGCATAAAATTAAAAGGGTATGCAAGTATGGTGTATTTTTCGGCTTGCATGCTGATCTTTTTTGCATTGGGAAATTATTTCAAAAACCAGGTGGTTCAGGATGAAGCAGTTCATTTGCCCCTTTTGTTTAGAAGTTTCGCCGTAGTCAATCTGCTTGTGGTTTCATTGGGTAGTTTACTTATCCTTCTTCAAAAACAAAACAAACATCAAGCGTTGCAAAAACAAGTCTTGGTTTTGTTGTTTTTTGTTCCGGTTTTGCTCGCTACAATCTCTTTATTTATGGCCTCTTCGCACTGGTTCGTCGTCATTCTTTTTGTGCTATTTTACTTCAGTCACCTGGCCATGCCGTCCGCTTGGCTCTACTTTAAAGCGGACAGTTCTCCAGCAGCCGATGGAGATTGTTTCATGCATTTTTGTGAGCAGTTTGAGATTTCGAAACGGGAAGCTGAAATTATCCGGGAGATTTGCCTTGGCAAATCGAACCAGGCGATTGCTGATTCCTTATTCATCACCGTGCAAACCGTGAAAGATCATGCCCATCGGATTTACACCAAAACGGGCGTTAAGAACAGGATTCAACTATCCAATTTGGTGAATAAAAAACTAAAACCGATCAATGGTCAAATCAACGCTTGATGAAAGTGCTGTCAGTTTCAATAAAAAAGTATAAACAGCGGTCGTTTCGCGGGTATTATTTCGCAAGTTTCAGCAAGAGTGTTAAATTTGGTAGCGATTATCGCTGGAGTTAAATTCCTTTTCCCAGAATTTAACTTGTCATGATGAACCGGGAAATAAAACCAGGTCGCTGGCCTTAAATCTCATACATTGGAATTCTATTTTAACGCATCATATCCTTTCTGGCTTTTTCTGCTAAGTGTCATCATCGCCACTGTTTCTAGCTTTGTTTTGTATCGAAAAACAAAGCAAGACTCCCCGCTTACATCGGCACAGGTAAAAGCGCTCAGCGTTTTGCGATTTTTGTCGGTCTTCCTGATTGCCGCTTTATTTTTACAATTGGCCGTGCAGCACATTAAACACGACAGACAAAAGCCTGAGTTGCTTATTGGAATCGACAATTCAGAATCTTTAAATCGGTATCAAGCTGAATTGCTTGCTGTTATCGATCGATTAAAAAATGAACTAAAGGATTACGAGCCTGAAATTTTACTGTTCGATAGTGAAACCAACAGCAGTAGCCAACCTGATTTCGAAGGGAAACGATCGGACTACAGTAATTTGCTGGCTGAAGTCAATCAGAATTATATTCCATCGAATATTGGAGCGATGATATTAATGGGCGATGGTATTTTCAATGCCGGAACCGATCCGGCGTTCGCAGTCGAGTCGGTGACTTATCCTATTTATTCCATTGGTTTTGGCGATACCACCTTGCACGCCGATGCAGCAATTCGAAACGTGTTGACAAATTCTACAGCCTTCCTGGATCAAAATTTTCCGGTGAAGCTGGATCTTAGCTTTACCAAAGCTGCCGGTCAAATGGTAAACCTCACCATTGATGAATCTTCTAAGACTATTTATTCAAGGGCTATTCGCATCCCTTCGGATAATTATTTCTTCACCGAGAATTTAAATCTAAAATCAATGAGCGAAGGTATTGTCAATTACACCGTTCACCTTGAAGCCATCAGTGGTGAGCAGAATTTGGCCAACAATACCCGCGAATTTTCGGTCAATGTTATTTCTGAAAAGCAGCGGATTTTGTTTCTGGCTCGTGGGCCACATCCCGATTTAGGAGCAATCAACAAGGCATTGGAAGGAATTACCAAATATGAAACGGAACTCCTCACAAGTTTCAATAGCGAATTGGATTTTGCTGATTACGATCTGGTGATTGTCCATCAGCTGCCCGATGCGAATCCACAATCTACACGTATCCTAGAACAGCTCCTGCAAAGCCATCGTCCTGTCTTATTTATCGTCGGAAAAGAAACAGCCATTTCCAATTTTAACAGTTTGCAGACCGGTTTTCAGTTTGGGCTTGCCAAACAGTTCGAGCAGGTTACGGCGCTAATTCAAGAGCAGTTCAGCCTTTTCCGATTCGATCTCACTCAGATAAGTCACTTTCAAGATTTGCCTCCATTGCTGGCTCCTTTTGCCGATATTGATCTGGATCCGGCACTGGAGTCGTTTGCCAACCAAGCCATTCAATCGGTTAAAACAGACCGGCCTCTCATTGCTTTTGGGCGGATCGATGGACAGAAGAGAGGATTTATCGCCGGCGAAGGCCTTTGGCGCTGGCGCATTCACAATTACCTAAACGACCGTTCGCACGCAGCTTTTGATGAGCTTGTTCAAAAATTCGTTAATTATTTGATTTTGAAACCCAATGAAGACAACTTCAATCTCTTTTGGAAAACAAACTATGCCGAGGATGAACCAATTATAATTCAGGCTGAATTGTTTAACGAGAGTTTTGAGTTGGATAATTCTCCCGATGTTGACATCGAAATTACGCATGAAAATGGGCAAAAATACCAGGCCGTCTTTGATAAAACCAACGAAAAGTACCAGTTGAACATGGGGAGGCTCCCGGTTGGTATCTATTCGTTTTCGGCACAGAGCAAGCTGGGAGAAATTAGCTACAGTGAATCAGGTAGTTTCAGCGTCAGCAAAATTCAAATTGAAGGAATTGAAACCGAAGCCAATTTTCAGGTTCTCAGTCAAATGAGTTACAAAACCGGGGGTAAGTTCTTTTTATCCGTTCAGGTCGATGAGTTGATTCACCTCGTTGAGCAAAATGCCAATCTGCAACTGCGACAAATTGAACAACAAGTATATCAGGAATTTTTATCGATGAAATGGCTCTTCTACATCATCCTATTTTTATTAGCTTTGGAATGGTTTTTGAGAAAATTCTGGGGCATTTATTAATGATGGAGTAACACTATGAAAATCAACAAATACTATAAAATCGCAGCTTTATCTTTCGGTGTTTTATTCATGGCTTCATGCGCTTCAAGTTATAAAACAGTTTATGTTGAAGTTGCCAAACCATCAGCGTACTTGTTATCGAATGATATTGTGAGCCTAACGCTGATGAACCGGAGCATGACAGATGAATTTAACAACTTTCCGGCGGACAGCTTGCAAAACTATTTTTACCGGCGTGGATTTGAAGTGAGTGCCGCAGTCCTGGATAGCTCCGCTGCTGACACAACGTTGAAAGTACTGGCCGAACTGCTGTTTGAATCCGGACGATACGATGTTGTTATTCCCGAAGATCGTAATATTCCAAGAAGCGAGAATTACTTTAAAGTTTTGCCCCCCTTGGAGTGGAATTATGTTTCTGAAATATGCGAAACTTACGAGACCGATGCCTTGCTGGTTTTGGAGCGGTACATGAATAAGGTTATGACAGACTACATGAAAGTTCCTTATTCAGAAATGCACGAAGCATCCATCGACTCAAAATATGATGCGATTGTTCGAATATACGATCCTGCTAAAAAGGAAATTGTGCAACAATTAATCGTTGCTGACACAATTTACTGGTCGGAAGCCGATTATTCGCAAAAGAACTTATTCACAAATAGGCTTGTGCCAATTAAGCAGGCACTTCTTGAAACAGGAATCCAGATCGCCCTTGAACTGGATGCGAGACTATCGCCACAATGGCAAACGCAAACAAGAGGCTATTTTGTTTTAAAACAAGCCAATTCACCCCTTCTCGAGTCGGCTATCCGCAACAATAATTGGGCTGCTGCCTATGAGCATTGGCAAGATCTACTATCTAAAACCAACAGCAAATCAGCAAAAAGCAAACTGGAGTATAATCTGGCCATTGCCAGCGAAATGATCGGCAATCTGGATGAAGCTGCTCAATGGGCAACACAATCATACCAAACACAATACCGAAGGCAGACAGAGAGTTACCTGTATCAGCTAAAAAGTAGAAAACAAACCGTTGAAGCTTTTAAAAAATATAGCGAGGACTAATTTTTATAAATAACAGGAGGTCGTTTCAATGCCCGAATCATCAGGTACAAACCGCCAACCACAAATGGAATGCTTAGCCATTGTCCCATATTCAAGGCCATGCCAGCTTCGAAAGCCTCCTGATCTTCTTTGATAAATTCGATAACAAAGCGTGCGAGGAAAATCATCACAAAAAAGAGCCCAACGATAAACCCCTGACGATTGCGTAATTTGGTCTTCCAATATACATAAAGCATAACGCCGAATGTAAGCAGATAAGCCAGAGCTTCGTAAAGCTGCGTTGGATGTTTGGCTATTGTTTCACCATTCCGTTCAAAAATAAATCCCCACGGCAAGCTGGTTTGAATTCCGTAAATCTCTGAGTTCATAAGGTTTCCGGTGCGAATCAAGGCGGCCACCAAGGCCGTAGGTACCACTACCCGATCTAAAACCCATAATACGGATCGTTTAGACACTTTTTTGCTCCACCAGATCAACGCTATTAAAATACCTGCCGCGCCACCATGACTGGCCAATCCACCCTGCCAAACCTTCAGGATTTCAGCCGGATGTTGCGAGTAATAATCCCATCCGTAGAAAATTACATGTCCAAGTCTTGCTCCAACAATGGTAGCTACGATCAGGTAAATAAAAAGGCTTTCAAGCCATTCCAACTTGATGTTTTCAAACTTAAACATCCTTTCTCCTTGGTAGTACCCGGATAAAAATCCGATGGCAAACAACAAGCCATACCAACGAACAGACAGGGGGCCAAGGTTGAAAATTTCAGGATCTACATTCCAGTGAATAACTGCTAAAAATTCCATGTGGTTTTATTTTAAGGTCATAGACCTGTCTGTTGTTTTCCTCATCCCCGACTGTGCTGGTTGTTATCGGCTCGAACGATGATAATCAATGAATTCACTTATTCAGCATTTTTTCCGTGGCAACTCTTGTATTTCTTTCCGCTACCACATGGGCATGGATCATTTCGGCCAACTTTCTTTTCAACACGTACCGGCTGCGCTTTCTGTGGTTCTCGCTGCTCTCGTTGACCGCTGCGAGAAGTTATTTCCGAAACGTCGGATTTTTGCGTTGAATATTTGCTCATATCCGTCCGTTTATTGGCTTCAGCCTCCCGCACCTGATTTGGATCTGAAATTGGAATATGGCCTTTCATCAAGGTTGACACCACATCCTTATTTACCTTTTGAACCATGATCTTAAACAAGTTGAATGACTCGAACTTGTAGATTAATAGCGGATCTTTTTGCTCGTAAGTGGCATTCTGAACCGATTGTTTCAAATCATCCATCTCGCGCAGCTGTTCTTTCCAGGCTTCGTCGATGGTTGAAAGCACAACTTGCTTTTGATACGATTTCACCAATTCTTTTCCTTGGTTATTATAGGCTTTCTCAAGATTGGTGATGATCTGAAAAATACGTTTGCCATCGGATATCGGAACGACAATGTTTTGATAGACGTGCGATTTACGCTCGTAAACGTCTTTAATAACCGGATAAGCTTGTTTCGAGATCGTTTCAACTTTTCGGGTGAAGGTCTTGATCATCACCTGATAGATTTGCTCAATGATCTCTTCAGGTTTTAGCTTCATGAAATCTTCGGCCGAAACTGGCGATTCAATTGACATCAACCGCACCAACTCCATGTTAAAGTCTTCAAACTGGTCGCTTCCATGATACTCATTCACCAGGTTTTCCAGCGAATCGTACATCATGTTCAGTAAGTCCACTTCCAGGCGTTCGCCAAACAAGGCATGGTAACGTTTTTTGTAGATCACTTCGCGCTGCGAGTTCATCACATCGTCATATTCGAGCAAACGCTTACGGATACCAAAGTTGTTTTCCTCCACTTTTCGTTGTGCCCGCTCAATCGATTTGGTGATCATGGAATGTTGAATCACTTCGCCTTCTTCGAGTCCCAAACGATCCATAATGCCTGTAATTCGGTCTGAATTAAAGAGACGCATCAAATCGTCTTCCAGTGACACGAAGAACTGTGAACTACCTGGGTCCCCCTGGCGTCCGGCACGTCCGCGCAGCTGGCGGTCAACACGGCGTGAGTCATGTCGTTCAGTACCAATAATGGCCAAACCACCAAGGTCTTTCACCTGTTTTGTCAGCTTGATGTCGGTACCACGACCAGCCATGTTGGTGGCAATGGTTACCATGCCGCTGGCTCCAGCGTCAGCAACAATATCCGCTTCGCGGGCGTGCAGTTTCGCATTCAGTACGTTATGCTTGACCCCACGTATTTTCAACATGCGGCTCAGTAATTCCGAAATTTCCACTGAAGTCGTACCTACCAAGGCAGGCCGTCCGAGTTTGTTTAGTTCGACAATCTCCTGAATAACAGCATTGTATTTTTCGCGTTTCGTTTTATAAACCAAGTCTTCCCTGTCATCACGAATGATTACCCGGTTTGTTGGAATGACTACGACTTCCAGTTTATAGATGTCCCAGAATTCTCCTGCTTCCGTTTCCGCCGTACCAGTCATACCACTTAGCTTGTGGTACATCCTGAAATAGTTTTGCAGGGTGATGGTTGCGAAGGTTTGCGTGGCAGCCTCCACTTTTACGCGTTCCTTTGCTTCAATGGCCTGGTGCAGTCCATCGGAATAGCGTCGGCCTTCCATAATCCGTCCGGTTTGCTCATCCACAATCTTCACCTTGTTGTCAATCACCACATACTCCACGTCTTTTTCAAACATGGCGTAGGCTTTCAGCAATTGGTTGATCGTGTGTACCCGTTCCGACTTTACAGCGTAATTCTGAAGTAACTGATCTTTTTTCTCCAGCTGTTCTTCCTTAGTCAAGGCTGCATCATTCTGAATTTCAGCAATCATACTTCCCATATCGGGTAAGATGAAAAATTCAGGATCATCCACGTCGGCTGAAATCAAGTCAATTCCCTTATCGGTTAACTCAACTGAATTTTGTTTTTCTTCGATGATAAAATAAAGCGGGTCAGTAACAATATGCATGTTTTTGCTATTGTCCTGCATGTAAAAGTTCTCAATCTTTTGCATCGCCGCCTTGTTGCCTTCTTCGCTTAAAAATTTGATAATGGCTTTGGTTTTGGGTAAGCCTTTATGTGCCCTTAGCAAATTAATAGCCCCTTCCTCCTTTTCTTCCTTGGTCGGGTTTTCCTTGTTTAATAGGCGTTTGGCATCCGTCAGACACTGATTTACGTAGTTTTTTTGAGCTGCAACCAGTTTTTCAACTTTCGGTTTCAACTCATCAAACTTCTGAATATCGCCTTTTGGAATCGGCCCTGAAATAATCAACGGTGTACGCGCATCATCAATTAATACGGAGTCAACCTCATCGACAATGGTATAATGGTGCTTGCGCTGAACCAAATCCTGCGGATTGATGGCCATGTTATCTCTCAGATAATCGAAGCCGAATTCGTTGTTGGTTCCGTAGGTTATATCGGCATTGTAGGCTTTTCTGCGCCCGTCGGAGTTTGGTCGGTGTTTGTCAATACAATCAACGCTTAGTCCGTGGAACTCGAAAATTGGGCCCATCCATTCGGCATCACGTTTGGCCAGGTAATCGTTCACGGTTACCAAATGAACCCCTTTGCCTGCCAAGGCATTCAAGAAAACAGGCAAGGTTGCCACCAAGGTTTTTCCTTCGCCGGTTCCCATCTCTGCAATTTTCCCTTGGTGGAGCACAATACCACCGATGAGCTGTACATCGTAATGCACCATATCCCAGGTTATTTCCGACCCGCCTGCTACCCATTTGTTGTACCAAATTGCATTGTCGCCTTCAATTTGAATGCTGTCGCGTCCGGCGGCCAGTTCCCTGTCAAAATCGGTCGCTTTAACAATCAGTTTTTCATTGTCTTTGAATTGACGGGCCGTTTCTTTCACCACAGCAAACGCAGCTGGCAAAATCTCATTCAGAACAAGTTCAATCTTTTCATTGATTTGTTCTTCAATTTTATCAATTTGCTGATATATCTTTTCACTCTCCTGAATCTCAACCTCATCAACCTTTGCTTTCAACGAAGCAATCTCGTCCATATCGGGCTGAATCCGATCCTGTATGATTTGCTTTAACCGGGCTGATTCAGCTCTTAGTTCCTCGATGGAGAGCTTTGAAATTCTTTCGTATTCAATTTTTACCTGTTCAACTATTGGAGAGATTTCACGAATATCCCGATCCGATTTGTTGCCCAAAAATTTTCCTAGAAGTTTATTTACAAATGTCATTATCTTGTATTTCTAATGTATTATCCACGAACGGACACAAAAGTAGTCAATCTGTGTAAGTTTATTAATTTGTGTCTTGTTTTTTTTCAATAATAATCATGCCACCTCCTGTTTTGCCGAAAAATGCGCCATAATAACATGGTGTGTTGATTCTGCTGTCAATCCAGCATGCGAATAGTAAAAATTTAATGTAGACTGCCTCCCGCTCCATTTGATTCATTAGTTTTACACTACAAAGTTGAAGAAACATGAATGATTTTACCTCCATGTGTTTTGTCTGTCAGAAGAAATTGGATCCTACGAGAGCAGCAAAAAATCAAGCGCTGAACTTGCCGGTGTGTGAACAATGCAAGGGAACAGAAGCGGAAAAGGAAGTGGTCCGAAAATTAACGGATGAGCTGGCCGATGGGTTTGTTTGTGGCTGTATTTAACCCGGGCAGTATCGATTAGAACAGTCATTTCTGAGCTCATCAATATTTCTGTCAACTGTTTTCTCTCCGGATAACCGGCACAGTTT
>TARA_R110002050_G_scaffold271181_1_pt1 | contig 76316 bp, 57 predicted proteins | sample TARA_R110002050 | Tara Oceans TARA_R110002050 (sample SAMEA4396988) | marine metagenome | biome: Polar Biome; feature: [DCM] deep chlorophyll maximum layer (ENVO:01000326); material: water (ENVO:00002006), including particulate matter (ENVO:01000060) such as... | depth 25 m
GTGCGGCTGGTCTCATCGATGCCAGTGATTTCGTGTTTGCGTGAAATGGATTCGGTGTCGGATCAGCGCGCCAACATCAGAGCAGCTGTTGATTGCGGCGCGTAGTGACGCTTTGAATCCGCAACCACGCAGTTGCTGCGGAGGCATGAAGGAGGGGGCGATCATGCCCTATTTCCTATCCGTCAAATCGCTTCTGTAGCGCAGGTTGCGACAGTCGTGGTTCCTCCGGATGTTGGGCATTTGGAGTATCCGTCTTGATCAACACGGATACTCCAGGATCGACGCAACAAAGCGTCGATCCGGATTATGGTTCCAGCTACCTATACTCTCCCCGCCCCGAGGGGCGAACGACGGCGACTGTGACGGCCCAGAAGGCCAGGCCGCCCAGGACTGCCGCGGGCAGTGAGGCGGTCAGGTACTCATAGGGCGAGCGCGACACATAGCTGATCGGGTTCAGCAGATAGATGTAGGTCACAAAGCCCGCGATCATCCCGGCAACTCCCGCAGGATTGAAGCCGCCCCAATAGTAATAGGCCGCATCGGGGGATGGATCATAGAGTGCGCGCAGGTTCAGCCTTTGATTGCGCAGAATCAGGTAGTCAACAATCTGGATGCCACACATCGGAGCGAAGAACACGCCGATGAAGGCCACGAAAGTCCCGAAATTGTTGAAGAAGAGATCAGGCAGAAAAATCGTGATCACCGCCACCGGCACGAGGCCGAGCAACAAGGTCGCCGTCCAGGGCAGACGCTGGAACGCCGGGACCGAGCGCAGGCCAACGGATGTGGCATAGACCCCGGCAATTGCCGTTCCCAAGTTGGCCGCCAGCACGAACACCAGGGCAATCGATCCGTAGAACGAGCCGCCCAGTTCCACCATCCATTGCGACGGGTCCGAAATCCCGAGGGCAAGAATGGCCGCCAGCCCGATCACGCTGAGCAGCGGCACGGGAAGTCCCATGCCCAGCATCGCAGGTTTCACGGATGTCGGTGCGTCCGGCGCGACGCGCACCATGGCGCCGATATAGGGCCACCAGGACAACAGGCTGACGATCGCGATCTCGATGCCGGTGATATAATCCCAGCGAAGACTGCCGGAGGCATAGGCCGGGACGGCTGCGTTGATTTCGCCGGTTTTGGTGCTGACCAGGAGCCATGTCATCCATGCGCCGACGCCGACGATGAAGAAGAACAGCACGTTCGAGATGCGTTCCAGGCCGGTCTTGCCGGTAAGCAGAACGCCAAAGACCAGCGCACAGGCCAGCAGCGCCGAGATGATCTGGACGATCCCGCCTGACGCCTCGCTGATCAGGCCAAGTGTCAGCAACAACTGCACCGCTGTTTTTCCGAAGAAGATCAGCAGCAGGCAGTTCCATCCAATAATCGATGTGTATTGCAGAAACACCGGGATGATCCAGCCCCGGCTGCCGAACTGGGGCCGTGTGCTGACGATGGAATCGATGCCATAGCGCCCGGCGGCGGGAATTACCGCCAGAGTGACCAGCAACATGCCGATCATCGAGCCGGCGGTCATCGCCGCAAAGCCCATCTTGAAGTTCAGGTAATAACCGACATATTCGCCGATGATGTAGCACCATGTGGCTGCTGCCGCGACCAGCAGGACAACGAAGATCTCGATCTGGCTCCAGCTGCGCTCGGATCTCATCAAGGGCCAGTTGGTTTCATCGGCGCTTTCGCCCGTGGGGCGGACTGATGTTTGATCGGTCATCACATCCACCCCCAGATCAGCAGCAGTGCGGGCAAGAGTACGCCGGAGACGAACAGGAACAACCAGTCCTTCGCTCCGAGCGCAGGGCTGGTCTGCGCTTCGCGCTCGACCTGCTCCAAGCGACGCTCCAGTTCGGGCGCCAGGTTTGAGTTACTCATCATGTTGTTCCTCCCAGAATGAATGAGTGCTGTGCGTAGTTTTCGCCTATTTTGCCTTTGGATGCATTGTGTCGTCGGCGTAGGGGAACCACCAGAAGTCCTGCGTTTCAGACCGTGGATCGATCATGATCATCTTTGTCTCGCGAAACATCTCCAGGCCTTCCGGTCCGAGTTGGCGTCCCATTCCGCTGAGTTTCGATCCACCAAATGGGCCGGCGTCATTGTCCAGCAGGGGCGCGTTGACCCAGACCATGCCGGCCTGCAATTCCTCGGTTGCGCGGATGGTCTCCTCAAGGTCCATTGTGTAAATGTTGGCACCCAGTCCGAATTCGGAAGCATTGGCCAAATCCATGGCCTCATTGAAATCGCGAACCTTGCAGATAGGTGCGACCGGGCCGAAACTTTCATTGTGAAAGACGCTCATCTCGGGTGTGCAATCGACCAGGACGGTGGGTTCGACGAACCAGCCCCGGTTGAACCCGGCGGGCCGGCTGCCGCCGATCGCCGCGCGCGCACCTTCGCCAATTGCGCCGTTAAGCAGGGTCTCATACCGGTCGCGTTCCTTGGATGATACCATCGGCCCCATGTCGACCCGGTCCAGCCCGTTGCCGATCCGCAGTTTCGCGGTTTCCGCGATCAGCTTTTCTACGAATTCATCATGGATGTCCTGATGGACGTAGAACCGCTCGGCCGAGACGCATATTTGTCCGCAGTTCATATAGGCCGAGAACGCCGCTGCACGGGCCGCGACGTCCAGCGGGGCGGAAGGCATGATCAGGAACGGGTCGTTGCCCGAGGTTTCAATCAGGCTGGGCTTGATCCGCTCGCCGCAGGCCTTGGCGACGGCGCGACCCACCGGCACGCTGCCGGTAAACGCGATGACATGGGTGTCACGATGTTCGACCAGGTGCTGTCCCACGCGCCCCCCACCCGTGACGATCTGGAACAGGCCATCGGGCAGACTTTTGGTGGCTTCTGCGAACAACAAGGTGGTCAGCGAGGTGTATTCCGAGGGCTTTACAATCACGGCATTACCGGTCGCCAACGCCGCGCCCGCTTCCCAGCAGAGCAGGACGAGCGGATAGTTGAACGGCATGATCAGTGCTGCCGTGCCGCGCGGCTGTTTCAGCGTATAGTGGAACTGTCGGGCCACCGCAGGCCCCATCACACGGCCTTGTTCATTGCGCCCCATTTCGGCGGAATGACGCAGCGAATGGATGCTCCAGTCAACTTCGTCGCAGGATTCCTTGTAGGGTTTGCCCATCTCGCGGGTCAACGCCTCGGCGAGAAGGGGCCGCATTTCGCGCAGCTTGTCGGCCATCTCGTGCATCGCGTGGGCGCGGTCCAACGCCGAGAAATCGCGCCACCATTTCTTTTGCGCCGGGGCGCAGCTTGCCAGCGCTTCATCGATCTCGGCAGTGGGCGATTGCGCAATCGATCCCAGCACGGTCTCGGTTGCGGGCTCGATGACGTCGACGGTCTCCGTTGCCTTGCTTTTGCGCAATTGGCCGTCGATATAGACGTGATTGCTGATCTGCTTCAGCCGTTCGATGACGTGGTTCATGATGTGCCCTTTCACTGCTGGCTGCGGATGCGTTCGTTGCCAGGGTCGTAAAACCCCTTGAATTGGACCAGGGCGGGATAGCGTTTGCATGCCACCTCGACCTCGAAGGTGCCGGAGCGGAGAAACTCAGCGCTGACGCCGTCCTTGTGAGTGATATAGCCCATGCCGAGCGAGGCCTTGACGCGGTGGCCATAGCCACCCGACGTGACCGAGCCGACGATAACGCCGTCATGCAATATCGGTTCTTCGTGGTAAAGCAGCGGCGGGCTATCGGGCACGTCCAGTTTCAGCTGGATCAGGCGGCGGGTCTGGGGCTTGGTCTGACGCGCCCGCAGCAGCGCGTCGCGGCCTCGGAAATCGGGTTTGTCCCAGCCCACGGCAAAGCTGAGACCGGCCTGAAGCGGAGTATCCTCTTCGCCGATGTCGTGGCCCCAGTGGCGATAGCCTTTTTCCATACGCATGGAATTGATCGCAAAATAACCGCCATGGCGCAGCCCGAAATCAGCTCCGGCCTGGGTCAGTACATCGAATACGTGGCAGGCGAAATCGGCACCCACATAGATCTCCCAGCCCAGTTCGCCCACATAGGTCAGGCGACTGATGCGGACGCGGGCATAGCCCAACTCGATCTCGCGGCTGGTGCCAAAGGGAAAGGCACGGTCGGAGAGGTCTGCGCCCGAGATTTTTTCCAGAAGCGCACGCGATTTCGGCCCCATCAGCCCCAGCATAGGTAGCCCGGCGGTCACGTCGGTGGCAAAGGCATGCGCGTCTTCGGGGATGCTGCGTGTCAGCCACGAAAAATCACGGGTTTGCGACGCCCCGACCGTCACGATCATGTGGGCATCGGGCGCGATGCGGGTGATGGTCACATCGGCCTCGATCCCGCCGCGATCGTTCAGCCATTGTGTATAGACGACCTTGCCGATGGGGGTGTCGACGTCGGCGGCTGAAACATAGTTGAGCACACGGCAGGCGTCGCGGCCTTGCAGCAGGAATTTGGCGAAACAGCTTTGATCGAACAGGGTGACGTTTTCGGCGGTGTTCAGGCATTCGGCGCGCGCGTCGCCGAACCAGCCTTGCGGGCCATAGGAATAGCCGAACTCTTTTGGGCGGCTCTCGCTCGCAAAGAAACCGGGGCGCTCAAACCCTGCGGCTTCGGTCATGACCGCACCGCTGCTGAGCAGACGGTCGTGGAACGGGCTGCGCCGCACATTGCGGGCGGTCTCGAATTGTCGGTAAGGCCAGTGCATCGCAAACAGCAAGCCCAGCGTTTCCTTGGTGCGGTCGAACAAATAGCGCGAGTTGGACTGAAATGGCTGCATCCGGCGCACATCCACGTCCGCCAGTTCCATCGGCGGATATCCGTCGCGAATCCACTCGGCCAGCGCTTTGCCGACACCGCCCGACGACAGGATCCCCACCGAGTTGAAGCCGCAGGCGCAAAATAAATCGCACACCTCGGGGGTCTCCCCCAGAAGATAACGGTCATCCGGTGTGAAGCTCTCGGGGCCGTTGAAAAACAACTGGATCCCCACATTGGCCAGCGCCGGAACCCGGCGCACGGCCATTTCGAGGATCGGTTCGAAATGGTCGAAATCCTCGGGGAGTGAATCAAAACAGAAATCGTCGGGGATGCCGTTGTGCCCCCAGGGCTTGGCGTCGGGTTCAAAGCAGCCCAGCAGCAATTTGCCCGCGTCCTCCTTGTAGTAAGAACACTCATCGCCCAGAAACATCACCGGCAGATCGCTGGGCAGATCCGGGATCGGTTCGGTCACGATGTAGAAATGCTCGGCCGCGTGCAAGGGCAGAGATACGCCAATATCTCCAGCCAGATCGCGCGACCACATACCGCCCGCGATCACCACCTTGCCGGCGCGAATTTCCTCGCCGCTGGAGAGCACCACGCCGACTGCGCGGCCGTTTTCGACGAGGATACGCTCGACCGGGGTGTTTTCACGGATTGTGACACCGTTTTGCCGCGCACCTTTCGCCATCGCCATGGTGACGTCGGTGGGGTTGACCTGGCCGTCCCTGGGCATCCAGATGCCTCCCGCCAGATCGTCCACTTCGACCAGCGGGTACCGCTCCTTGATTTCGGCCGGGGTGACCTCATGCGCCTCGAGCCCGAAATTGCGCGCCATCGATGCGCCGCGCTTGAGCTCCTCCAGCCGTGCGTCATGGGTGGCCAGCCGAAGCGAGCCGTTCTGGCGAAATCCGGTGGCTTGCCCGGTCTCGGCTTCAAGCCTGTTGAACAACTCGCCTGTGTATTTGGCCAACTCGGTCATATTGCGAGTGGCGCGCAACTGGGTGACCAGCCCGGCGGCATGCCATGTGGTGCCGCAGGTCAGTTGCTTGCGTTCCAGGAGAACGACATCAGTGATGCCCAGCTTTGCCAGATGATAGGCAATGGAACAACCGGCGATCCCGCCGCCGACAATGACAACGTCTACGGATTTAGGCACCCTGAGAAATCCCCCACCATAAGCCTCGTTGCGGCAGGATGAAACCAGTCAGTGAACTTTGCAATAGAAAAATTCACAATTATGATCGAATCTAGATTCTTGTTCATGCGCTTTGCATATTGCAAAGGACGGACTAAACTTGCATCAGCATGAAAACACAGTCGCAAGGAATGCCGATGTCATCAGACCTTCCCAAGGTTCTCCGCCCGTCGAATGTCAAAGGGCGTGCCTACGATGCAAAGGAAACCGTCAACCTCGGGGATGTACTGGATCTGGACCCTCGCGTCGGGCGGGAAATCCGCGGGCTGCGCAAGGCACGCGACACCACGCTCGGCCAGTTGAGCGAGGCAACCGGTCTGTCCAAGGGCTACCTCAGCCAGGTCGAACGCGGAATCTCCAGCCCGTCGGTCAAGGCGCTGCATACGATCAGCCGCGCTCTCGGCGTGACCATCAGCTGGTTCTTTCCGCCGCAAACCGACGGCGATGCGGATCTGCGCGATACGGTCGTGCGCGCCCATGCGCGGCGAAGCCTGTCGTTCGACAGTGGGATAACGGACGAGTTGCTGTCGCCCAATCTGGACCGTACGATCGAGCTGTTGCGCTGTATCTTCCCCGCAGGATCGGAAAGCGGTGCCGATCCTTACAACCATCGTGGCGAAGAAGCCGGTATTATCATTTCAGGCCAGTTGGACCTGTGGCTTGATGATCAGCACATTCGGCTGAACGAAGGCGACAGCTTTGCATTTTCCAGCGAGCGGCTGCATCGCTATGCCAATCCGACTGATCAGGACACCGTCGTCATCTGGGCGATCAGTCCGCCAACCTACTGAAACGGCACAGCGACTGGCCAGCGGGCTCATCGACCGGCTCACGCATCATGTACATAATCTCGAAATGAAGGGCGAAAGTTATCACACCACGGCGCATTCCCGAAACAGACTGATCATCATCGGGAAATTGCAAAATCATTGCGAAGGGGCCAGATCGGGGCCCTTAGCAATGGTGCCTCTGGTAAAGGCGGCGTTACAAAATCAGTCCGCGATAGCGGCGGGATGGTCCCGCTCCGGGTGGTGCAACAATTGCCCACCTATTTATCCTTCTGCAACTACAGCGGGAGTCCTTGGTATTGAAGAAACGCAGTTGGGGTCAATGGTCTTGGGGTAGGGGGGGACTTTCCGACCACAAATAGCGCCATCACCGAAGACACCCTACTTCAGGACCTGGAAAAGCACGTCGGCGATCCTACCTGCGCAAGCCGGTAGTCGTTCAGATCGTTTCCATTTCATGTTGGATCGTAACTTCAAGAGTTAAAAAATTCTAACGGATAGAATCTGACGCTTGGTACTCTCTTTTGACTGCGGCGAAGATTTTGTCGGGATCGGCTGTCCATGTGAAGGGGGTTGGCTTTTCATTTTGTTCTGGGACGAAACGATTTATGCAGGAAGCGGATGAACGCCTGATGTCGGAGTCATGCATGTTCCGCCGGTCACGATGCCATCAGGGATGTTGAGCGCGGCCAACAGGGGTGTCGTGCCGTTGCGCTTGCAATCATGTGTCATCGTGCGGCGCCGACCTTTCTGGAGCGGCAATGTGAAATGTACGGGGATCAGCTTGCTGCACAATTCAGGCAATTATTGATCCGAATAGAGCGGCGCATCGGCTCTGTATAATGGATCGAATTCCAATTGGTTGACTTAACTATGCGCTTACTGCGTAGCGGCACGTAACATCGTTTTGAGCATAAGCTATCGATTTATTTGGTGAGCGCGCGGGGGTTCGAACCCCGGACCTACTGATTAAAAGTCAGTTGCTCTACCAGCTGAGCTACGCGCTCCCGAATCTTGTCCGGCGCGTCTGCGCCAAACCCCGTGAGTGGCGCGGAACATAGGCAGGCATCAGCCTATGGTCAACCGCAAAACAGTGCGGATACCGTAGAAAATTCCGGGTCTCTCCAGAGGGCCTTCAAGCGCTTGGGAGAGCCGGGTCGGGGAGGTGTCGCGGCATCGCTGCGGGTGTGCAGCCAACCTCTCCTTCACGCAACGCAAACCAAAACGTGACTGGCGCAGCAGCGACCGGAGCATTAAAAGGAGCCCGAACCAATCAGGGCCGCCCCGGGGCGATCCAAAAACCTGTCATGAAGGGCTCCGGTTTCGTGTCCATCGCCGATATTCCATTACTCACCGTTCTTCTGGCAGGCGCGCTGTCGTTCCTGTCGCCCTGCGTGCTGCCGCTGGTGCCGCCGTATCTGTGCTATATGGCAGGCGTGTCTGTGGAGGATTTCCGCGGTGCCGCTGCTGAAGCCCGGGCTTCAGAGACCCGCCGTGCGGTGTTTTTCGCGTCGCTGTTTTTCACATTGGGATTTGCCACCGTGTTTGTCGCTCTGGGCGCCGGCGCATCAAGCATAGGCGGTGCGCTGCGCCAGCACATGGACCTGCTGGCCAAGCTCGGCGGCGTGGTGATCATCCTGATGGGATTGCATTTTCTCGGACTGTTCAGGATCGGTCTGCTGGCGCGGGAAGCCCGCTTCACCGGCGGCGGCAAGCCTGCGACGCTGTCGGGCGCCTACCTGATGGGGCTTGCCTTCGCGTTCGGCTGGACCCCCTGCATCGGTCCGGTGCTGGGCGCGGTGCTGGGCGTGGCCGCGGCGCGCGAGACGGTCAGTTCGGGCGCGCTGCTGCTGGCTGCCTACTCGCTTGGCCTGGCGGTGCCGTTCTGGATCGCGGCGCTGTTTTCCGAGCGTTTCATGCGGTTCGCGCAACGGTTCCGGCAACATCTTGGAACCGTCGAGAAAATCACCGGGGCCTTGCTGGTGCTGACCGGGATCCTGTTCCTCACCGGCGGGATGGCCACTATGGCCTACTGGCTGCTCGAGACATTTCCTGCGCTCGGCGCCATCGGCTGAGCCGAAAACGCCGCCCGGTTGGTGGTTTCAGGTGCGGCGTATGGGCGCGGTTGCCAAAATCAGGCCGGAGAGCACCGTCATGATCCCGATGGCATGATGCATCTCGAACGGCTCGGCCAGCACCAGCGCGGCAAGGCCGACACCGTAGGGCGCCAGCAGATACATGAAAACGCTCGCCGTCGATGCGCCGAGCCGCGCCACGCCGTACTGATAGCCCGAAAATGCCAGCAGCGACGAGAACACCACGATGCCGGCAATTCCGCCCCATGCCGTCCAGGTGACCGGCATCCGGGCGCCCGTCAGAAATTCCCACGCTGCGAAGGGTGCGAGAAGAATTGCTCCGGACAGGGCGATCACCGCAAACAGGGCGGACACCGGAAGTCCGGCCGTGCGTTTCCCCTTGAGCAGCACCGAATAACCTGCCCAGGCAAGTGCAGCCGCAATGCACATCAGGTCGCCGAGATTGAAGGACAAACTGGCCAGAGTGCCAAGATCGCCTTTCAGGACAATGAACGCCACGCCGAAGAACCCGACAAGGATACCGGCCATTTCGCGCCAGCTTGTCGGACGACCGAAAAACAGCCGCTCGAGAATGATGATCATCAATGGCGATGTGGTGTAGATCAGTGTGGCGTTGGTCGCCGTGGTGAATTGCAATGCGTAGTAGATGACCCCGCCGCAAATCCACATGCCGAGAAATCCCATTGTCAGCCAGTGCAACGGGTAGGTGGTGACGTAGCTCCGTACCCGGTCGCGCGCCATCCACAGGAACGGGGACAGCAGCAACGCCGCAGCCCCCCAGCGCAGGAAAGCCAATGTGAAAGGTGCGACTTCAGGGATCGTGTAACGCCCGAAAACAAGGTTTGAGGAAAAGAACAATGGGGTTAGAAGCATCACCGTGAGTGGAACGAAGCGCTTCAGCGATGGTCTTTCGGCACGCGCGGGGGCTGGAGGCATTCGTTTTCCATATCTTGGCAAAGGTGGCTTGAAAGAGATAAATTCCGCGTCCGGTGCTATAGGCTCCGGCAGGGGTAAACAAGCGATTCGATGAAGAGGTGGTTGAATGGCGCGGACATGTCTGGCTGTCGTGCTTGCAGCGGGTGATGCGACACGGATGAAATCCTCGAGGTCGAAGGTGCTGCACACCGTTGGCAATCTTCCACTGATCGCCCATGTGACGCGCGCCGCCGCGGCTGCTGGCGTCAGCAAGATCGCACTTGTGGTCGGCCGCGATGCCGCGCTGGTCGCCGAGACCGCCAGGTCCGGGCATGATGTTCCCGTGGCAACGGTGGAGCAAACCGAGCGCAAGGGAACCGGCCATGCCGTGCTGATGGCGCGCGAGATCATCAATGAGGGCTTTGACGATATCGTTGTGCTTTATGGCGATGCGCCGCTGATCAATCCCGAAAGCCTGCTGGCGGCGATATCACAACGTGCCAGCGGCGCGGATATTGTGGTTCTGGGCTTTCGCGCTGCAGACCCGACCGGTTATGGCCGGCTGATCGAGCGTGACGGCGAATTGATCGCGATCCGCGAGCACAAGGAAGCCTCCGCCGACGAGCGTGCCATCGATTTCTGCAATGGCGGCGTGATCACCTTTTCAGGAACGGAAGCGGCAAGCCTGCTTGAAGCCATCGGCAATGACAACGCCAAGGGTGAATATTACCTGACCGACATCGTCGAGATCGCCCGCACACGCGGCCTGAAATGTGTTGCCATCGAAGCATCCGAAGAAGACATGATGGGGTGCAACACCCGCGCCGAACTGGCTGAAATCGAAGCCGTATGGCAGGCCCGCGCCCGGCACGCGGCGATGCTGTCAGGCGTCAGCATGATCGATCCCGCCAGCGTGTTCCTGTCCCATGACACCGAACTCGGCAACGACGTCACGATTGAACCGAATGTCTGGTTCGGACCCGGTGTGAGCGTCGGGGCGGCCGCCACCATCCATGCCTACAGTCACCTCGAAGGTGCCGATATCGGCCCTGGCGCGATGATCGGGCCGTTTGCGCGGCTTCGCCCGGGCACCGAACTGGCGGCGAAGACCAAGGTCGGCAATTTCTGTGAGATCAAGAAAGCCAAGATTGGCGCCGGCGCCAAGGTCAATCATCTCAGCTATATCGGCGACGCCGTGGTCGGTGCCGGAGCGAACATCGGCGCGGGCACGATCACCTGCAATTATGATGGCCAGAACAAGCATGTGACCGAGGTCGGGGCAGGGACTTTCATCGGATCGAATTCATCGCTGGTGGCGCCGGTCAGGATCGGTGACGGCGCCTATGTCGGATCTGGAAGCGTGATCACCCTGGATGTGCCCGACAACGCACTGGCGATCGGCCGGGCGCGGCAGGAGACCAAGCCGGGCAGGGCTGAACGGCTCAGGGAAAAGATCGCGGCCATCAAGGCGCTGACCAAAAAAGCGTGATCCGGTCCGGAGCAGGTGTCGGGGTTACGTGGTGTCACGAAAATTGAGCGTGTCCTGGGCACCAGAACACTGGTCTAAACAGGTGTTGCTCGATAAGAGCTTTGCCAACTCAATATCCGGGAGAACTGCATGTGCGGCATAGTTGGCATCGTCGGCAACCGCGAGGTGGCGCCGCTTCTGGTGGATGCACTGAAACGGCTTGAGTATCGCGGTTACGATTCAGCCGGCGTCGCCACCGTCAGGGACGGCAAGCTCGACCGCCGCCGCGCCGAGGGCAAACTTGCCAATCTCGACCGCAAGCTCGGGGAGGAGCCGCTGGCAGGCCATGTCGGGATCGGCCATACCCGCTGGGCCACCCATGGCGCACCGACCGAGGCCAATGCGCATCCGCATTTCTGTCGCGGCGTGGCGGTGGTCCACAACGGCATTATTGAAAATTTCGCCACGCTCAGGTCCGAACTCGTTGCCGACGGAGCGGAGTTTCACAGCCAGACGGATACCGAAGTCGTCGCCCAATTGCTGGCGGCTTACCGCAAGCAGGGCCTGGCCCCGCGTGAGGCGATGCAAAAGACGCTGTCCCGGCTTGAGGGCGCCTATGCGCTTGCGGTGCTGTTTGACGATCAGCCGGACATGATCCTGGGCGCACGCTCCGGACCGCCGCTGGCCATCGGGCACGGGCAGGGCGAGATGTATCTGGGATCGGACGCCATCGCCCTGGCGCCGTTCACCGACGAGATCACCTATCTTGAAGATGGCGACTGGGTGGTCATTACCCATGACCATGCTGAAATCTACGATCAGTCCGGCCAGAGGGTCGAACGGTCAAGCCAGATTTCGCGCGGCGCGGCCTATGTGGTCGACAAGGGCAATCACCGGCATTTCATGGAGAAGGAAATCTATGAACAGGCGGAGGTGGTGTCGCACACGCTCAGCCACTACATCGATTTTGCGGAAGGGCGTGTGAAGTTCGAATCCGTCCAAATCGATTTCGCCAATCTCGACCGGTTGGCCATGTCCGCCTGCGGAACCGCCTATTATGCCGGTCTGGTCGGCAAATACTGGTTTGAGCGGTTTGCCCGGCTGCCGGTGGAAATCGACGTTGCATCGGAGTTTCGGTACCGGGAAATGCCGTTGACGGGCAAGATGGCCGCGCTGTTCATCTCCCAGTCCGGCGAAACCGCCGACACACTGGCCTCGCTTCGCTATTGCCGTGACAACAAGCTGACCATCGGCGCGGTGGTCAATGTGCGTGAATCCACCATCGCACGCGAAGCCGATGCGGTGTTTCCAACCCTGGCCGGCCCGGAAATCGGCGTTGCATCGACCAAGGCCTTTACCTGCCAGCTTTCGGTTCTGGCGGCGCTGGCCATGATCGCGGGCAAGGCGCGCGGCACCTTGTCCGAAGACGACGAGGGCAAGATGGTTCAGGCGCTGGTCGAGGCGCCACGGCTGTTCAACGAAGTTCTCGCCGCGATCCAGCCGCAGATCGAAACGCTCTCGCGCGAGTTGTCGCGTTTCAAGGATGTGCTTTATCTGGGGCGCGGAACCAGCTTCCCGCTGGCGCTGGAGGGGGCGCTCAAGCTCAAGGAAATCTCCTATATCCATGCTGAAGGCTATGCCGCGGGCGAACTCAAGCATGGTCCAATCGCATTGATTGACGAGACCATGCCGGTGATCGTGATTGCACCGCACGACCGGCATTTTGAAAAGACCGTCTCCAACATGCAGGAAGTCGCCGCGCGCGGCGGGCGCATCATCCTGATCACCGACGACAAGGGCGCAGCGGCCACCACGCTTGAAACCATGGCGACCATCGTGCTGCCGGTCGTCGACGAGATCGTCGCGCCCATCCTCTACGCCCTGCCGGTCCAACTGATCGCCTATCATACGGCGGTGTTCATGGGCACCGATGTCGACCAGCCGCGCAATCTGGCGAAGTCCGTTACGGTTGAATAGGCAGGATTTGGTTCCGGATTTGGGTATGGCGCTTGTTTTGGCGGGCAGGCGACACCATTATAGTGTTGCGATGCATCATTATGCATAGCCAGCGAGGGACAGAGCAAGCAATGAGCGAAAAGCAGAAACGGCCGGGAGCCGGCGTTCGGTTGAGGAATTACTTCCTCACCGGCCTGATCATCGTGGCGCCGCTCGCCATCACAGCCTATCTCACATGGACCTTCATCGGCTGGGTCGACAGCTGGGTCAAACCCTACATCCCGGCGATCTACAATCCCGACCATTACCTTCCGTTCGCCGTCCCCGGCTTCGGATTGCTGACCGCGCTGTTCCTGATCACCCTGATCGGGTTTCTGACCGCCAATCTGGTTGGCCGTTCGATTGTTGCATTCGGCGAATCACTGCTCGACCGGATGCCGCTGGTGCGCAGTCTCTACAAGGGGCTCAAACAGATCTTTCAGACCGTTCTGGCCGAGCAGAGCAGCTCGTTCAAGCAGGCGGGTCTGATCGAGTATCCCCGGCGCGGGCTCTGGTCGATTGTCTTCATCGCAACCGAGACGAAGGGCGAAGTCGATTACCGGTTGCCCGACCACGATTCCATATCAGTGTTTTTGCCCACTACGCCCAATCCGACGTCGGGTTTTCTGCTGTTTGTGCCGCGCAAGGACATTCTCATTCTTGATATGAGCGTTGAGGAGGCAGCCAAGATGGTGATTTCGGCCGGTTTGGTCTCCCCCGACTACCCCAAGACGCTGCCGGTTCAGGGCAAGGCCAAATCCAAACCATCGCAAAGCTGAACTGATCACCCGGCCCTGAGAAACCGGATCGCCTCGTCGCGCCGCATCAGGTAGAGCAGCATGCGCAAGGCCGCGCCGCGTGGTCCCGACAGCCCGGGATCTGTTTCCAGCACGTTGCGGGCATCGGTGCGTGCAATTTCCAGCAGATCTCCATGAACGGAAAGATCGGCCAGCCGGAAGCCCGGCAGGCCCGATTGCCGGGTGCCCAGCACTTCGCCTTCTCCGCGCAGCTTGAGGTCTTCTTCGGCGATCCGGAAGCCGTCCTCGGTTTCGCGAAGCACCTTGAGCCGCGCCTCGGCGGTCTCGCCCAGCGGACCGTGATACAGCAGGATGCAGCTCGATGCGCCGTCGCCGCGCCCGACCCGGCCGCGCAACTGGTGCAGTTGGGCCAGTCCGAAACGCTCCGCATGCTCGATCACCATGATCGTGGCGTCGGGAACGTCGACACCCACTTCAATCACCGTGGTAGCGACCAGAAGCCGGGTTTGACCGGCCTTGAACGCGCTCATCGCCTGGTCTTTTTCATCTGACGTCATGCGCCCGTGAACAAGCGAAACGGCGGAAGCCAGATCCGGCCCGAACGCCTTGGCAAGGCTGGCATGGCGGCTTTCCACCGACATCAGGTCGCTCTCGTCGGAATCCTCGACCAGCGGGCAGATCCAGTAAGCCTTCTTGCCGTCGAGCACCGCCTTTTTCAACCGGTCGATCACGTCACCCAGGCGATCATCCGGAATGGTGACTGTGGCGATTGGCTGGCGGCCGGCGGGCTTTTCGGTCAGCTTGGAGACGTCCATGTCGCCGAATGCCGCCAGCACCAGGGTGCGCGGAATCGGCGTCGCGGTCATCACCAGCATGTGTGGCGCGGTCCCCTTGGCCGTCAGCCGCAGGCGCTGGTGTACGCCGAAACGATGCTGTTCGTCGACAACAGCAAGGGTGAGATTGGCGTAGACGACAGAGTCCTGAAACAGGGCATGAGTGCCAATGACAATCTGCGCCGCGCCTGACGCGATTCTTTCGAGCAGGTCGGTGCGTTCGCGGCCCTTGGCGCGCGATGTCAGCACCGCAACTTCAATGCCCGCTGCCGCGGCCATCTTCTCGATGGTCGCATAATGCTGGCGGGCAAGGATTTCTGTCGGCGCCATCAGCACCGCCTGTCCGCCCGCTTCCACCGCATCGGCCATGGCGAGCATGGCCACCGCCGTCTTGCCGGATCCGACATCGCCCTGCAGAAGCCTTAGCATCCGGTCGGTTCCTGCCATGTCGGCAAGAATTTCCCGGACCGCTGCTTCTTGGCTTGCGGTCAGCGAAAACGGCAGTGCTGCAAGGATTGCCTGGCGGTATTTTCCCTCTGCCAGCACCGGTTTTCCGGGCAGTTTGCGCAGCGTCTGGCGCACCAGCGCGAGCGACAATTGCCCGGCCAGCAACTCGTCATAAGCCAGCCGCCGCCGCACCGGGGTCAGCGGTTCGATGTCACTGGCCGCTTCAGGATGATGCAACTGCCGGACGGCTTCCGAAAATTCGGGAAAACTGTTCCTGGTGATGAGATGCGGATCGGCCCATTCCGGCAGTTCCGGCAACAAGTCCAGCGCGGCTTCGATCGAGCGCCGCAGAATCTTGGGCGAGAGGCCCGCGGTCAGCGGGTAGACCGGCTCGACCAGCGGAAACGTGTCGGCTTCCGCTTCGCTCACCACATGATCGGGGTGCACCATCGAGGGGCGGCCGTTGAACCATTCGACCTTGCCGCTGATCAGGACCGTTTCGCCCACCGGTAGCAGTTTTTCGAGCCATGCCTGCTTGGAATGAAAAAAGGTAAGCGCCAATTCACCCGTTTCATCATGCACATAGACCTTGTAAGGCGCTGATCTGCGACCGGGCAGGGATGGCTGGTGGCGGTCCACCCGAACCTTGAGCGTGGCGATGACGCCTTCCGGTGTGGTGGCTATTTCCGAGCGCCGGCTGCGGTCTATCAGTCCATGTGGCGGCAGCAGCACAAGATCGAGTGCGCGGGTGTCTTCAGGTGATTCCCTGCCGGTCACACGCGCCAGCGCTTCGGCCAGCTTCGGGCCGATTCCGGGCAGGCTTTCCACGGTTTTGAACAGAGGATCGAGCTCAAGCGGTCGCATGGACCCAGATGAACTGCAAAATTGGATGAAAGGCAAGGCTGACAACCGGCCAGCGACAGGATATGGAAACTCTCCAACCGAAAAAGGCTGATCATGACCGGAACGACACGTTCAAGCGCCGACCTTGATCCTCGCCGCCGCCGCATTCTGGTGCGGGCATGGCGTCGTGGCATTCGCGAAATGGACCTGGTGATTGGCGGCTTTGCAGACGCCGAAATCGCTCACCTGAACGAGACCGAGCTGGATGAGCTGGAACTGCTGATGGCCGAGGAAGATGCGGACATTTTCCGCTGGGTAACCGGCGAGCAGGATGTGCCGGACCAATTCCGCACCGCGCTGTTCGAGCGCATGCGCGGCTATGTTCCGGATTTCGAACCGAAGCAGATCGGGCCGGAAGCGCCAGCGTCGAGATCATGAAGTCCGTCATACCGACCGCATTGCTCGCTGACGCCCGGACTCCCGTCACCTTGTCGGGTGTGCCGCAGGGCATGGAGGCGATGGCTCTGGCGGATCTGGCGCGATCGGCCGGACCGCTCGCCTACATCATCTCCGATGGCCAGCGCATCGCCGATCTCGAGCAGAATCTTGCGTTCTTTGCCCCAGATATTCCGGTGCTGACGCTGCCTGGCTGGGACTGTCTTCCCTATGACCGGGTGTCGCCCGGCGCTGATATTTCGGCCCGACGACTGGCGGCGTTGTCCGCGCTGGCGCATTTTGCCGAGAACCCGCACCCGGCCATCATCATCATCACCGTCAATGCCATGCTGCAGCGCGTGCCGCCAAAATCGGTGGTGTCCGGACTGGGGTTTGCCGCCCGCGCAGGCAACCGTCTGAAGATGGAGGATCTGTCCGCCCAGCTCGCCCGCAACGGTTTCGAACGCGTCGATACCGTCCGTGAAGTCGGTGAATATGCGGTTCGGGGCGGAATTCTCGATGTCTTCGTGCCTGGAGATGACGAACCGGTACGGCTCGACTTTTTTGGCGACACGCTGGAGAGCGTCCGTCATTTCGATCCTGCCTCGCAACGTTCGACCACGCAGGCCAAGCAACTGGCGCTCAATCCGATGAGCGAAGTCACGCTGGATGCGGAAACCATCAGCCGGTTCAGGACCAATTACCTCTCGCGTTTCGGCGCGGCGACGCGCGACGACGCGCTTTATGTCGCCATCAGCGAAGGCCGCCGCTATCCCGGCATGGAGCACTGGCTGCCGCTGTTTCATGACCGGATGGAAACGGTGTTCGACTATCTGTCCGGCTTCAGGATTGCAGGCGATCACATGCTGGCGGAAGCCGCCACCGAACGCCGGGCGCAGATTGAAGACCACCATCAGGCGCGGGTAGCAGCGCAATCGATCGAAAAGAACAAGAGCGTGCACGCCACGCCCTACAAGGCGATTGATCCGGATCTGCTCTATCTCGACACATCGGAGCTTGTTGCCGGCCTGGATGCCTGGAACGCGATCCGCCTGACGCCGTTTCACGAACCCGAAAACGCCGAGCGCCGGGTGATAGAACTCAACACCGCCACCGGACCGCGTTGGGCGGCGGAGGCAGAAGCGGACAAGTCCGCCGAAGGTGCACGGGCCAATCTTTTTGAAAAGCTGGTCGCCCATGTCGGGACCAAACGGGCCGAGGGCCGCAAGGTTCTGATCACCGCCTGGACCGAGGGTTCGCTCGACCGGTTGCTGCAGGTTACTGAAGAGCACGGGCTTGAACGGGTTGTCCGGATCAACCATCATTCCGAACTTGACAAGCTCAAGCCGGGTGAGGCCGCAGCGGCCGTACTCGCCATCGAGGGCGGGTTCGAGATTGATGAACTTGTCGTCATTGGCGAACAGGATGTGTTGGGCGACCGGCTGGTCCGCCGTGCCAAGCGCAAACGCCGGGGTGCGGATTATATTTCCGAAGTCTCCGGACTCGACGAAGGCAGTTACGTGGTCCATGCCGAACACGGTATCGGTCAGTTCATCGGCCTGCGCACCATCGAGGCAGCAGGCGCCCCGCATGCCTGCCTGGAGCTGCATTACGCAGGTGAGGCCAAACTGTTCCTGCCGGTCGAGAACATCGAATTGCTCACGCGCTATGGCTCCGAAAGCGCCGATGTGCAGCTTGACCGTCTGGGTGGTGTCGCCTGGCAGTCGCGCAAGGCCAAGCTGAAAAAGCGGCTTCTGGATATGGCGGAAGGGCTTATCCGGATCGCGGCGGAACGGCACATGCGCTCTGCCACCGTTCTGGGCGCTCCGGAGGGGCTTTACGATGAATTCTCCGCCCGTTTTCCCTATGACGAGACCGAAGACCAGATGGCGGCGATCGAGCGGGTGCGCGACGATCTGGCGGCGGGCCAGCCGATGGACCGGCTCATCTGCGGCGATGTCGGTTTCGGCAAGACCGAGGTCGCGCTGCGCGCAGCCTTCATCGCAGCGATGAACGGGGTTCAGGTCGCCGTTGTGGTGCCGACAACGCTTCTGGCTCGGCAGCATTTCAAGACCTTCACCGACCGCTTGCGCGGCTATCCGGTCCGCATCGCGCAAGCCTCGCGTCTGGTCGGGGCCAAGGAACTTGCCTTGACCAAGACCGAGCTGGCATCAGGCAAGACCGATATCGTGGTGGGCACCCATGCGCTGCTCGGCTCCTCGATCCAGTTCGCCAATCTGGGGCTTCTGATCATCGACGAGGAGCAGCATTTCGGGGTCAAGCACAAGGAGCGGCTGAAGGAACTGAAGAGCGACGTTCATGTGCTGACGCTGTCTGCCACGCCGATTCCGCGTACCCTGCAGCTGGCGATGACCGGGGTAAGGGAATTGTCGCTGATCACCACTCCGCCGGTTGACCGGATGGCGGTGCGCACCTTCATCTCGCCGTTCGATCCGGTGACAATCCGCGAAACCCTGATGCGCGAGCATTACCGGGGCGGCCAGAGTTTCTATGTCTGCCCCCGGGTTTCCGACCTTGAGGACATCGCGGCGTTCTTGCGCGCGGATGTGCCCGAGTTGAAATTCGCGGTTGCCCACGGGCAGATGGGCGCCGGTGAACTCGACGATATCATGAACGCGTTCTACGACGGGCAGTACGATGTGCTGTTGTCGACGACCATTGTCGAATCCGGTCTCGACGTACCGACCGCCAACACGCTGATCGTCCATCGCGCCGACATGTTCGGGCTGGCCCAGCTCTATCAGTTGCGCGGCCGGGTAGGGCGCTCCAAGGTGCGCGCCTTCGCGCTGTTCACGCTGTCGGTCAACAAGACGCTGACAGCGAGCGCGGACAAGCGGCTCAAGGTGCTGCAATCGCTCGATACACTTGGCGCCGGGTTCCAGCTGGCGAGCCACGATCTCGATATCCGCGGCGCCGGCAATCTGCTTGGCGAGGAACAATCCGGCCACATCAAGGAAGTCGGCTTCGAACTCTACCAGCACATGCTCGAGGAGGCTGTGGCCGAGGTTCGCGGCGAGGACGCGGCGATCGACACCGGCTGGTCACCGCAGATTACAGTGGGCACGCCGGTGATGATACCGGAGGATTATGTGCCCGATCTGCATTTGCGGCTGGGGCTCTACCGACGGTTGGGCGACGTTACCGACGTGGCCGACATCGACGGTTTTGGCGCCGAGATGATCGACAGGTTCGGGCCGCTGCCGATCGAAGTGCAGCATCTGCTCAAGATCGTGTTCATCAAGGCCTTGTGCCGCAAGGCCAATGTCGAAAAGCTCGACGCCGGCCCGAAGGGGGTTGTGGTGCAGTTCCGCAACAAGGAATTCGCCAATCCCGCGGCACTGGTCGGTCATATTTCCAAGCAGGGTCAACTTGCCAAGATCCGGCCGGACCAAAGCGTGGTCTTTATCCGCGACCTGCCAACCCCGGAAAAGCGTCTCACCGGTGCGGCCGTGGTGATGACGCAGCTTGCCGAACTTGCCGGTTGACACATGTCGGGTTCAAATGGATTTATGAGTACGGTATCGTACATATCCTGCCGCAGAAATCATACGGCCGACTTTGCGGGTGAATGGTGAATGCAGCTGAAACGCAGTCTGTGAAGACCGGGGGGGCAGCCGTGGCGGGTCAAATCTGACCAGCCACGAGGGTAGCGGAAGCCGGGTATGGCTCAGTTGATATCGGATGCGGTTTCATCCGTTGCCTGCCGCGCTTTCTCCGCTGCTACCTTGCGCATGGCGTCAGCCAGCGCTTCGGCGGGCTGTGCGCCAACGACGGCGTATTGCATGTCGATGATGAAGCACGGCACTCCGGTCACACCCATTTGTCGCGCCTGCTCTATTTCGCCGGTGACGGTATCAAGATCGGCATCGCCCGAAAGCAATCTTTCAACCACTTCGGTTTCCAGCCCCACCTGCCGGGCGGCTTCAATCAGCACCGCGTTGTCACCGATGTTCTTGCCGTCCTCGAAATAGGCCTTGAACAAAACATCCACCATCTGGTGCTGCGCAGCCAGACCCAGCGAACTGGCCCAGCGGATCAGCCGGTGCGCATCAAGGGTGTTGGGCGACACGGGGATTTTTTCAAAAGCAAAGGGGATATTTTCCTCGGCCCCGGCTGCACGAACAGAGGCATAGGCTTTCACGGCGCCTTCCGGCCCGCCGAACTTGTCCTCGAGATATTGTGTCCGGTCCTTGCCTTCCTTCGGCAAGGTCGGGTCGAGCTGATAAGGGCGCCAGCGGACTTCGACCTCCATCTCGGATCCGATGTCGTCGAGTGCGGCTTCAAGCCGCTTTTTGCCGATATAGCACCAGGGGCACATGACATCGGAAACGACGTCGATGGTCAGCGTGGGAGCGGTCATGGAGTTACCTTCTTGATTGGATCAGGGTTTGGCTGACTTGTCCCACCACGCGGGCAGGTAGTAGCCGTAAAGAGGCGGATCGCCGTCAGGTGCGGCGATACGGCTGCGATGCGCCACCCAGGACTTGCCCAGGTGAAACGCCGGAATGACATAGTGCCCTGACAGCAAAACACGGTCAAATGCACGCACCGAGGAGCGGAAATCCTCCGCGGTGCGCGCATTGAGCATCGCGTCAATGGTTGCATCGATCGCCGGGCTGGCGGCGCCGGCGAAATTGAACGAACCTTCGCGGTCGCGTGATGCCGAGCCCCAGCGGTTGATCTGCTCTGTTCCCGGCGAAAGCGACGAGGTGAACGCCTTCATGATCATGTCGTAGTCAAAGGTTTGCGAGCGCTGTTGGTACTGGGCATCGTCAACGGTGCGGATCTGCATGTCTATGCCGAGTGCCGCAAGCGAACGCTGGAACGCGACCGCGAGCTTTTCCTGCCCCTCGTTCTGGGTCATCAGTGCGAATGAGAAGGGCTTGCCTGCCTGGTCCAGAAGTTTGCCAGCTTCGATCCGGTAGCCTGCTTCCTGGAGCAGCGTCAGCGCCGCGCGGCTCACCTTGCGATCACGGCCGGAGCCATCGGTTTCCTGCAGTCTCCATGTGCCGTCGAGAATGTCGGCGGACACCGCTTCGGGGAAGCGAGCGAGGATTTCCCGTTCGCGCGCATCGGCGGGCTTGCCGTAGCTCGACAGGTCCGACCCATCCCAGAAAGAGTGGGTTCGGGTGTAGGTGTTGTCATACAGGCTGCGGTTTGCCCATTTGAAATCAAACAGCATTGTCAGCGCCTTGCGCACGCGCACATCCTGGAAGAACGGCCTGCGGGTGTTGAAGACAAAGCCATACATGCCCGACGGCGTCTTGCGGTCATATTCCTTGCGGATGACGTCACCGGCGGCCACAGCCGGAAAATTGTACCCCCGCGACCAGTTGGTGGCGCTGCCGTCCGGATAGACATCGAAGACGCCTTTCTTGAAAGCTTCGAATTGTGCGGTCTCGGAAAGGAAATATTCAACCGCGATCTGGTCGTAATTGTCGATGCCTCGCTTGATCGGCAGGTCCTTCGCCCAGTAGTCATCGCGGCGCCGGAACGTGATGCGTTCGCCGGGTTTGATCTCGCTGATCAGGTAGGGTCCCGAGCCAATGCCGGGCTCCAGCGTCGACTGGTCAAATGTCTCGGGATCGGTGGCGTGCCGGGGCAGAACCGGCGACAGCGACAGGATCAGGGGAAACTCGCGGTTGGAATCTTCGTTGAAGGTGAAACGCACCGACAGATCGCTGACCTTCTCCATTTTGGCGACCCTGTTCAGCCGGGTGCTGTAAGGTGGCCGCCCCTTGTCGCGCAGCAACTCCATGGTGAAGATGACATCATCGGCGGTCACCGGTTCGCCGTCCGACCAACGCGCCTTGGGATTGATATTGTACTGGATGAAACTGCGGGCCTCGTCCCATTCGACGGTTTCAGCCAGCAGCCCGTACAGGGTGAACGGTTCATCCTGGGATCGCTGCATCAGGGTTTCATAGACAAGATTGCCGAATTCAGGGTCGACCACACCGCGGGCGGCGGTGCGCATGCTTCTGACAATGAAAGGTCGCACGCTGTCGAAACTGCCGACGACGCCGTAGGTGACTTTGCCGCCCTTTAGAGCGTCAGGGTTTACATAGGGAAAATGGTCGAAATCGGCCGCTAATGCCGGTTCGCCATGCATGGCGATGGCGTGAACCGGTTCTGCATGAGCCGTGCCCAATACCCCGGTCAGGCCGCCCGCAATCATGGTAATTGCTGCCAGCAATCGTTTCATTGTCGATCCTCCAGGGTATGAAGTGCGGCACGGACACAGGCCTCAGCCGTCGATTCTCGGCCAGAAGATATACGTGGGCCTCAGGGCAGGCCACCTTGGAGGGCAAATGAGGCGGTTTTTTTGACGAGAAACCGCCTCCGGGCTGGATATTGGCGTGCTACCGCGCTAACAGGAACGCGAACAAAGCCTTGCTGTCGCCGCATTTTCAATCGAGAAGGCGCGACGAAGTCATGAGGGCGCGGACACCGCGCGAACAGAACGCCGCCCCGGTGGCCGCATTTCAGGAGATTTGGAAGCACATGAACGCAACCACAAAGACCTTTTTCGCAGCCATCATGTCGGCCGGCGTCGCGGCCGCATTCATTCCGGCAACGGCTATGGCGCAGGGCGCCAACCAGGGTTGGTACAAGACCTGCACCAAGCAGGAAGACAATGATGTGTGTGTTGTTCAAAACATCGTCACCGCACCCACTGGCCAGTTGCTCACGGCGATCGGCCTGATTAACGTGTCCGGCAAGGTGAACCGCAAAATTCTGCAGGTGACCGTTCCGACCGCGCGTCTGATCCAGCCTGGTGTCAACCTGCAGGTTGATGGCGGACAGGCCCAGCGCGTTGAATATGCGATCTGCATGCCCGAGACCTGTGTTGCCGAGATCCTGCTCACAGACGCAATGATCGCATCCTACAAAAAAGGCGGCGAACTGGTTCTGACATCGGTCAACTATCAGCGCACCCCGAACCCGCTCAAGATCTCGCTGGAAGGCTTCACCCAGGCCTGGGACGGCGATGCGATCGCCCAGTCCGAACTTCAGGAGCGCCAGCGCCTGTTGCAGGAAGAAATGGCCAAGAAGGCTGACGAAGCCCGCAAGAAGCTTGAAGAAGCGCAGGCCGCAGCGAAAAAGAACTGAGTGCTGCGCACTTGAGACAACAAATAGCCCGGATGCCTCATCGCATCCGGGCTATTGCTTTTTCAGGCCGGCTTGCCGGATTGCTCCGGCCGGCGATCCGATGCGATCAGTGGCTGACCCGTTCCTTCGGGCGATAGACACCATCGACGCGGTTGACGAAAAAATCGGCGATTTGCGGGTGACGGATGGGTGTGTCGCTGTCATCGGTGACCAGGTTCTGCTCGGAGACATAGGCGACATATTCTGTCTCGTCGCTTTCAGCCAGCAGATGATAGAACGGCTGATCCTTGCGCGGACGCACGTTTTCGGGAATGGCGTTCCACCATTCTTCGGTATTGGCATAGATCGGGTCAACGTCGAATATCACGCCCCGGAACGGAAAAATCCGGTGCTTGACGACCTGTCCGATGTGGAATTTTGCGTGTTTGGGCGTCATGTGTTTTTCCTTTGGTCTCCTAAGATGGGAAGTTTGACGGAAAATTCAACTGTTTTACCTTGACGGCGCAGAGCCTGGTACTTACCCCCTCGCAGGGCGGGAGCATTGTTTTAACTGCTTTTACAGGCATCGATAATGGCTGAAATCACTGGTCTGGTGTTACCTTTCTTCGGCCTGATCCTGCTGGGCTACATCGCCGCGCGCATCACCAAGCAACCCCACGAAGCGATGGGTTGGCTCAATACCTTCATCATTTATGTTTCTCTTCCTGCGCTGTTTTTCAAGCTTTTGGCGCGCACGCCGATCGAAGAACTGGCGCGTTGGGACTATGTGCTGACCAGCATGATGGTGACCTATGCGGTGTTCGCCATTGTCTTCGCTGCCAGCATTCTGGTCCGCCGCGCGCTCATCGCGGAAGCCACCGTGCAGGGGCTTGCTGGCGCTTATGGCAATATCGGGTACATGGGACCTGGAATCGCGATCCTCGCATTTGGCGAACCGGCGGCGGTGCCCGTCGCGCTGATCTTCTGTTTCGAAAACATCATGCATTTCACCATTGCGCCGATGATGATGGCGCTGGCCGGCGGCGATAAACGTGGCGCGGGGGCTCTGGCACTGGGCGTGATCCGCAAGATTGCCTTTCACCCCTTTATTCTGGCCACTGCGGTGGGTGTGGCCGCGGCATGGCTGGAATTCGTTCCGCCTGTCCCTGTTGGGCGGCTGATCGACTACCTGGCACAAGCCGCCGCTCCCTGCGCGCTGTTCGCCATGGGGGTGACGCTGGCGCTGCGGCCACTCAAGCGGGTACCTGTCGAACTCGGCTTCATCGTGCCGATGAAGCTGATCGCCCATCCGGTGATGATGTATGTGGGCTTGAGCGCGATCGGAAATTTCGAACCGGTTTGGGTCTATACCGCCGTTTTGCTGGCGTCGTTGCCCACCGCCACCAACGTGTTCGTGATTGCCCAGCAATATTCGACCTGGGTGGAGCGCGCTTCGGCCACTGTGCTGGTGACCACAGTTACCAGCGTCGCAACGGTATCAGCGCTGCTCTGGCTGATCACCAGCGGAACGTTGCCGCCCGATCTGTTTCCCTGATGATCAGGCGGCGGGCTCGATCGGGCTTTTGCGCCAGCCCGGTGTCATGCCTTCGCGCATCGCCAGAACCCTGAGCGGCGGGATTGCCGAGAGCGCTGCAAGTCCGCCGGCGCGCAAGGCCTGAACCGGCAGGAACGAGCTCAACAGCGCACGGTTGAGCAAATCGACGCCCGCGGTCCGGCTGCCGACATCCAGCCTGCGCTGGCGATCAAATGCGCGAACCGCCTGTGGAGCCTCACGCGGCCCGCCGGCGTCCTTGAGCGACCGGATCGCCTGGGTGATGTCGCGCAGACCGAGATTGAGGCCCTGTGCGCCAATAGGCGGGAAGGCGTGTCCGGTTTCGCCGACCAGCATCGTCCGCCCCGCGCCAAAACCGTGAGCAATCAGGCTCGACAGCGGCCAGGATTGAAGGTCGCCTTCGATTTCGATCTTTCCAAGGATCGAGCGCATTCGCGTTTCAACCTCCAGATTGAGCTTGTCGCGAGGCATGGCGAGAATGCCATCCACCTGATCGGGATCGACCGCCCAGACCAGGCTGGAGCGGTTGCCGGGGAGCGGCACTTGCGTGAACGGGCCTTGTTCGGTGTGGAACTCGGTCGACGTATCCGCGTGGGGAATACTGTGGGAAAAATTCATCACAAGCGCGGATTGCGGGTAGGACCAGGTCTTGACCCGAATGCCCACTTCTTCGCGCAGTTTTGAGCCGCGGCCATCGGCGGCAAGGCTGGCCAGGGCGGTTATGCGGGCTCCGTCGGCCAGGTTCAGTTCAACAGTGTCATCAGTTTGCGTGGCGGACACGAGCGGGCTTTCGAATCGCTCGATCAGGCCCGATTGGGTCGTGGTGGCTTGAAGCGCATCGAAAAGCGGTTGGTTGGGGATATTGTAGCCGAACGCCTCGAGCCCGATTTCACTCGACCGGAATGAAACCGGAGGCGCGCGCAGCAGCCTTGTTGTGCCATCGAGTATGCGCATCGTGCGCAATGGCGCCGAAGACGGCTGCACCACGTTCCATATGCCAAGCCGGGACAGCAGATCGATGGACTGGGACAACAACGCGGTGGTCCGTCCGTCCTGGCGCGGCGGCGGCGGGGCGACAAAGGCAACCGTCCACCCCTCAGCTGCGGCTGCGAGTGCGGCAACGGATCCCGCCAGTCCGCCGCCCACGACCGTGATGTCATAGTGCTCGCGCATTTCTTCGGCCTTTCAGTTGGTTGCCGATTGCCTAGTTAGCGGGTCATCCTTTACATCGCTTGGCAAACGAACTCCATGGGATCAATTGGCGCATGTTCACGCCTCGCGAAAACAGGGATCCGCTCGACGGCCGGTTTGATCGACTGGACCGGTCGGGACGGGCCATCGCCGGCCTGGCGCGGCGGCCAGTCTGCCCGGTGCTCGCCATGGTGCTGCTGACGGCGGCGATTGCCTGGTGGTTCTTGGTCTCGATGGCCGGATCCATTGCCGATATCGAAGGCTCGGCGCGACCGCTCGGGCCGGGCATGTCGCTGATCTCCGGCTTGTTGCCGGTCGAACCGGGATCATTCGCGGCCACCATCGCCGATCTTTGTCTGTCGGGAGGATCGGGCGTCATATCTGCCGGCGGTTCTTCGCTGTCCCTGGCCATTGCCCTGTTTGTCATGTGGTTCGCGATGTCGGCGGCCATGATGCTGCCGACGGCTGCGCCGATGATCCGAACCTATGCAGAAATCGCCGATACCGCTGCTGCCCGCGGCGAGCCGGTGGTTCATCCAGCCGTCCTGACCGCCGGATACCTGGTCGTCTGGGCGGGGGCGTCTTTGGCTTTTACCGGTGTCCAGATGGCGATCGGGAAGCTGACAGATGGCTCGGCAACAGGGCCGGTCACAGGCGTCGTTGCCGGAATTGTCCTGCTTGGCGCTGGCGCCTATCAGTTCACACCGCTCAAGCAGGCCTGCCTGGTGAAGTGTCGCAATCCGTTTACGACCCTGTTCGCGCGCTGGCGGACCAATGTTGGCGGTGTCTTTCGGCTCGGGATGGGGCAGGGTGTCTGGTGCCTGGGGTGCTGCTGGGCGCTGATGCTGATCATGCTCGCGGTCGGCAGCATGAACGTGGTCTGGATGGCGGCGTTGACTCTGTTCACATTTGTGGAGAAAACCGGAGCTGGCCGGGTGACAACGCTGACAGGCGGCGTAATAGTAAGTCTATGGGGTGCAGTGCTCATCTGGGGTGCATTGGCATGATGTGGGGAAAGGAAATTCATGGCTAAAGAATGGGCGTTGAAAGGCGAATTGGTGCTGTCTTGCAATTGCACCGTGTTTTGCCCATGCGTGATTTCGCTTGGCCAGCATCCTCCCACCGAAGGCTATTGCCAGACCTGGGCCGGTTTCAAGGTCGACAACGGCTATTATGGCGAAACCGACCTGTCCGGCCTCAATCTCGGTCTTGTCATGGAAATTCCGGGCTATATGAGCCGCGGCAACTGGACAGCCGGCCTGTTTGTCGACAAGCGCGCCTCGATCTACGCCACCAAGGCGCTGACCAAGATATTTACCGGCAAGGCCGGCGGCACCACATCGCTTCTGTCCATACTTGTCGGAAATTTCCTCGGGGTTCAGCTCGAACCGATCAGCTACGAGATCGAGGACAAGACGCGCATCTTCAAGATTCCCAAGATCATCGACGGCGCTGTTTCACCGATTCCGGGCAAGACGCATGGCGAGGATACCGTGATCTCGAATTCGGAATACTGGATCGCGCCTGAAATTATCGTCGCCAAATCCGAGCGGTCCAAAATGCGCGCCTTTGGCCGCAACTGGAATTTCGCCGGCCGCTCGGCGGAAATCTGCAAACTGGACTGGAGCGGTCCCAACTAAGATATCCCGGGGAGGGGTTGGCGGCATGAAGCTTCCATTCAGATACCGCCGCGTGCCCTACGCGGAAATACGAGCATTTTCGGTCCACATTCTGACGGCCTCAGGATCTTTCATGGCGTTTCTGGCGCTGGTGGCAGCGGCGGAAGGCCGGTTCGTCGATTTGTGGTGGTGGCTTGCCGTCGCCATGCTTATCGATGGCATAGACGGACCGATTGCGCGCAAACTCAACGTCAAGGAAGTGCTGCCCAACTGGTCCGGCGTGATGCTCGACAATGTGATCGACTATGTCACCTATGTTCTCATTCCGGCGTTCGCGTTGTACCAGAGCGGCATGATCGGCGAGCCGCTGTCCTTTGTCGCCGCCGGTCTGATCGTGGTGTCGAGCGCCATCTACTATGCCGACATGGGCATGAAGACGGACGAGAATTTCTTCTCCGGTTTTCCCGTGGCCTGGAACATGCTGGTCTTCACACTGTTCGTGATCAACGCCTCCGAAATCGTTGCCTTCCTGATTGTGCTGGCAGCCGTGGCCATGACGTTTCTGCCGATTCACTTCCTGCATCCGGTGCGGGTGGTGCGGCTTCGTCCGCTCAATCTGACAATTTTTACGATCTGGTCTGTCCTGTCCGCCTATGCATTGCTGCTGCATTTCCGCAGTCCCGATTGGCTGATGTGGGCGGTTATGGTGACAGGCGGTTACCTGTTCGTCATTGGTGGAATCATGCAAGTGTTCCCCCGACTCGGCAAACGGACAGCAGCCTGAACTTGAAATAGAATTACCGGTTTGAGTGGAGACAAATGATGAAGGCAATCCTCGTTTCGAAATGCGGCGGTCCGGAAGTTCTGGAGTGGCGCGATCACGAAGTCGGAAGTCCGGGTCCGGGAGAAGTCCGCATTCGTCACGAAGCGGTGGGTCTCAACTTCATCGATGTCTATTATCGCACAGGACTTTACCCCGCGCCCAACGGCCTGCCGCTGGTGCCGGGCAACGAGGGAGCCGGCATTGTCACCGCGGTGGGCGAGGGGGTTACGCTTTTTAAGGAGGGTGATCGCATCGCCTACGCCGGTCCGATTGGCGCCTACACCAGTGAGCGGGTGATTGCGGCCGACAGGATCGTCAAGGTTCCCGAGGGGATCGAACTCGACGTTGCCGCCGGCATGATGCTCAAGGGCATGACCGCCGAATATCTGCTTCGTCGCACCTATGCGATTCAGCCTGGGGATAAGATTCTGTATCATGCAGCCGCCGGCGGCGTCGGATTGATCGTCGGCCAGTGGGCTAAGGCGCTCGGTGCCACCGTGATCGGAACCGTTGGTTCTGAGGAAAAGGCAAAACTCGCCCAGGCCAACGGATATGATCACGTGATCAATTACCGGACCGAGGATTTTGTCGAGCGGGTCAGGCAGATCACCGACGGCAAGGGCGTCGATGTGGTTTATGATTCGGTCGGCAAGGATACGTTTCCCGGCTCGCTCGATTGTCTGCGGCCGCGTGGACTCTGGACGAGTTTCGGCCAGTCTTCGGGACCGATTGAACCCTTCAATATCGGGATTTTGTCGCAAAAGGGATCGCTGTTCGCGACCCGACCGACCCTGTTTTCCTACATTGCCAGCCGCGCCGACCTCGAGGCGTCGGCAAACGCCTTGTTTGACGTCGTCTCGCGCGGAGTAGTGAAGATCGGTATCAATCAACGGTATCCGCTCGCCGAAGCCGCGCGCGCCCATGCAGATCTGGAAGCGCGCAAGACCACCGGCACCACCGTGTTGATGCCTTGATGTGCAAGGAAACAGAACCCAGCGAGTTGAAACACTCTCAAGATAATGTTGGTAATATGTCGCAGTTTCGGTCTTCGGCTGAATATCGAAATTCACCTGACTATGAAAACATTTGATATTTTCCGTCGCCGGTCACTTGTGCGGCGCACAATTGTTGCGTTTGGCGGGTATTGCAGCGACGGGGAAGACCATAAAGATCCCTTGAATTTCAAGGCCAGATAGTGAAGCTTGTTTCTTGTGCTTTTAGGAAAATGCCTCAAAACTAGGCGAATCCGGAAAGTGCGGAGTTCAGGGGGTGATGTGGAAAACAAACAAACCGAGATACCGCTTCTGGAAACGAGGGGGCTGACCAAGATCTTCGGGAGCTTGCGGGCCTGTGACGGTATTGATCTGGCGATCGCTCCGGGTGAAGTTCATGCCTTGCTTGGCGAAAATGGCGCAGGCAAATCGACGTTGGTCAAGATGCTGTTCGGCGTCCTCGACCCCAGCGGTGGCGAGATCCTTTGGAAGGGCAAGCCAGTCAAGATCGGCAGTCCCGGCGAGGCGCGCGCAACGGGCGTCGGCATGGTGTTTCAGCACTTTTCGCTGTTTGAAGCCCTGACCGTTGCTGAAAACATCGCTCTGGCGCTGGATGGAAATGTCCCCATCGAGAAGATTTCGGACGAGGCGCGGCGGCTTTCCATGGAATATGGCCTGCCGCTGGATCCGTCGGCCCATGTGGCCGACCTTTCCGTTGGCGAGCGCCAGCGGATCGAGATTGTCAGGGCGCTGTTGCAAAACCCCGAACTGATCATTCTCGACGAGCCCACCTCGGTGTTGACGCCGCAGGAAGCCGACAAGCTGTTCGAGACCCTGGCCAAACTCAAGGCCGAAGGGCGGTCTGTTCTCTACATCTCGCATCGCCTTGAGGAAGTGCAGCGCATTTGTGACCGGGCCACAGTGCTGCGCCACGGCAAGGTTACGGGCGCTTGTGACCCGCGCAACGAAACGCCCTCGTCGCTGGCCCGCATGATGGTTGGCGGCGAAGTGGCCGAAATTACCGGCGCCGGCCTGGGCGAACCCGGTGAGGTGCTGGTTGAGGTTCGCAATCTGTCCTCGCCGGCGCGGACCCCGTTCGCGGTTGCCTTGAGCGAAGTCAATCTGACTGTCCGGGCCGGAGAGGTCATTGCCATTGCGGGTGTGGCTGGCAACGGGCAGAGCGAGCTTTTCGATGTGCTCTCGGGTGAGGATACGGTTTCCGATCCGGATTCGATTCGCATCGCGGGTCTTGCCGCGGGTCGCCAGGGCATCACCGCGCGCCGGCTCATGGGATGCAGTTTCGTGCCTGAGGAACGCCATGGCCACGCGGCAGTCCCCAACATGAACCTCAGCGGCAACCTGGTGCTCTCGCGCTATGCTTCTGACCGCAAGGTCTTTCTCTGGGGCGGCTGGCTGGGTTTGATCAACAACGGCCCCGTGGCCTCAGCCACCAAGCGGATTTCCTCCGCAATGGATGTGCGCAAGTCCCTGGTCGACCCTCCGGCGGGATCGTTGTCGGGCGGCAATCTGCAGAAATTCATCGTCGGTCGCGAGCTCGACCGTCAACCGCGGGTCATGGTCGTCAATCAGCCGACCTGGGGTGTGGATGCAGGCGCGGCCAGCCGTATACGGCAGGCATTGGTCGATCTGGCCAAGAGCGGTTCGGCTGTCATCGTCATCAGCCAGGATCTTGACGAAGTGTTCGAGATCGCAAGCAGCATCTCGGTCATCAACGAGGGTCGGCTGTCGACGCCGGAACCGACCTCGATCATGACGCGAGAACGGATCGGATTGCTGATGGGCGGCTTTCACGACGGCACTGCCCGGACTGGTCACGCGTCGGAGGCAAGCCATGCACATTGAATTGCAGAAACGACCGGTGCCGTCGCGGCTTTTCGCCGTACTGTCACCGTTTATCGCGCTCGGCCTGACACTGGTGGCCGGCGCCATCCTGTTCATGGCGCTGGGCAAGAATCCTTTCGATGCGCTCTACAGCTTTTTCATCGAACCATTGACCGAAGTGTGGTCGATCCACGAATTGACGATCAAGGCGGCTCCGCTGATCCTGATCGCGGTCGGCCTTTCAGTCTGCTACCGTTCCAACAACTGGAATATCGGCGCCGAAGGCCAGTTCATCATGGGCGGCATTCTCGGCTCGCTGGTGCCGATACTGCTGCCCGGTTTCCAGACATGGCTGACCCTGCCGCTGATGCTCCTGTTTGGCATGGCCGGCGGCGCCGCCTGGGGTGCGATCCCGGCTTTTCTCAAGAACCGGTTCAACACCAACGAGATCCTGACAAGCCTGATGCTGGTCTACACCGCGCAACTGTTTCTCGACTGGCTGGCGCGCGGCGTGCTCAGGGATCCCAACGGCAACAATTTTCCCGGGTCCATAAGGTTTCCTGCGGCCGCCCAGTTGCCCGAAATCATGCCGTCGCAGGGCAGCGCCCATTATGGCATCCTCCTGGCCATCGTCGCCGCGATCATCATATGGTTCATGCTGCGCTTTACGCTCAACGGCTTCGAGGTCCGGGTTCTTGGCGCCAATCCGCGGGCAGGGCGCTTTGCCGGATTCTCGCAAAAAAGAATGACCTATTTTGCCTTCCTGCTTTCCGGCGGGCTTGCAGGTCTTGCGGGCATAAGCGAGGTTTCCGGCGCCATCGGCCAGTTGCGCGAAACGATTTCACCCGGCTACGGCTTTACCGCCATCATCGTTGCATTCCTGGGTCGGCTCAATCCGCTCGGGGCCATTGCCGCGGGCTTCATGCTGGCGCTGACCTATCTCGGCGGCGAGGCGGCGCAGATGACCTTGGGCATCTCCGACAAGGTCGGTCGGGTGTTCCAGGGCCTGCTCCTGTTCTTCGTTCTCGGCTGCGACACGCTGATCCAATATCAAGTGCGGCTGGTGCTGCGCAAAGCGGCCCCTGCGGCTGGAGGTCAATCCTGATGGATATTGCCCAGAACATTCTGCTGACCATCATGACAGCGGCAACGCCCTTGTTGATCGCCGCCATAGGAGAATTGGTGGTCGAGCGCTCCGGTGTGCTCAATCTTGGCGTCGAGGGCATGATGGTGATCGGCGCGGTCTGCGGTTTTGCCGCGACTTTGCTGACCGGCTCGCCCTGGATCGGCATGCTGGCGGCGGTTGCCGCAGGTGCGTTCTTCTCGCTGTTGTTCGGTGTTCTGACCTTGTCGCTGGCCGCCAATCAGGTCGCCACCGGTCTGTCGCTGACGCTGCTCGGGCTGGGTCTGTCAGGCATGATCGGGGAGAGCTTTGTCGGCTCGGCCGGGATCAAGCTTGCCAGCCTCGACATTCCGGTGCTGAGCGAAATTCCGCTGGTCGGGCGGCTTGTCTTTGCCCAGGATCCGATCTTCTACATCTCGCTGATCCTGACCGGCGGCGTCGCCTGGTTCCTGTTTCGCACCCGCGCCGGACTGACCCTGCGCGCCATTGGCGACAACCATGCCTCGGCCCATGCGCTGGGCATCAACGTGCTCAAGATCCGCTATCTCGCGGTCATGTTCGGCGGTGCCTGCGCAGGTCTCGCCGGTGCACATCTGTCGCTGGTCTACACCCCGCAATGGGTGGAGAACATGACCGCGGGGCGTGGCTGGATTGCGCTTGCGCTGGTGGTGTTCGCATCGTGGCGGCCATGGCGCGTGCTGGGCGGCGCCTACCTGTTCGGCGCCGTGTCGATCGGTCAGTTGCATGCCCAGGCGCTCGGCTTCGGCATTCCCTCGCAATTCCTGTCAGCCTTGCCCTATGTGGCAACAATCGTGGTCCTCGTGATCATTTCACGTGACCGCCGCTTGACACTGATGAACACTCCGGCTTCGCTGGGGCAACCTTTTGTACCCGACCGGTGAGACACCACCGCAACGGCGCGATATAGCAAACCATTCCATCCGGCAAAGCCGGAGGAGCAACAGAGAGGTGAACGAAATGAGAAAGATTGTTTTTGCGTTGGCGGCGACGCTTGCCGTGACTGCGGTCACGAGCGCACTGGCTGAAGAAAAGTACAAGGCCTGCTTCATCTATGTCGGATCGAAAACCGATGGCGGCTGGACCCAGGCGCATGAAGTCGGACGTGAATATGCCCAGGAAAAGCTTGGCGACAAGGTTGAAATGGTGGCGCTGGAAAATGTTCCGGAAGGTCCGGATGCCGAGCGCGCCATCGAGCGCTTCGCCCGTTCCGGCTGCGGCATCATCTTCACCACCTCTTTTGGCTTCATGGACCAGACTCTGGCGGTTGCCGCCAAGTTCCCCGACGTGAAATTCGAACACGCCACCGGCTACAAGACCGCGCCGAACGTGACCACCTACAACGCGCGCTTCTATGAAGGCCGCTACATCATCGGCCAGATCGCCGGCAAGATGTCGAAAACCGGTGTTGCCGGCTACATCGCCTCGTTCCCGATCCCGGAAGTGGTGATGGGCATCAACGGCTTTCTCACCGGCGCCCGTTCGGTCAATCCGGACTTCAAGCTCAAGGTGGTTTGGGTCAACAGCTGGTTTGACGCCGGCAAGGAAGCCGATGCTGCCAAGGCGCTGATCGACCAGGGCGTCGACATCATCACCCAGCACACCGATTCCACCGGTCCGATGCAGGTTGCCGAAGAACGCGGCATCAAGGCGTTCGGCCAGGCCTTCGACCAGATCAAGGCTGGTCCGACTGCTCAGTTGACTGCCATCGAAGACACGTGGGGCCCTTACTACGCAAAGCAGATCGCCAAGGCGATGGACGGCACCTGGAAGGGTGGCGAATCCTCCTGGGACGGCCTCAAGGACGGCATTCTCACCATGGCGGATTACACCAACGTGCCTGACGATGTGAAGGCGATGGCGGAAGCCACCGAAGCCGGCATCAAGGATGGTTCCATCCATCCTTTCACCGGCCCGATCAACAAGCAGGACGGAACCGTCTGGCTCAAGGATGGCGAAGTCTCTGACGATGGCACGCTGCTGGGCATGAACTTCTACGTCGAAGGCGTTGACGACAAGCTGCCGCAATAAGCCGGCCTGAGCACACACACGTAATCAAACAAGGGGGCGGGCTCATTGTCCGCCCCTTTTTGTTGTCTGCCTGCCGGGACTGCTATTCGGCGGGTGCGGTGTACCTGGTGGCAGTGCGCGGCAGGAAGCGGGAAGCAGGTGACAACAGCATGCGGATGATCCTGCGCCCGACCGGTTCCACATGCCGGTAAATCCACCAGCTCACCACCAGTGACACCAGTATGGCAAGCCCGAACGCAGCCCATTTGCCGATCGCCGGCGCGGTGAGGTTGATCAGGATGTAGCCCGCATTCTGATGCAGCAGGTAGAGCGGATAGCTGATGCCGCCAAGCGCCAGCATCCAGGATCCGGCCCTGACATGGCGGCCGAGCGTCGCCGCCAGCAGGAACAGCGCGACGATACCGGCATTGGCCAGGGCAACCATGGCCGGAGTCGAGGCTTCGCCCAAGCGGGCAATGACGTCAAGCCGCTGCACTTCTGTGGTATGGAAGGTCATCATCAGCGCCAGGCCAGCCAGAAAAAGCCGCAAATTGCTGGCACCCAGCGACGAAATCCGCCAAACCATCGCGCCAAATGCGAAATAGGCGCCATACTCGGTAAGCAACAGCAGTTCCACCGGGCGTGATCCGACAACGATGTTGTTGGTGACAATGAACGCCATCCAGACGGCGACCGCGATATCGGTGTGACGCGGCAGGATTCCACAAAACAGGCCGATGATCACCCAGACGTAGAAAATCAGTTCAATGACGATGGACCAGTATGCGCCATCCATGAAGGATGCGCCGAACAACGGCGCCAGCATCGTCAGGTTTGCCAGCCATTGCGAGACGTCGGTGATGAAGGGTGGTTGCGCCCACCACGCCATGACCAGGAAGGTGATGGTCATGGCCACCAGGTGCGCCGGATACAACCGGGCCAGGCGGCTCACTGAAAACCCGTACCAGTCGCGCCCGGAAGCCGACCAGATAATCACAAATCCGGAGATCATGAAAAACAGATTGACGCCCAGATAGCCAAGCGTCAGGGCGTCCCCGGTCGCCCCGAAGGAATAGTCGAGGTATCCTCCTTCACGCGCCCCGCGATAAAGAAAGTGGTAAGCCGTCACCATCAAGGCAGCGCAAAAGCGCAAAAGGTCCAACAACCCGTTGCGATCGTTGCTCTGGTTCAACCGGCCCGTCAATTGATCATCTCGCACGTCGGTCTCCCCTCAAGTTGACCGCGATCATAGCCCGAATCAGAACGCCGGGTCTGATAACCCGGCGTTAAGCTTAAGCGTAAGGGTTAATGCGGATGGCGATCAGGTGGTGAGTCCCTGCTTGCGGACATCATCCCAGGCCGCATCGAGCGCCTTGCGGGCGCTGGCGATGAGTTCGTCGGTTTCCTCTTCGGTGATGACCAGCGGCGGCGATATGATCAGGCTGTCACGCACAGCGCGCATGACCAGGCCGTTCGAGAAGGAATGGTCGCGTGCAATTGTGCCGACCTTGCCGACATCGCCGAAGCGTTTGGTGAGATCCTTCTTGTCGGGAACCAGTTCCAGCGCGCCGACCAGCCCCATCATCCGGGCTTCTCCGACCATCGGGTGATCGCCAAGCGCAAGCCAGCGCTTCTGGAAATAGGGGCCGATATGATCGCGGACGCGATCCACAAGCTTCTCGCTTTTCATGATCTTCAGATTGGCGATGGCTGCGGCACAGGCGGCCGGGTGACCTGAATAGGTGTAGCCGTGATAGAATTCGCCGCCTTTCTCATGCAGCGCTTCGGCAATACGGTCGGAGACGATGACGCCGCCCATCGGCAGATAGCCCGATGTCATCCCCTTGGCGATGGCCATCAGGTCCGGCGTGGTGCCGAAGGTGTTGGCGCCAAACCATTCGCCGGTTCGGCCAAAGCCGCAGATGACCTCGTCCGAGACAAACAGAATATCGCGTTCTTTCAGGATCCGGCTGACTTCAGGCCAATATGTCGCAGGTGGAATAATGACGCCACCCGCGCCCTGGATCGGTTCGGCGATGAAGGCGCCGATCTTGTCTTCACCGAGTTCATCGATGGCGCGTTCCAGCTCGCGCGCCGCCCAAAGACCGAATTCATCCTCGCTCATGCCGGTCTGCATGCCTTCGCCGAACCAGTAGGGCTGGGCGATATGGTGAATGCCGGGAATCGGCAGGTCTCCCTGATGATGCATCCCGCCCATGCCGCCCAGCGATGCGCCAGCGACGGTGGAGCCGTGATAGGCATTGTGGCGCGAGATGATGATCTTCTTGTCCGGTTTACCCATCAGGTCCCAGTAGTAGCGAACAAGCCGGAAAATGGTGTCGTTGGCATCTGATCCGGAACCGCCATAAAACACCATGTTCATGTGTTCCGGCGCCAGTTCGGCAATCATTTCAGAGAGTTCGATAACTGGCGGGTGCGTGGTTTTGAAGAAGGTGTTGTAATAGGACAATTCGCTCATCTGGGCGCGGACGGCTTCCACGATCTCCTGCCGGCCGTGACCGACATTGACGCACCACAGGCCCGCCATGCCATCCAGCATGCGATTGCCATCGGTATCCCAGATCCAGACCCCGTCCGCCCGCGAGATCACCCGCCGCTCGTCAACGCCCAGCGCCCCATGGTCGGTGAAAGGGTGAAGATGGTGTTTGTGATCGGAAACCTTGAGATCATGAGAAGACACATTGACACGCATTGAATTATTCCTGATTGGTTTTGACATGGCTGCAGGCAATTCGGTTTGACCTTTAACTGAGTGTGTGCACAATTTTTAAGTGCGGACAAGCGCCGCACGTTCCGCCTGATGCCGCTTGCGATCAAATGGATTCGTTTGCGTAATAATGTATATGCATTGGGTTCAAGTGCTCAAGCGCCAGCCAGGTTCTCCCGGACAAGGCTGGCATGACGGGTACGCAACTGAAAGTCCTGAAGGGGCATGGTGACACTATGCGCGAGAGCGCCGGCATGGAAAACAAGACGACGAACCTTCCCACCAACGACGAGGCAGAGCGGTTCCTGGCCGACAATCCCGATATCGAATCGGTCGATTTCCTGATTCCCGACATCAATGGCGTCATGCGCGGCAAATGGGGCCCAACCGAAGCCCTGTCCAAGGCAGGTTATCCCGGCATCAACATGCCGTTGTCGATCTTCGGGCTCGATATATGGGGCAGGGAGGTCGAGTCGACCGGAATTCATATCGAGACCGGAGATATCGACGGTTATTGCCGTGCCATCCCCGGTCGAATCAACCGTGCACCCTGGGCGCCGCGCCCGTCGGCGCAGGTGCTGATGTCGATGTACACCGAAACCGGCGAGCCCTGCGAATACGATCCCCGCAATGTTCTGCAAGGCATTGTCGATCGCTTCACCGCAAAGGGCCTTCGTCCGGTGACCGCGTTTGAACTCGAGTTCTATCTGGTCGATCCGGCGGTGTTTCAGCGGTCCGGCCGCATGGGCAAGGATCGGGGACCGGGGCCGGATCAGCAGCAAATGTACTCGCTGTCCGAACTTCGCGGCCAAAGCGATCTGTTCGCCGAGATCCGCGCGGCTGCGGTTGCGCAGGGTCTGCCGATCGACACCATCATCAAGGAAGCCGCGCCGGGTCAGTTCGAGGTTAACCTGAAGCATCGGGATGATGCGATGGCTGCGGCCGACGACACCGTTCTGCTGCGCCGCCTGATCACCGAATCCGCCCATAAGCATGGGCTGCGCGCGACATTCATGGCCAAGCCGTTCCTGGAGTGGCCCGGCAACGGCATGCATGTCCATGCCAGTATTCTCGATACGGATGGAACCAACATTTTCGCCGGCGAAGCGGGAGATGTACGGCTTCAGCATGCTGCGGCAGGCCTTCTGGAAACACTGCGGGATACGTTGCTGCTCTATATTCCCGGATTCAACGGCTATCGCCGCTTGCAGCCCGGCTCCTATGCGCCGACCCGCATTGCCTGGGGGCGCAACAACCGGTCGGTGGTGGTGCGGGTTCCAGCTTCCGATGACAAGGCGCGGCGCCTTGAACATCGTATGTCTGGCGCCGACGCCAATCCGTATTTCGTTCTGGCCGGCGTGCTTGGCGGAATGCTCGAAGGCATCGAGAACGCCAAAATGCCGCCGCCGGCAGTGGAGGGCAATGCCTATAACGTGCCGCTGCCGCAACTGTCCGACGACATGGATGACGCTATCGAGGATTTCGAACGGTCCGATTTCATCCGCCGCCTGTTCGGACCGGAATTGCGCAAGATATTCGCGGAAATCAAGCGCGAGGAACTCAAGGCATTCGACAACGAAATCACCCCGCTGGAACGCTCGACCTATCTCTGAACAGGGATCCGGCGGGAGGTCAGCGGAATTAATGGTTCCTTCGGTTCAATCAGTTCTGATAAGCCCGGGTGCGAATTGACATAGGACAAAGACTGACCGTTCTACGCCGTGCGACCATATGCCAGACTTGGCGGATCTGATTTCCGGGTTGACGGGAGCGGCAATGTTTCGCATCTTGTTGGAGACACATAGGAAGAATACAATGGATTTTGAAGCGTTCTTCGAGGACAAGCTGGGTGGTCTGCATGAAGCCGGAAATTACCGGGTTTTTGCTGAAATCGAGCGCCATGCCGGCGGATTCCCCCGGGCAACCCGGTATCGCGCAGACGGTTCAACGCAGGACGTGACGGTCTGGTGTTCCAATGACTATCTGGGTATGGGCCAGAACCCGCTTGTCACCAGCGCCATGAAGGAAGCCATTGACCGCTGCGGCGCGGGCGCGGGCGGTACCCGCAATATTTCCGGGACGAATCACTATCATGTGCTGCTGGAACGCGAGCTTGCCGATCTGCATGGCAAGGAAGATGCGCTGATTTTTACCTCAGGCTATGTCTCCAACTGGGCAGCGCTTGGAACCCTGGCCGGCAAGATCCCCGGTCTTATCGTCTATTCCGATGCGCTCAATCATGCCTCGATGATCGAGGGCATTCGCCACTCGCGCTGCGAAAAGCGTGTGTTCAAGCACAATGATCCCGAGGATCTGCGCCGTTTGATGGCTCTGGATGATCCGGAGGCCCCCAAAATGGTGGCGTTCGAAAGTGTTTATTCCATGGACGGTGATATCGCCCCGATCGCAGCTCTTTGCGATGTGGCCGACGAATTTGGCGCGATGACCTATCTCGATGAAGTTCACGCCGTCGGGATGTATGGTCCGCGCGGTGGCGGCATTGCCGAACGCGAAGGCATCATGGATCGCCTGACAGTGATCGAAGGTACGCTGGGCAAGGCATTTGGCGTGATGGGTGGCTATATCACCGGAACCCGCGCGCTGTGTGATTTTGTCCGCAGCTTTGCCTCCGGCTTCATCTTTACAACAGCCCTGCCGCCATCGCTTGCCGCCGCCGCCGCCGCATCGATCCGCCATCTCAAGGCAAGTCAGCTTGAACGCCGTCGCCATCAGGATGCGGTCGCCAAGGTACGCAGGGCGCTCGATTCCCATGGCATTCCGCATATGCCCAATCCCAGTCACATCGTGCCGGTGATGGTCGGCAATGCCTCGAAATGCAAATGGATCTCCGATGTGCTGATGGATAACCATGGCATCTATGTGCAGCCGATCAATTACCCGACGGTTCCGGTCAAGACCGAGCGTCTTCGGATCACGCCGACACCGATGCATACGGATGGAGATATCGCGCATCTGGCTGGTGCTTTGAGCGAATTGTGGTCGCAGTGTGCTTTGGCTCGCGCGGTGGCATAGTGCATGTCGCGTTCAAACGTATTCGTTTGAACGATAACGTATATGCATCATTTCAAAGGTCGATGTAACATTCTCAAGATCCAGATCTTCGGGTAAATCACAAGCAAAGCCGGTCAGGCATTCCCTGGCCGGCCTTTTTACGATGTGGGATCCGGGTTGGTTGGCTGTGGAGCAGGGAGGCCTGCTCAGCCTGCCGGGTCGGCCTCCTCGCGAACCGGCGCGCAAAACAGCGTGTAAAGCGTTCCGATCACCGACGAGACTTCGTGATTGACGATCGAATAGTAGATCATTCGTCCCTCCCGTCTGGTGTCAACCAACCCGTCCAGGCGCAGACGCGCCAGTTGCTGGGACACCGCGGCCTGAGGCATGGCGAGGATTTCCTCAAGTTCGGAGACAGATTTTTCGCCTTCAGACAAAATGCAAAGTATCATCAACCGCGTCTCGTGGCTCAGCGATTTCAGCAGGTCACTGGCCTTGCGAGCCTGATCCAAGAGCACGTTGAACTCATCCCGATCCATATCGGTTTTGATCTGAGGTAATGTCATTTTGGTTCGCCCGATGAATGAAATTCGTTATAGGGTGTTTGGATGGTCTCGAAAAGGGCATCATCGGCGCCCTTTTGAAAGTCACCTGCAGATGGCGGCGTTGAACGCGGACTCAGGCGACATCGACAACCGAAACCTAGCTGACTTGCGTTGCGTTTTGCAAGCTTCCGTATCCGTTCATCGGGTACGCCCTTTGATCTGGCCGTCGCCTTGATCAGGCTGAAAAACCCTTGCTCCCGACCGTCCTCCGGTCCTACTCTGCAGATGAAATCCGTTCTATGGGATAATTCCGCAATCAGCGTGATAATCGGGAAAGCGGATTATCTGGCAATGGCCCGGCTGATTTCGGGCGCGGGAGATACCATGTCTGCACTGCACCGCATTCTGATACTCATTGGCGTCCTTGTCCTGTCGATACCGGCGTTCGCCCAGGATGGAGCGCGCCGCATCGAGACAACCGAAAACGCGGATTACTTCGGATTCGATCTGCGCACGGTGCGGGATATCGGGCTTGATCAATGCGAGACCGCCTGTCTCGATGACCAGCAATGCAAGGCGTTTACCTACAACATCAAAGCCGGATGGTGCTTTCTCAAATCCGACTACAACACCATCAATCCCTTTGTCGGCGCTGTTGCGGGCCGGGTGGTCAGCGGCGGTGAACCCGATCTCGGCGCCGCGCCGGATCTGACGTTTGTTCCTGCATCACTCCTCGATGAAGCTCAGGCCTACAAGGAGCGGACGGTTGCGCGCAACGCCGGTGGGAGTGCTGACCAGTACATCCAGCTTGCAAAATCAGCTGGCGCACAGGGAGATATGGAAAGCCTGGTCCGCTTTTACGCCATGGCGATAGCCTCGGCCCCGGCGCGAAGCCCGTTATGGACCGAACTGTCCCGCGGAGCATTGGCCTATCCGACCCAGGACGCAAAACTGCTCAGAAGTCTGCGCTCGGTGGCGATTTCTGCGTCGATCAATGCCTATCAGACATCGCGGACAGCCTCCGAACGTGCCGAATCGCTTGCCGTCATGGGTGAAGCGCTGGAGCGCGCACAAAACTGGCGTCCGGCGCTGTCGGCTTACCGGGCAAGTCTCAAGATCGCCGAAGTGCCTGCGCTGCGCGCGGCTTACGACGCATTGCGGGCCACGCGCGGTTTTCGGGTGGTGGACAACACGATCGACGCTGACAGCGAAACTCCGCGGATTTGCGTTCAATTCTCCGAAAATCTCGTCAAAGGTCAGGATTACTCCGGTTTCGTCAGCATCGACGGCGCCAATGACATAGCCATCGAAACCGATGCGCGGCAGATCTGCGTCAATGGACTCCGGCACGGCCAGCGCTATCGTCTGGTTCTGCGTCAGGGTCTTCCCTCGGCTGTCGATGAGGCGCTTGAAGCGCCGGTGGAACTGTCGCTTTACGTGCGCGATCGCGCGCCGGCAGCACGGTTTACCGGATCCAGTTTCGTGTTGCCCGCCAAATCGCGGCTCGGCATTCCGCTGATCAGCATCAATGCGCCGTCGGCGGACCTGAAACTCTTCCGGGTTGGGGACCGGGCGCTGTCGCGGATCATCACCGGGTCGGATTTCCTGCGTCAACTCGACAGCTATTCGCTTGAAACGATTGCGCGCGATGTCGGCGCGCCGGTCTGGGAAGGCGCGATCGATATTGCCAATGAACCCAATCGTGAAGTCATCACCAGCATACCGGTCGACACGTTGCTGCCCGAACGCCAGCCCGGCGTGTATGTGCTTAGCGCTGTGCCGTTTGGCGACAAGTCCGAAAGCTGGGACGCGCGGGCCACGCAATGGTTTGTCATTTCCGATATCGGGCTGACAACCTTTGCCGGTGAGGATGGGCTGTCGGTGTTTTTGCGCTCGCTGGAGACGGCCGAGCCGGTCGGCTCGGTCTCGCTGACACTGCTGGCGCGCAACAACGAGGTGCTCGGCCAAGCGGTGAGCGATGCCGACGGCCGCGCCACATTTCAGCCGGGCCTCATTCGCGGTCAATCCGGCCTCGCGCCGGCAGCGTTGCTGGCCAAGGGGCCGGACGGCGATTTTGTCTTTCTCGATCTCACCTCCGGCGGTTTTGATCTTTCGGACCGCGGTGTTGCCGGCCGGCCGTCTCCGGGCGGCGTCGACGTCATGGCCTGGACCGAACGGGGTATCTACCGCGCCGGCGAGACCGTCCATCTCGCAGCCCTTGCCCGGGACGGAAAGTCGGAAGCCCTGAGCGGCCTGCCGCTGACCATCATTCTGCAACGCCCCGACGGGGTGGAAGATCGGCGCGTGGTCTCGAGTGGCGAGGATCTGGGCGGCCATGCGCTGGCGTTTGATCTTCCCGGCAATGCCATGCAGGGCGGCTGGCGCGCCAGTCTGCATACCGATCCCAAGCGTCCGGCAATTGCCGAGGTTTCATTCCTGGTCGAGGACTTCCAGCCTGACCGGATCGAGATCGAGCTTGACGCAGGTGATGCCGTTGTGAGCCAAGACCGGCCCGCGGAAATTGCTGTCACAGGCCGGTACCTTTATGGCGCGCCCGCTGGCGGGCTGGTGACCGAGGGCGAGATCCTGCTCAGCCGCAGCCGCACGCTTGATGCCTACCCGGGTTACGAGTTTGGTCTTGCTGACGAAGAGTTCGAGAATGCGCGGATTCCGCTCGACAATTTGTCAGCGCTTGATGAGACAGGCGAGGGCACCGTGGAGGTTGACCTCGGCGCCTTGCCCGCCACGACGCAATTCCTCAAGGCCGATATCACCATTCGCGCATCGGAAGGCGGTGGGCGTGCGGTTGAACGCGCAGTCGAGATGAAGGTTGCGGCCGACGGTCCGCACATCGGCATCAATCCCGATTTCGAGGACGGGCAGGTGTCCGAAAACAGCGAAGCCGGCTTCCGGATCATCGCCATTGACGCCGACGGCGGACGGATTGCCATGCCTCGGACAACATGGTCGCTGGTCCGCATCGAACGGAACTATCAATGGTACCGGCAGGGCAATTCCTGGAACTATGAGGTCGTTGATTTCACGACTGAAATTGCTGATGGCGAAATCGATGTAAGTGTTGACGAACCTTCGAATGTTGCCGCCAATGTGGACTGGGGCCGCTACCGGCTTGATGTCATCGGCGCCGATGGCGCGGAAACCAGCGTGCTGTTCGATGCAGGCTGGCATGTCGAGGAAAAGTCGATCGAAACTCCGGACGGGCTCGAGATCGCGTTCGACAAGGACCGCTACAAGGTGGGGGAGACCGCCCAGTTGCGGATTTCACCGCGCTTCGCGGGCCAGGCGCTGATCACGGTCGGTTCGGAACGGCTGATCGCGACTGCGACCGCATCTGTCGGCGAAGACGGTGCCACGATTGAATTGCCGGTCACGGAGGCATGGGGGCCGGGCGCCTATGTCACCGCCACGCTCTACCGGCCCGGCGATGAACAATCGCGCATGCCGATGCGTGCCATCGGCGTCAAATGGCTTTCTGTCGATCCGGAAGCACGGCAGTTGTCCGTCAATCTCGATTTGCCGGAGCAGATCAAGCCGCGCGGTGCGTTCACGGTTCCTGTGACGCTTGCCGGACTGACGCCGGGCGAGAGCGCCTTTGTCACCGTATCGGCGGTCGACGTCGGCATTCTCAATCTGACCCGGCACACGGTTGCTGATCCTGAATCCTGGTATTTTGGTCAGCGCGCGCTCGGGCTTGAAATCCGCGACCTCTATGGCCGCTTGATCGATGGCTCGGCCGGCGTCACCGGGCGCATCCGCTCGGGCGGCGACGGGCCGATGATGCGCTCGCAAGGCAGTCCGCCACGCGAGAAGCTGGTTGCCTTTTTCGAAGGCCCGGTTCAGGTCGATGCCGATGGAAAGGCCAGCGTTACATTCGACATGCCGCAATTCAATGGAACCGTCCGCGTCAACGCGGTCGCCTGGAGCAGCCGCGGCCTCGGACACGCAACCAGCGATGTGATCGTTCGCGATCCGGTGGTCATCACCGCCTCCCTGCCGCAATTTCTTGCGCCGGGAGACCGCTCCCAGGTGCTGATCGAACTGGCCAACACCGATGGACCCGCCGGCAACTATGGTGTGGAGCTGTTTACAGCCTCCGGCCGTGTGAAAACCGGTGACGGAATGCGGCAAAGCATCGAGCTTGGCGCGGGTGATCGCGGCAGTCTGGTGATGCCGCTTGAGGGGCTTCAAACCGGGTCGGACACTCTCACCATTGCGCTCAACGGACCGGACGGGCTGGCGCTCGAACGCCAGGAACTCATCACCGTCCGGCCATCGGCCATGCCGGTCACCATAAAGCGGGTGATAAGCCTTGCCGGCGGCGGCGGGACCTTGCGGATTGACGGCGAACTGCTGGCTGACAGCCAGCTCGACGGCGCCTCCGTCACGGTTGGCGTCACCCGCAATGCGGCGTTTGATGTGGCCTCGCTGTTGATGGCGCTTGACCGCTATCCCTATGGTTGCGCCGAACAAACCACCAGCCGGGCGCTGCCGCTGCTGTACCTGAGCGATCTTGGCGACACTTTTGGTGGCGACGACGCCGCTACGATCCGGGATCGGATCAAAGCCGCAATCACAAGGCTTGTCGCCTATCAGTCGTCGTCGGGAAGTTTTGGCCTGTGGGGACCGGGATCGGGCGATCTCTGGCTTGATGCCTATGTCACCGACTTCCTGACCAGGGCTGCCGAAAAGGGCTTTTCGGTTCCGCCGGTTGCCAGCCGCCTGGCGCTCGACAACCTTCACAATACACTCGCCTACACCACCGATGTGAGTGCGCAAGGCAGCAGCATTGCCTATGCGCTCTATGTGCTGGCGCGCAACCGCAAGGCTGCGGCAACCGATCTTCGGTATTATTCCGACAGCCAGATCGAAGCCTTCGCTCACCCCCTGGCACGGGCCCAGATAGGTGCCGCGCTCTCGCTTTATGGTGATCCGCAGCGGGCTGAAGAAAGCTTCCGCTCGGCCTTTGCCCACGCTCGCTCCACTGCCATGCTGATTGACGGGCGCGATGATTATGGATCGAGCCTGCGCGATGGCGCGGCGATGCTGGCCCTGGCTGCGGAATCAACCCCCACGCCGGGTATCGTGCCGGAGCTGATCCGTTTTGTCAGCCAGGCCAAGACCGCGCGGAAATCCACCAGCACGCAGGAAGACGCATGGATGGTGCTGGCGGCGCGGGCGATCACCGCCGGCAACCGGTCGATTTCGGTCAATGTCAATGGACAGGCATTCGCCGGAGCCTACGAGACGCGGCTGAGTGGCGAAGAGATCGGCGCCAACCCGTTGACCATCGTCAATCAGGGAACCGATCCCGTCGATGCGGTGGTGACAACGATCGCAGCGCCTTCGCAGCCGTTAAGTGCCGGAGGAACCGGATTTTCGATCAACCGCAGCTATTTCACGCTGGACGGCCAGCCGGCGTCAATCTCGTCGGTCAGCCAGAATCAACGCTTTGTCGTGGTCTTGCAGATGCGCGAATCCAATGCCTGGACCTCACGCGTGGTCGTTACCGATCTGTTGCCCGCGGGATTTGTCATCGACAATCCGCACCTTGTCGGCAGCGCGGAGCTGAGCAATTTCGCCTGGCTTGGGGAGACTTCCGCCAGTCATGCCGAATTCCGCGCCGACCGGTTCATGGCCGCATTTGACAGATCGGGGTCTTCGAACCGCGATTTTGTCGCCGCTTACGTGGTGCGTGCGGTGACGCCAGGGATCTATGCGCATCCGGCGGCAGTGGTCGAGGACATGTATCGGCCGGAACTTGCCGCGCGCACCGCGGCAGGAGTGCTCGAAGTGCTTGGCAGACCATGAACCCGCTGCGCGACAGGGGATTGTTACATCCGGTCGCACTCGGCGGAGCGCTCTGTGTGGTGGTGATCGGTCTTGGGCTTTTTGCCTTGGACCGCGCCGACAAGGCTTTCCCGCCGCCGCTTGAAGCCGCCTCACAGATGTCGCGAGAGGTGCTCGATCGTGACGGGCGCCTGCTCAGGGCCTACACTGCATCCAATGGCGTCTGGCGTCTGCCGGTCAGGCTTGATGAGGTCGATCCCGATTACATCAAGATGCTTCTGGCCTATGAGGACCGGCGGTTTCGCAGCCACCATGGCGTTGACCCGGTGGCGCTGGTGCGCGCTGCATTTCAATTTGTCAGCAATGGCGGCCGGATCGTCTCCGGCGGCTCGACGATCAGCATGCAACTGGCGCGGTTGATCGAGCCGAGATCACAGCGCTCCCTGACCAGCAAGCTTCGTCAGATGGCGCGTGCGCTGCAACTGGAGCGGCGGTTGAGCAAGGATCAAATCCTCTCGCTCTATCTGACGCTCGCACCCTATGGCGGCAATCTGGAAGGGGTGCGGGCGGCAAGTCTGGCCTGGTTCGGCCGGGAGCCGAAAAAGCTCTCCCTGTCGCAGGCGGCTCTTCTGGTGGCATTGCCGCAATCGCCGGAATCCCGGCGTCCGGACCGAAGGCATGACGAGGCGCGGATGGCCCGCGACCGGGTGCTCGGCAGGATGCGGGATGCGGGGTTGATTCCAGCGAGCGAGATCGCCCGGGCATCGGCTGCCGCGGTTCCGCCTCGCCGTCTGGGGATGCCGGATCTTGCCGCTCACCTGGCCGACCTGGCGATCCGAAATCATCCTCAAACCGATACCGTCCGGCTGACTGTCGACGGCGCTATTCAAGCCCGCCTTGAACACTTGGCCAGCGAGACCGCCGCGCGGCTTGGGCCCAAACAGTCTCTCGCCATGGTGCTGGCGGATGGCCGGACCGGAGAGCTTCTCGCATCCGTTGGATCGCCCGGCCACCTCGATGCTGCGCGTTCGGGCGCCATCGACATGACCCGCGCCGTGCGCTCGCCGGGCTCGACACTCAAGCCGTTCATCTATGGCCTTGCCTTCGAGGACGCCATTGTCGCCGCCGAAACACTGATCGACGATACGCCTGCGGATTTTGCCGGTTACCGGCCCCGGAATTTCGACCTCGACTATATGGGGGAAATCAGCATCCGCCAGGCGCTGCAATTCTCACTCAATGTGCCCGCAGTACGACTTCTCGAAGCTGTCGGTCCGCAACGATTGCTGGCGCGGCTGAGGCGTGGCGGTATCAAACTGCAATTGCCTCCGGGCGGCGCGCCCGGCCTTGCGATAGGCCTCGGCGGTGCAGGCGTGAGCCTCCGTGATCTGGTGCAACTCTACACAGCGTTCGTCAACGATGGTGTCGCGCTCCAACTCGGTGACGGCACGGAGATCGAGCCGGTGTCGCACTTCGAGCATCCGGTGATACAGGCGCAAGCCGGTTGGCGTGTTGCCGACATCCTGTCAGGCGTGGAGGCGCCGCAAGGCGCGCCGCGAATTCCCATCGCCTACAAGACCGGGACATCCTACGGATACCGTGACGGCTGGGCAATCGGCTTTGACGGCCGCTATGTGCTTGGCGTCTGGGTCGGTCGACCTGATGCGTCGCCTGTCCCCGGATTGTCGGGGATTGCCACCGCCGCGCCTTTGCTGTTCGAGGCCTTCGTCCGCACCGGTCTCGACCGGGTTGATTTCCCGCCCGCACCCTATGGCTTGATCGAACCCTCCCGTGGCGAACTGCCGTTTGCACTCAGAAAATACAAAGCCGGTGACGAGACGGCGACGGCCTCAGCAGGAGGAGCGCTGCCGCCGCGCATCGTTTACCCGCCGCAGGGCGCACGCGTCGCGCTCGGATCGGGCGGTTCAGGCCGGATGATGCCGCTGGTGATCAAATTGCAGGGAGGGGTCGCGCCCTACCGGCTGATAGCAAACGGCCTGCCCATGCCGAGGCCAACGCGGCGACGGGTGTTGAACTGGAACCCGGACAGCGCGGGGGCATCAACCCTGACCGTCATGGACGCCGAGGGGCGAGCCGCCAGCGTGAGTGTGTTTATCGACACGAACTGACAATTGCCGTCTTTACGGCGTGCCGCTTGTCAGCCCACCGGGGTGGTTCATCGCGGAGAAAATCAGTTCGCGCAGACGTATAGCGATCGCACTGATGGTCGTGGCCTTGTGTGAGACCAGGAAATAGGGGCTGACTGTGATCTTCTCGTCCGGATTCACTGCGACCAGTTCAGCAGAATGGTTGTCGGATGCCAGAAGTGTGGCGACCTGGCGCGGGATCGGCGCAATCGCATCCGAGGTCGCCAGATAGGCAATCATCATCAGCATCGAGGTCGTGTTGACGATGTCTCTCGGCAAGGCCACGCCGGAAGATGCGAACACGCCCTCGACCGCCTGCCGCAGCGGCGTGTGCGGGGCCTGGGTAATCCATTCGAAGCTGGCGAGACTTGCAAGGGACGCCGAAACCTGATGCGCCAGCGGATGTCCGGCGCGCATCAGGAAACAGATATCCTCGTGCCGACCGCGCCGCACATCCAGGTTGTGTTTGTCATAGCCCGGCGGAATCCGCGAGAGAACGAAATCATACTCGCCCCGGAACAGGCCATCGACAAGCTGGTCGCTGGGCGCCACATCGACATGAATGTCCGCGCCCGTGGCGGTCTTCTTCAGTTGCTGAATCGCCGGCACCACGAATGCCACGGCGCCATCGGTAATGGAGCCGACCCGGGCGGTCCCGGCGAGACCTTCGCTCAGCGAGCGGATTTCCATCAGCGTCTGATCGAGGCCGTTCAGGAGATTGGATCCGTTGCGGATCAGGGTCAGGCCGACATTGGTGGGTGTCATGCCCTTGGGATGACGGTCAAACACAGTGCCGCCGACCACGCGCTCGATACCGGCCAGCATGCGCGACGCGGCCGGCTGCGATATCGAAAGCTGCTCTGCCGCCAGCGCCAGTTGACCGGTCTCATGGATCGCGTCGATGAGCCTGAAATCCTTGATTTGAAGTTCACGCGAGGCCTTTTTCATCTTTGAGTTATCAAAAATGGTATGGAGATTGTCAATTTATTCATTTGAAAATCATGCCAGGTACCTCTTAACTTGCGCCGGGTCCATCGGGATTCCAATACCGGTAGATACAACCGCCGAGGCGCGCGCGTTTGCCTGGCATTGCATCGGGAGGACTTGATGGGAAACTTGTATCAGGCAAAGCCGGATCTTCCGGCTTGACGTCATCGGCGCGGCAATCATCGGCGCGCCGATCAAGCGGTTGGTGTTGCTTGCGGCAATGATTTTCGATGTAAACAACAAGAACAAGCAGAGCTGATCCATAAAGGAAAGCTGACTGTCTTCGACCACCGGAAAGGCTTTGGAGTTAAAATGACCTTTACACCAGCAAAATGGCCACGGAAACTGCGCTCTCAGGAATGGTTTGGCGGAACCGGCCGCGACCAGATCTACCATCGCGGATGGATGAAGAACCAGGGCTTCCCCCACGACATGTTTGACGGCCGTCCGGTGATCGGCATTCTCAACACGTGGTCCGAGCTCACGCCGTGCAACGCTCACCTGCGTGATCTGGCCGAACGCGTGAAAAACGGAGTCTATGAAGCCGGCGGTTTTCCCGTGGAAGTGCCGGTGTTTTCAGCTTCCGAAGCCACATTCCGTCCGACAGCGATGATGTTTAGAAATCTCGCCGCGCTGGCGGTCGAAGAGGCCATTCGCGGTCAACCGATGGATGGATGCGTGCTGCTGGTCGGTTGTGACAAGACCACGCCGAGCCTGCTGATGGGAGCAGCCTCGACCGATTTGCCTTCGATCGTGGTGACCGGCGGACCGATGTTGAACGGCTATTTCCGTGGCGAACGGGTCGGATCAGGCACCCATTTGTGGAAATTCTCCGAAGCGGTCAAGGCCGGTGAGATGACGGCGGAGGACTTCCTCGAAGCCGAAGCCTCGATGTCGCGCTCGGCGGGATCGTGCAACACCATGGGCACGGCTTCCACCATGGCGTCGATGGCCGAAGCCCTGGGCATGGCCTTGTCCGGCAATGCTGCGATTCCGGCGGTCGACAGCCGCCGCCGCGTGATGGCGCAAATGTCGGGCCGCCGTATCGTGCAAATGGTAAAGGACGATCTCAAACCGTCCGACGTCATGACCAAGCCGGCCTTCGAGAATGCCATCCGCACCAATGGTGCAATCGGCGGCTCGACCAATGCCGTCATCCATCTGCTCGCAATGGCCGGTCGTGTCGGCGTTGACCTGACGCTGGATGACTGGGACCGCTGCGGCCGCGATGTCGCGACCATCGTCAATCTGATGCCGTCGGGCAAATATCTCATGGAAGAGTTTTTCTATGCGGGCGGTCTTCCGGTCGTCATCAAGCGGTTAGGTGAGGCAGGGCTGCTGCACAAGGATGCGCTGACGGTCTCGGGCGAGACGATGTGGGACCAGGTCAAGGACGTGGTCAATCACAATGAAGACGTCATCCTGCCGGTTGAAAAAGCACTGACGGCGCAGGGCGGAATCGCGGTTCTGCGCGGCAACCTTGCGCCCAAGGGCGCGGTGATCAAGCCCTCGGCCGCCTCCGGGCATCTCCTGAAGCATCGGGGCCGCGCGGTCGTGTTCGAGGACATCGACGACTACAAGGCCAAGATCAATGACGATGCGCTCGACATCGACGAGACCTGCGTGATGGTGCTCAAGAATTGTGGCCCCAAAGGCTATCCCGGCATGGCCGAGGTCGGCAACATGGGGCTGCCGCCAAAGGTTCTGAAAAAGGGCATTACCGACATGGTCCGGATTTCCGACGCCCGCATGTCGGGCACCGCTTATGGCACTGTGGTGCTGCACACGGCGCCGGAAGCCGCGGACGGCGGGCCTTTGGCCGTTGTCCGCAACGGTGATTTCATCGAACTCGATGTCGTCGCCCGCAGCATCCGGCTCGACATTTCCGACGAGGAACTGGCTGCGCGACTGAACGAGTGGACCCCGACCATCGAAAAGCCGGCGTCAGGCTATGCCTGGCTGCACCACGCCCACACCCAGGGTGCGGATACCGGTGCCGATCTCGACTTTCTGGTCGGGTGCCGCGGTGCGCCGGTCGGGAAGGATTCGCACTGATGCGATTGAAGATAGCGCTTGCCGGGATCGGAAAAATCGCCCGCGATCAGCATATTCCGGCGATCGCTGCGGCTGTAGACTGGGACCTTGCGGCAACGGTATCGCGGCACGCGACGCTCGATGGTGTTGAGGCTTATGATGATCTCGCCGCCATGCTGGAGGCCCGGCCCGATATTGGCGTCGTCTCCCTGTGCATGCCGCCGGTTCCCCGGTTTGAGTACGCGAAGGCCGCCATTCAGGCCGGACGCCATGTAATGCTGGAAAAGCCGCCTGGCGCAACGCTGTCCGAATGCCGGACGCTCGAATCAATGGCGCGCAAAGCCGGCGTCTCGGTCTATGCCACGTGGCATTCCCGGGAAGCAGCGATGGTTTCTGCCGCAAAAGCCTGGCTCGTGGGCAAGGCGCTGCGCCGTCTGGTGGTGACCTGGAAGGAGGACGTGCGCAAATGGCATCCGGGCCAGACATGGATTTGGAAGACCGGCGGTCTCGGCGTCTTCGATCCGGGCATCAACGCGCTGTCCATCCTCACCGAAATCCTGTCCGACCCGGTTCATCTGACGACGTCTGAACTGTTCATTCCCGAGAACTGCGAAACGCCGATCGCCGCCACCATGGCTTTTGCGCATCCCCATGGTGCCGAGGTCAGCGCTGAATTCGATTTCCGCAAGGAAGGCGACCAGTTCTGGAACATTGCGATCGAAACCGATCAAGGCAACCTGGTGCTGTCCGAAGGCGGTGCAACGCTCGCCATTGACGGCAAGACACAAAGCGCCGCTACCAAAGAGAACGCACTTACCGGCGAGTATCCGCAGCTTTACGCCAAAATGGCTGGGCTGGTGCGGGCAGGGGGCATCGACATGGACCTGTCGCCGTTGATGCATGTCGCAGATGCATTTCTGCTGGGCAGGCGGGTAACGGTCGAGCCCTTTATCGAGTGACCACTGCGAGGATTTCCTGGTAGATCCGTCCGTCGTCGGGGACCCGGGCTGGCTCAGTGGGAAAATCGCTGCCTTTGATCAATCATGACAAGAGCCGGTGTGGACTTCGCGCCGCAAAGGTGATTTTCAGGGAGGGGGGAGCAATCGCCAGCGATTGCGTCCGTCACCAATTCAAGCTGATGTGCGGAGCGCACCAAGGCGCCGCCTGCTGCAGCTTGCCGTCATTGCCTTGAAATGAGGCAAACCGGCAGATCCCCGGATTTGCCGGCAACCTGAATTTTTGATATGGGAATACAAGACATGATGACCGGAAAGCACCTGATCGCTGGAAACTGGATCGACGGAGACAGCACTTTCAGCTCCCAGCCGGTGAATGGTCCGGCGACCGACTTTGCCCAGGGTACCAGCGCCCATATAGATTCGGCCGTACAAGCTGCGGAAGAGGCATTCTGGAGCTACGGCTATTCAAGCGCTGAAACGCGTGCCGCGTTTCTCAACGCCATCGCCGATGAGATCGAGGCACGCGGCGAGGCACTGACTGCGACCGGGACCGCGGAAACCGGCCTGCCGGAAGCACGGTTGAATGGCGAACGCGGGCGCACCACCGGGCAATTGCGTCTGTTTGCATCGCATATTCTCGATGGCGCCTATCTTGACCGCCGCCACGATGTGGCGCTACCCGATCGTGCGCCGTTGCCGCGCCCCGACATCAAGATGGTGGAGCGGCCGATGGGTCCTGTGGGCGTGTTCGGCGCTTCAAACTTCCCGCTGGCGTTCTCGACCGCCGGTGGCGATACCGCATCGGCACTTGCCGCCGGCTGTCCGGTGGTGGTCAAGGGCCATCCCGCCCATCCGGGAACCGCCGAGATCGTCGCCCAGGCAATCGAAGCGGCGATCAGCAAATGCGGTGTTCATCCCGGCGTGTTTTCCCTGGTCCAGTCCAACAGCCGCGAAGCCGGCGAAGCGTTGGTCACCCATCCGCTGATCCAGGCTGTCGGATTTACCGGATCGCTCGGTGCCGGCAGGGCGCTGTTTGACCTGTGCGCCAAGCGGCCGACGCCGATCCCGTTCTACGGCGAGCTCGGGTCGATCAACCCGATGTTCCTGATGCCGCATGCCCTGAGCGCCCGTGGCACAGGGATCGCGCAGGGCTGGGCAGCGTCCTTGACCATGGGCGCGGGACAGTTCTGCACCAATCCGGGCGTCGTCATCGCGCTGAAGGGCGACGATGCACGGGCTTTTGCCGAAGCTGCCAGCACCGCCCTGGCGGGAGTCAATGCGCAAACCATGCTGACAGACGGCATTGCTTCGGCCTACAGGTCCGGAGGCGATACCGTTGCTACCACCGCCGGCGTGGAAGAGTTGCTCGCAGCTTCGTGTGAAGGACGCAATGCGCTGCCGTATCTGTTCCGGGTCTCGGGCAAGGACTGGCTCCACTCTCGTGTGCTGGCCGAAGAGGTGTTTGGTCCGCTCGGAATCATCATCGAGGCCGCTGACTTCGACGAAATGAAAGCTATTGCGCTCGATCTTCACGGGCAGCTCACCTGTACGCTGCACATGGACGACGCGGATCTCGACCTGGCCAAGCAATTGATGCCGGTGCTGGAGCGCAAGGCAGGGCGTCTGCTTGCCAACGGATTCCCCACCGGTGTGGAGGTCTGTGACGCCATGGTGCATGGCGGCCCATATCCGGCGTCCACCAATTTTGGCGCCACCTCGGTCGGTACGCTGGCTATCAGAAGGTTCGTCAGGCCGGTTGCATTCCAGAACATGCCCGACGAACTGCTCCCGCTGGAACTCAGACAATAGGCGGACGGGCGATGCTGACCCAAGATTGATTGAGGCATCGACCAAGGGGGTTTCATCGTGAATAAGATCCCGCCGGGGGCGCAATCATCCTCGGCGGTTCCCTTCCTTTTCGAGAACAGTCCAGCAGGCCAATATTGCTGAATGACACAGTGTACCAGATGCTCGGCAAGCAGACCGTAACCGCCAATTTCCCATCTCGGTTCGAGCCCAATTCGCGCGTGCACAGCGCCAGTTGTGCGCACATTTTTGACATAGCCCTGGTCAAAGTTGCCGCTTGCAATTGAATTCCAATGGCCAAGCCGGGCATCTTTGGCCCGTTCCATTTGTGTTGCGGACGAGAAGAATTTCTTCGCTTCAGACGTGTTTTTCAAAACACCGTGGAAGCGGTCCATGCCCTTTGGCAGTTCGCGTGGCACAAGCATTGAAGTTTTGGTCCAATCGCCGACTGTGTCGACAATCACATTACCTGCTGACGTTTCAAATATTGACTTACCTGCAAGTTAATTATATTTCGTGGTTGAAAAGGAACCTCCATGAACAGACAATGGGAATTGAACCGACGGCCAGTCGGTGAACCAACCATCTCGGATTTCAAGCTGGTAACAGGAAATGTGCCTGTCAGGGTGGCGGAGAACGATGTTCTGGTGAGAAATCGCCTCTTGTCGCTAGATCCCTATATGCGGTGGCGAATGGACGATGCGAAATCCTACGCGCCTGCCGTTGGCCTGGGCGAGGTTATGGTTGGCGCCACGATTTCCGAAGTTCTGCAATCGCCAACACCTGAATTCAAGGTTGGTGACATCGTTGCCGCTCAGGGCGGTTGGCAGGATTATGCCGTCGTCAACCGGAAGGCGGTCCGAAAACTCGATGTCGACCAGATCGCCCCGGAGGCCTACCTCGGCGTATTGGGGAGTCCGGGCTTTACCGCTTATGCAGGCCTCATGAAAATTGGCAATCCGCGCCCGGGGGAAACCGTTGTGGTGGGGGCTGCGACCGGACCGGTGGGCTCCATGGTCGGACAACTGGCCCGTCGCACCGGCGCGCGGGCGGTAGCGATCGCGGGTGGTGCGGAAAAATGCGGGATTGCCACGAGCGAATTCGGATTTTCCGCTGCCATCGATCATCGCGCGCCTGATTTCGCTGCGCAGCTGGCCAATGCCTGTCCCGATGGCATTGATGTCTATTTCGAGAATATCGGCGGAGAAGTGCTCGAAGCCGTCATTCCCTTGCTCAATGATTTTGCTCGTATCCCGGTCTGTGGCGTGATTTCGCAGTACAGCGGATTGGCGTGCGGTGAGAATGAAACGTCGCTCAACCGCTTCATGCGAGACATTCTGGTCAAACGGCTTCTGGTCAGAGGCTTTATCGTGACAGATTTCGCCGACATACGTGAAGAGTTTGACCAGACAATTGCGCCGCTTGTTGCGTCGGGCGAGATCCGGCGCCTTGAAGATGTCGTTGAAGGACTGGAACAGGCGCCGCATGCCTTTCTGGGGCTCCTGCGGGGGAAAAACCGCGGCAAACTAATTGTCAGAATTGATGATGATTGATGCATGAGGCGCAGGAATTTGCAGAGATTTTGCGCCAATGACATGCAAGAACAGTGAACTGGCGGACGCCAGTTCGCCGGATGCCTGGTTTATGGGAATTTGATGTCGGCTGCCAACAGGTCGCGGGAGTCGAGCAGGAAGTCGGATACGACCTCGATTTGCGAATCAAGCATTTCCCTGCCGTAGACGGTCGCGCAGCCACACTCTTCAGCCAGCGCGATCAGCCGTGTCCGGTCCGGATCCATGATGGCATCCATCACCACAACGCGTGCCGGGATCTCCTTGATATCAATCGGTATCCGTGATGCGTCGAGCATGCCCACCGATGAAGCATTGATCAAGACATCTATCTCATGAAGCGAAGGTGCGTTCCTCGAGATCACCACGTGGGGAAACCATTTGCCAATCCGGTCGTGCAGATCCGCGCTGCGTCCGGCATCGGGGTCCTGTAGCGAAATTTGCGCGACACCGGTCCGCGCAAGCGTGCTGGCGATGGCCACCCCGGCACCTCCGGCGCCAAGCAGGAACACATGTTTGCCTGCCAGTTCAACGCCACGGCGGAGCATGGCACTGACGCAACCGTTTCCATCAAACATCTCGCCAACCCATTTGTCGTCCTTCGACCGCGCAATAACGGATGCGCTTCCGCTGATTTCCGCCAGCGGTCCAATCCGATCGAGATGGCCGGTTATTGTTTTCTTGTGTGGTATCGTGACCACAAGACCATCGAGGTTTGCAATCTTCATGAGGCCGGGGATGCAGTCGTCGAGTTCCTCGGGGCGGACATGGATTGGCAACACAATGGCATTGATGCCCCTGCGTCGGAGTTCATAAGTCACTGTTTCAGGTGTTCGGACCTGTTCGATAGGATGCCCCAGGATTCCGTAGAGGCGGGTATGGCCATCAACGAAATCGACCGAGCCAGCGCGGGAGGGTTTGGGCGTGATGATATTCATGTCTCGGGATCCAGCATTTTTCCAGGATTCATCAGGTTGTCGGGGTCGATTGCAGACTTGATTGACCGCATCAGTTCCAGCGCTTCAATGCCGTGTTCAAGCTCAAGGTAGCGGCGCTTTTCCTGACCAACCCCGTGTTCGCCGGTACAGGTGCCCTGCATGGCAATCGCGCGTTTGACCATCCGGCCGATAAAATCACGCACAAGTGCAATCTCCGCCGGGTCATCCATTCGAACCAAAGGCTGCACATGAAAATTCCCGTCTCCGACATGGCCGACCAAAGGGGCGATCAGGCCCAGGGCCTCGATCTCCTTTTTGGTCTCTTCCACGCAATCGGCCAATCGGGAAATTGGCACGCAGACATCGGTCGGAATGGGCTGGGCTTCCGGCCTTAATCCACGGCAGGCCCAATAGGCATCATGACGCGCCTTCCACAGGCGTGTCCGCTCTTCAGGGTTTCTCGACCAGTGAAAAGGTCCACCTCCAAAGGATTCAGCGATCTCGGAGAAACGTTCCGACTGTTCGGCAACAGCTGCCGGTGTGCCGTGAAACTCGAGAAGCAGAAGCGGCTTTTCTTCCAGATCGAGTTTTGAGTATGCATTGATCGCACCGACGGTGACATCATCGAGAAGTTCGATTCGTGCAACCGGGATGGCGCACTGGATTGTTGCAATTACCGCATCACAGGCATCGCGGACGCTTTGAAAACTGCAAATCCCTCCCGAAATGGCTTCAGGAATCGGTGACAGGCGCAGCACCAGTTCAGTTATGATTCCAAGTGTGCCTTCCGATCCCACGAAAAGTCGTGTCAGATCGTAGCCGGCGGAAGACTTTCGTGCCCGGCTTCCTGTTCGTATAATTTTGCCGTCAGCGGTAACAACGGTCAATGCGAGCACATTGTCTTTCATGGTACCGTAACGCACGGCATTGGTGCCCGAAGCGCGGGTAGCGGCCATGCCGCCAAGCGAGGCATCCGCGCCGGGATCAATCGGAAAGAAAAGTCCGGTGTCGCGGAGATGCTCGTTCAGCGTGAGACGTGTCACCCCGGGTTGAATGGTGCAATCCATATCCTCGGCATTAACCGCCACAATCGCATCCATCTGGGAAAGGTCCACCGAGATGCCGCCATACGGCGCATTGACGTGCCCCTCAAAAGAGCTGCCCGCTCCGAAAGCGATAATAGGAACTTTGTGCGCCCGGCATATGTTTGCAATCGTCACCACCTCTTCGGTGGTGCGGGCAAACACCACGGCGTCCGGCACCTGCCGTTCCATCCAGGTCAACTGGCTGGCGTGCTGTTCGCGCACGGCTTGTGAAAGCGAAATCCGATCGCCGAAAGCCTGTGTGAGTTCATCAATCGCCGCCCTTAATGCCGAAGGGGCCGGACGTGTCCCAACCGATGATGTCATTTCCGAGCTACTCCTCCATCCCGAATGTCGCGCCATGCAAATTCGTCTCGCCAATGTTAAACCAGATGTTGACCTACATGCAAGTCAGGACTATGAGTCGCTCAACAGGGAGGGTAGACATGGAAGACGTAGATTTTCACGTGGCCATTGGCGACAGCGTGACATTCGCAAAGACGGTGGGTGAAAGTGATGTTTACTTGTTTGCTGGCATCACCGGCGACCTGTCATCAGTCCACTGCAATGAGGAATTCATGAGCAAATCCGCCTTCGGCCAGCGGATTGCCCACGGCGTGCTGAGCGTTGGCCTGATGTCAACGGCGTCAACGCTGATGTACCAGCCGCATGTCGACAAATATGTCGGGTACACACCGGTCTCCCTTGGCTATGATCGGGTCCGATTCGTCGGCCCTGTCTTCTTTGGCGATACCGTGACCATTCGTTACACCGTCTCGGAGTTGCAGGGAGAAAAGCTCCGTGCACGGTCTGAGGTGGTCGCAACCAACCAGCGTGGCGAAACTGTCGCAACGGCAATTCACATCATGGCCTGGGTGCCGACCGAAGGTGCCGCCTGATGACTGCGTCCGACAATAGCAAGCAAACCCCGGGCGTCGCATTTGTGACCGGCGGTCGCCGAGGGATCGGTCGCGCAATCGCATACTCTCTGGCAGACCACGGGTTTGATGTCGTTATCAACGACATCGCTCGAGACGAGAGTGCTGAAGAGACCTTGTCGGGAATTCGCGAGCGCGGAATGAAGGCCGCATTCGTGAAAGGCGATATAGCACAGGTCGATGATCATGAGCGTCTGGTTTCGGAAGCCTGGGATGCGTTCGGGCCGATCGGCTGCCTGGTCAACAATGCCGGCGTACAGACGGCCTATCGCGGTGACATGCTCGACATTCCCGTCGAAAGTTTTGACCGGCTCATTGGCGTCAACTTGCGCGGCTCGTTCTTTCTGACCCAGCGTCTCGCAAAGCGGATGGCCGGGGAGCCCTGCGGCGACCCTACACATCCGAAACGTTCGATCATTTTCGTTTCAACCGGAAATGCAGTGGTTGCGACACAGGGGCAGGCCGATTACTGCGTCTCGAAATCCGGTATCCCGATGATGTCGACGCTCTATGCGCTTCGCCTGGCCGAGTACGGTATTGCGGTGCATGAGGTTCGCCCCGGCATTATCCGCACGGACATGACCGCCGATGTGTTCGACAAATACGACAACTGGGTGAAATCCGGAGGGTTTGCCCTGCCTCGCTGGGGAGAGGCTGAAGATATCGGCAAGACCGTTGGCGTCCTGGCTGCAGGACTTCTTCCCTACTCGACAGGTGGCGCGTTCCATGTTGATGGTGGTATCCATATTCGCCGGACATAACCTGTTGTAAAACATAATAAAATGGAAATAGAACATGTACCGACTTGAAGGCAGACACGCCATTGTCACCGGCGCTGCGCGGGGAATAGGACGCGCAATTGCGGAAAGATTGATTGCCGAAGGGTGCACTGTCAGTCTTTGGGACGTCGATGGTGATGAGGTTGCGCTAGCCGCTAATGAAATTGCAGGCTCCGCAGGCAAGGTTCACTTTGCTGAAGTCGATGTATCGGACCGCCAAGCCGTGGCCTCTGCGCTGGCGGCCACGAGAACAGCCTGGAACGCCGGTCCCGATATTCTGGTCAACAATGCCGGTATCGGCCAGGTCGCTTCCATTCTCGACAGTGAGCCGAAGGATTTCGATCGCACAATCGCGGTCAATATCGGAGGCACATACAACTGCTGTTACGAAGTTGCCCCGCTTATGCGAGATGCGGGTGGCGGACTGATTATCAACATCGCATCGTGGTTTGGAAAATCCGGACGTCCGATGTCGATGGCCTATTGTGCTTCGAAATTCGCCATTATTGGAATGACGCAGTCGATGGCGCTTGACCTTTCATCCCATGGCATTCGCGTCAATGCAGTGTGTCCCGGAACCATTACTGATACCCAGATGCGCGAGCAGGCCGACGCTGCCGGTGCGTTGAAGGGGGTGCCGCCCGCACAAGAGCGAGAACATCTCATTCCGCTCGGGCGCCTGGGTAAGCCACGCGACATAGCCAACGTGGTGGCATTCCTGGTTTCCGACGAAGCCGACTATATGACTGGTCAATCAGTCAACGTAACCGGCGGCCTCTGGATGAACTGATCAGTCTTACCGGAATCTGCCACAGCTACTTGACATGGCGCATCAGCTTCGACTTACTGACATGCAAGTATGCCGACTTCATCGACAAGTGCCGTATTGAAGACGGGTAACAGGGAGGAAAAACTTGTTCGAATTCATTGAGTATCTCACGCGTGGTGCCCTCCTGGGCGTTACCTACGGTCTGCTTGCATTTCCTGTAAGTCTGCTGTTTTCCACCACTGGGTCGGTTGATGTGGCCATGGGGGCTTATGCGGTGCTGGCGGCGGCGGTCATGTATATGATTGGCGGACCGTTGGGGCTTGTGGCTGCCATCGGTGTGGCGGTGCTCGCGTCTTCACTGGTCGGACTCATCTCGATGCGGCTCAACCGTCCAGGGCATGTTGACCATGTCATCGCTGTGCTGGGGACCTTTGGTCTGGCGACTTTCATCGAATCTTTCATTCTCACCTTCTTCGGGGCCAACCCGATGATTCGCCAGCCGTTTTCCACATTCTGGAATCTGGGTGGTATCCGGGTGAGCCCGCAGATCGGTATCAATGTCGCGGTTTGTGTCGCAGTGGTTTCGATATTGTTCATCGTGCTGCAGAAGACACCGTTTGGACGTGCCATGCGGGCAAGTGCCGCCAATCCTGTCGGCGCGGCGCTTAACGGCATTCCGGTCAAGCAGATCTGGTTTTCAACCTATGTTCTGGGCGGATTGCTCGCCGGCGTGGCGGGGGTTCTCATTCTGTATACGACCGGCGCTGACTACTCGACCGCTTTCAATCTGACGATATGGGGGTTTGGTGCGGCAATTATATTCGGCATGCATGGCGCCTTGCGCGGCTTTGCCGGCGGTCTCGTCATCGGGATGGTTCAGGCACTGAGTGCCGGGTACCTCTCGGGCGGCTGGGCAACGGCGACGCCATTCATATTCATCTTCGTCATTCTTTCGATGGGTCGAATGAACCAGATCGCCGCCACGGGAGGACGTGTCTGATGAAGTACGAAAATCTCAAACGGTTCATGCCGATTGTTTTTCTGATTGTGGTTGTGGCCATTATCACACCCATTATCTCTTCCAGTCCGTTCTGGCTCGATAACTCCGTGCTGGTTGCAATCTTTGCGCTGCTATCGCTGTCAGTGGGAATGGCCTATGGACAGGCCGGCATTTTGTCCATCGCACCCGCGGCGTTCGGCTCATTGGGCGCCTATGCGACGGCCATCCTGACGGCAAGGTATGGTGTATCACCGCTGATCGGTCTGGTTGCCGCGCTGCTGCTGCCGACCTTGCTGGCCTATCCAATGGCCCGCGCAATCACCCGTCTTTCGCCGTTGCCGCTGTCCATTGCGACGCTTCTCCTGAGCATTGTTCTCGAACTCGCCATTCGCGAGGGTGGCGATTTGACGGGGGGCTATATCGGCATATCCGGCATTCCAACCCTGTGGTTCGCAAACAGCCTGTTTTCCATGCATCTGTTGGCATGGCTGGTCGTGGTTATCGTCATGGTGCTTTATGCCAATCTGACAGCCTCAGCCATTGGCCGTGCGGTCAGGACAGCCAAGCACGATCCGTTGCGCGCCACCGCCGACGGCATCAATGTGCCCGCAACGCTTGCTGTGTATTTCGCGCTTTCCTCCACCGTGGCCGGTTTGGCGGGGTGGCTCTACGCCCATCACCTTACCTACATGGGGCCTGATTCGCTGACCATGCATGTGTCGATCCGCGTAGTGCTGATGGCAGTGATTGGTGGCGCTTCGACCCTTCTGGGGCCGGTCCTCGGTGCCGCATTCCTTACCCTGATCACCATCTATCTGCCGGCTGCGGAAACCCAGGGGATGATCTTCGGTGCGGTTCTGATCTTTGTTCTTCTGGTTGCGCCCAATGGCGCGCTGGGAACCGATTGGCGGCGCCTTTTCGCCAAGAACTCGGCGGCCAAGAGACCTAAAAAAGTCGCTGCAGCGCCAACCGGGGAGGTGTGAAATGACCATTCAGGCTAACAATGTCACGGTCCGGTTTGGCGGTGTTGTCGCCGTCAGGGATGTCTCGCTTTCGGTCGAGAAGGGACAGATCGTCTCGATCGTCGGGCCGAATGGCTCGGGCAAGAGCACGATGTTCAATGCGATCACCGGGATGGTAAGCACAGCTTCGGGAACGGTCAGCGTGGACGGCAAGCGGATCGATCGCGAACCGGCTCACCGGCGGATCGGCCTGGGTCTTGCTCGATCCTTCCAGACGCCGCGATTTGATCCACACACAACGGTCTTCGACGCAGTCATGTGCGGCTTTTACCCGGTCAAGAAATCCTCGATCTTCGGCGCCATGGTGCGTACTCCGTTCGCCGCCGCTGAAGAGCAGCGGTTCCGCGACCGGTGCGAGGCGATCCTTGAAGATCTGCAGTTGAGTGAATTCCGCGATCTGCAGATGAACGAGTTGCCGATGGGACGGGTCCGGTTGGTCGAGGTCGGACGCGCCGTGGCCAACGAGCCCAAGTACATCCTGCTTGATGAACCGGCCGCCGGCCTGGCCCGCGATGAACAGCGCATGCTTGCCGGTGAAGTACGCCGGTTGGCTGAGCGAGGCGTCGGTGTCCTTCTTGTGGAGCACAATTTCAACTTGATCCGGGAACTGGCCGAACACGTGGTCGTGCTGAAGGAGGGTGCCGTGCTTCTTGAAGGAACACCGGACGTGATCTCCAAGGATCGAGCTTTTATTGACACTTATCTGGGGCGTGCGGGTTGATGAGTAATGCCAGCAAAATGACAGGAAGTATGGCCGCAAACCAGGACACACCAGTGGCGTTTGCGTGTCGAAACATAACAGCGCGCTACAACCGTATCTTCGTGGTTGAAGGTGTCAGTTTTGAAGTTGCCGCCGGAGAGATGCTCGCCATTCTTGGACCGAACGGAGCCGGGAAAAGCTCCATGCTCGGGGCTATTGCCGGCATCGTGTCCGGAGGCGGCGAGATCAACGTCAACGGCCGCAACATAGGTCGGTTGAGTGCGGCCGCCCGGGCCGGTATGGGGATTTCTTTCGTGCCCGAACAGCGCGGGAATATCTTCCCGACGATGTCGGTGTCCGAAAACATAGATGTCGGCATGCGCCTGCTGGAACCGGGCGCGCGCGATGAACAGCGCGAGTTTATCCTCGACATGTTTCCGATCCTCAAGGAACGCGCCAGCGCCAATGCGGGCGTGCTGTCCGGTGGCGAGCAACAGATGCTGGCGATTGCCCTGGCCTTGGGTCGCCGGCCGGATGTTCTCATTCTGGACGAGCCAAGTCAGGGTCTGGCGCCGGCCGTATTCGACATTCTCGAACAGGCTTTCGCGACGCTGAAATCGCGCGGCCTGGCGCTTTTGCTCGCAGAGCAGAACGTGCCTTTCGCCAGTCGGATTTCCGAACGTTATCTGATCCTTTCGCAAGGTCAGACGATCCGAACTGGCGGCAGGGAGGATCTCGAAAATCCGGAAGAAATAGCCGACGCCTTCATGGGAGGGGCGGGGTGAACAACACGACATCGATCATGAAGCAAAAAGGGAGTGAGAGAACTATGAAAAATCTGATGAAACTGGCATTCGCGAGTGTTGCGATTGCAGCCCTGGGGATCACCCCGACCACCGCACAGGAAACCATCAAGGTCGGTGGTATTTTCTCGGTCTCCGGACCGGCGGCGCCTTTTGGTGTCCCCGAGCGTGATATCGTTGAGATCCTTGCCAACAACCTCAATGAAAATGGTGGCATCGACGGCAAGAAGCTGGAAATCATCTTCTGTGACGACCAGACAAACCCGACTGAATCCGCGCGATGCGCGACGCGCTTGATCCGTCAGGATGGTGTCGTGGCGATCATCGGCTCGACCATTGGTACCGGGACGCTTGCTCTGATGCCGGTAGCCAAGAATGCAGAAGTTCCTGTGCTTGCACCGGTCGGTACAATCAGCGTGACCGACAAGTCGCATGATTTCTGGCCCTGGGTTTTCCGTATTGCGCCGACCGACAAGGTTATCCTGTCCGGCATCATGGAGCGCGGCGTATTTGGTCCAGGCCACAAGCGGTTTGCTGTCATGTATCAGGAAGATGCATATGGTGAAGCAGGCATGGAGTATGCCAGGAAATTGTCGGAAGAACATGACATCGAAGTGGTTGCTGCGGTTTCCGCGCCTCTGTCGGCCATCGAACTGACAGCCCAGGCGACCAACATCCGCAATTCCGAACCGGATGTAATCCTGCTTCAGACTTCTGCGCCTTCTCTGGGTGCCGCGTTTGTTCGCGCCGCCAAGCAGGTCGGGATTGAAGCTCCGATTATCGGTTCGGGCTCACTCAACCAGCAGCCGTTCATTGATGCTGCGGGCACTGCGGGCGAGGGCGTTCAGGTGGTTTCCATGGGTAACTGGAACGATCCTTCAGACAAGCAGAACGAACTGGGCAAGGTGATCCGGGGCGGCGGTAAGGTGCCACAGGGTTACGGAGAACTTCTGTCATCCACCGGCTTCATGGCGCTGGCCGAGGCAATCCGCCGGATCGGCGATGACGAAGTAACCGGTTCCGCAATCCGCGACAAGCTTGAAACGATCTGTGATTTTGATGGCACCTACCTCGACGGCAAGCTCTGCTATACGCCGGACCAACATGAAGGCGTGTTCGAAGACTCGTTGATCACGGTCGAAATCCGCGATGGTGCATTTATCACCATCGACTAACCAAAGGTCGGGAGGGCCCCGTGTCCTCCCGATTGTGACCATGAACAATGACAGTTATGATCCGGGTTTCGAGTTCGCGCAGTGGACTCTCGATCATGTCTTGAAATGGCGGAGCGGCCTGTCGAAAGACAGGCCGCTCATTCAATTTGAGGACGACGCGCCCGTCAGTGTTGCCGGTCTTTATGAGCTGGCGCGTGGCTATGCACAAACGCTCGTCACTTCCGGCCTGAAACCACATGACAGACTTGTTCTCGTGGCGGAGAATTCGATAGACCATCTGGCGGTCTGGTTCGCGACAAATCTCGCCGGCGCTGCCAATGTCCCGATCAATCCGGTTTTGACTGGCGTCATGCTGGCGCGCTCCCTGCAACTGGTTGAACCGGAGATCGTAGTCGTTGACGCTTCGGTGTTGCCGGCGCTTGCCGGGATCTGCCACAACGTCGCCAGTCTGCGTCGCATCTTCTGGATAGGGGAGGCGTGTGACATTCCGGATTTTGGCGCAATCTCGTGTGAGCGGCTGGAGCCGGGAGATCCGGCGCTGGCTGTACTTCCCGAGGGAAAGCCCAGCGATATCGCCTCTATCCTTTTTACATCGGGAACAAGCGGTCCGGCCAAGGGTGTAATGGTCACGCAGGCCCAATGCTATCTGACCGCGTTGCAAACCTTGCAGGGCTTGCGGATAGGACCCGAGGACACCTGCTATTTTGCGCATCCTCTCTTTCATATGTCTCCAAGGTTTTGTGCGGTTTATGCATCGCTGCTCGCCGGCGCGAATATATGTTTCGATCGCAAATTCAACGCGGAACGCTGGCTTGATCGCATTCGTCAATCCAGGTCGACATTCACCATCGGGCATGGGCCGTTGCTCGAAATGATCCACGCGCAACCTGAGCGCCCTGATGATGCCGACACTCATCTTACCAGGCTTGGAACCGCCCCTTTTCCCAAACACATAGCGGCGGATTTCGAACGCCGTTTTGGCGTAAAGGGCATTGAAACCTGGGGTATGACGGAAATCAACATTCCGTGCTGGCATCCCTATGATGCGCCGCTGAAAGCAGGTGCGTGCGGCGTAATTCGTGAAGAATGGTATGAATTCCGCGTGGTCGACCCGGACACCGATCTGGAGGTGCCGACGGGCGAAACAGGCGAATTTGTCATCCGGCCGAAGCTCCCCTGGATCGTCAGTCCCGGATATTACCGGAATGATGCCGCGACCATGGCAGCCTGGCGGAACCTCTGGTTTCACAGTGGAGATACAGGGTACGTGGACGCAGAAGGCTGGCTCTATTTCGTGGACCGTTTGGGCGATCGGATCAGACGCCGTGCGGAAAATATTTCATCCTATGATATCGAGGCCGCTGCAAACCTGCATCCTGCAATTCAGGAGAGTGCTGCGGTCGGCGTTCCGTCCGAATTTGCTGCCGACGAAGATATCAAGCTTTGTATCCTGTGCCGCCCGGGGGCCAGGTTTGATCCGCATGACATCATGATCCATCTGGCGAGGGAACTGCCCCACCATATGGTGCCGCGCTATCTGGAAGAAATTGAAGAGATGCCGCGTACCCCGACGCAAAAGATCCGCAAGGAGATTTTGCGCAAGGCGGGTGCGGGGAGTTCGGCCTGGGACCGAAAGGCGGCCGGTGTAGATCTTAGAGCTCTCATCTCCGCAGCCCGGTCCAGTTGAAGGGGGGATGGACCGGCGTGGGACGGGAGCCTGAGGGCAGAAGCCTCAATCTCAGGTCGATTTGGACTGCTTCTTTTGGCCGTAAGCATTCTCGATTGTTGCAAGAGTAGCTTCCCAGAGTTCGGCCAGCCTCTTGAATGTGCCATGATCCCGGGTGACCGAGCCGGCATAATGGATGATGTTGACAAGCATAATGACCACCTGATCTTCGGGTGTGCCGGGCCGCAATTCTCCTGAATTGATAGACGAACGTACGCCGACCCTTACAAGTGTTTCGAACTCGCGGCTGACTTCCAGCAGCTTGGAGCGCATCTTGGGTGTGAGCGCATCACTGTCAGACCGGAGCCGGATCATAAGGCTCCAGGGCTCGCCCTTGTCGCCGTTCGGGTTATAGGTCTCGTATCGCCCGCGGCTCATCCGGACGATGGTTTCCACCTTGTCCCGCAGCGATGTTCGTGAATCGGTCCAGATGTCACGATAACGGTCAATTGTTCCATTTGCGTAATCCTCCAGAACCTCCTCCACCAGACCATCCTTGCTGCCAAAGTGATAATGCAAATTGGCACGGGTGGTATTGAGGAGGTCGGAAACCTGGCGGAAGCTCAGGCCGCGATAGCCATGCTTTATCAGAAGCTCTTCCGCGACCTGTTTGATGCGATTACGCATAATGGATCCACGAGTGTGCAAGCATTGATTAGCTTTCTTGTTGAACCGAAATAGGACCGGTTCCTTATATTCAGCTTTTGACCAATGGTGCAATCATTGCGTTAAATTCACGATGCAAGGTTCATCGCGCCTTCATTCCCGATGCCGGCCGTCTGCATTGCGGTACCGATACGGGCAATCTCGGCCGCATCAAGTTTCTGCAGCGGCGGACGTACTGCTGCACTCGGCAGGCGTCCGAGCAGGACCTGAGCTTCCTTCATCCTGTTGTGCATATCAACAGCAGGCGCGCCGTAGAACGCGTGTGTGGTTGGATAGATCCGTGCCGCCACTTCCTTTGCCCTTGCCAGGTCATTTGCCTTGACTGCTTCGTAGAGCGCGACCTGCAGGTCGGCAATGGTGCTTCCCGCTCCCGAAAGAATGCCGTTGCAGCCGGTTACAAGTGACGGAAGGAGCCAGGCGCTGTGGGTTGTCAACACATGGAATGGCCTGTCGTTCGATTGCAGTTCGCGAACCGTCATCTCATGACGCGCAGGATCTCCGCAGCCGTCTTTCATGGCACGGATTGAGGGGACTTCCTCGAGCAACTTGCACAACAGGTCGTGAGAATAGGAAAGTGGCGTGTTGGTAGGAAACTGGAAGATGATCAGCGGCAGATCCGTGGCATCGGCCACTCTCTTGTAGTGATCGATCACCATTTCCGGGCGGGCGCCGAGAATAAAGACATTGGATGGGAACACCAGCAAAGCCGATGCGCCATTCTTGTCAGCCATACGCGCAATTCGCACGGCTTCATGTGCGCTGTCTGCATAAACTCCGTTGATCAACGGAACGCGGTCACCGATTTCCTGCAGCGCCACATTCAGCAGCATTTCCTGCTCGTCGAAAGTGCAGGACGACACCTCGGAAGCATGGCCGTTGACAGTGATAGCTGCAATCCCGGGAACAGCGACATCACGAAGGTGCTTGCGAAAGCTTTGCTCATCGATGGACAGATCATTGTGGAGTGGAAGCAGGCAAGCCGGAATGACGCCTGAGCAATCATAGGATTTTCGTGTCATGGAAGTGGACCTTTCTGAAAAAATCAAACGCTTTGCAGCGCGACGATCTGTGCGATAGCCGCGCCGTCGCGGGCTTTTCGGGCTTCAAGGTAAAGGGGTGAGTCGTAGAAGGTCTTGACCGTCTCGATCGAGTCGAACTCCACCACGACATAACGTACCGGCGCCACATCACCCTCGATCGTGACGGGGTCTGCGCCGCGTACGAGATATCGTCCGCCAAAGGCTTCGATCGCCTTCTTGGCCAACGGTTTGTAATCTTCATATTTGGCCGGGTCAGTGACTTCGACACGGGCGACAACGATTGCGGTCATTTCTGACATCTCCTCAAGACTGATCGTGCAAACCCCAAACCCATGAGCTTGGATTCTCGGGTTGCGACACAGGAAACTTATTGACGTGCAAGTCAGGATAAGTCAAGTTCGGGACCAAGGAGGAGCTGTAAATGGACGCTCAAAAAGTATTCGTGGAATTTCACGGCAGGGTCGCGGTGCTGACATTGGCCAATCCGCCGATGAATGTCGTAACGCTGGATCTGACCCGTCAGATGAACGCCGAACTGGCCCGGCTCGCGGCAAATCCGGATGTCGGAGCGCTGGTGCTTCGCGGCAGTGGTGAGCGAGCTTTCTGTGCAGGCTCCGATATCAACGAATTTCCCGGCCTGGTCGCTGAAAGTGCGATTGTTTCGAAGAAACTCGGTTTCGAAAACGAGACCTACGGCGTCGTGGCGAACTTTCCCAAGCCGACGGTGGCCGCCATCGAAGGTTTGGCGCTTGGTGGCGGACTGGAACTGGCGTCCGGCTGCGATTTGATCGTTCTTTCCGAAACCTCGCGTGTCGGTTTGCCTGAAATTCTGCTCGGCGGGTTTCCCGGCAGTGGTGGAACTGTGCGCGTGACTCAGCGCATTGGCGTCGGGCGGGCCAAGGAGATGATGCTGCTTGGGGAGATGATTGATGCGCAGACAGCCCTCGATTGGGGGCTGGCCAATCGAATCGCCAAGGCCGGAGAGGTCGTCAAGACCTCCATCGAACTTGCCGCAAGGATGGCCCAAGGACCGGCGCAGGCGGCATTCGCCTGCAAAAAGGCACTTTCCTACGCCTGGGATCTTCCTGAAAGCGAAGCTATACGCCGCACGCTCGATCTCAGTGAAGGCCTGTCACAGACCGCTGATTTCAAAGAAGGCGTGGATGCATTTCTGGGAAAGCGCAATGCGCAATTCTCCGACAGGCTTGACCCGACCGTTTTCGGTTTCGGCGAATGAACTGGCAATTTGGCCGAGATTTCCAAAATTAGACGACCTTCTGGAGACAAGTAAGTGATTGATTTTTCTGTTCCGCAAGAAACCCAGATGATCCTTGATACGCTTCGGCGCTTTATCAAGGATGAACTGCAGCCCCATGAGGCTGAGGTAGAAGAGAAGCAGTTCGTCGACCCCGACCTTGCGCGTGAGCTTCGCAACAAGGCCAAATCCGTTGGGCTTTTCGCCATGGGGTTTCCCGAAGAGCTGGGCGGCGGTGGTCTGAATGCCGTTGACATGTGCATGTGTGAGGAAGAGTTCGGCTTTACCAAAGATGCCCTCGTGCGCCGTGCGTTCGGTGCGATTCCCGGATCACTTGAAAATTGTGTCGGCGAACAGCGCGAGAAATACCTGCTTCCTGCTGTGGCCGGTGACATCAATGTTGCACTGGGCATGACCGAGCCCGAGGCTGGTTCGGATGCGGCCGGGATCAAGACGACTGCCAAGCGCGATGGTGACGACTACATCATCAACGGATCAAAGCATTTTATCAGTGACGCCGATGTTGCTGATGCCTTCATCATTACCGCCGTGACCGATCCGTCCAGGGGCGCCAAGGGAATCAGCGCGTTCTTGATCGACAAGGATACCCCGGGTTTCACGCTTGGACGCCTGCAATACATGATGGGATTGCGTGCAACCAATCATTTCGAGTTGATATTTGACAATATTCGTCTTCCGAAATCACAGATGCTCGGAGAGGAGGGGACTGGTCTCTATCAGGCGCTCTCGACAATCAACAAGGTCCGGCTTGGCATGGTCGGCGGCCGCTCTGTCGGTATGGCGCGCAAACTGATGCAGTACTCGATTGAGTATGCCCAGCAGCGCACGCAATTTGGCAAGAAGATCGGAGATTTCCAGATGGTGCAGGCGATGCTTGCCGACATGGCAACCGAAATCTTTGCCGCACGCATGATGGTGCTCAATGCTGCCTGGGAGACCGATCAGGGCATGGACCCGCGCGAGAAGGTCTCCATGGTCAAATATTATGCATCGGAGATGCTTGGCAGGGTGGCAGACAAATCCGTCCAGATTTTTGGCGGAATGGGGTACTGCCGCGAGATGCCGCTTGAGCAACTCTACCGGGATGCCCGGGTTTATCGGATTTTCGATGGAGCTTCCGACATTCACAGGGTGGTGATTGCTCGCAGCCTACTTAAAAACGGGCAGATGCCATTATGAGCGGAGAAGTGTCGATGCTTCGTAATATGAAAGTCCTCGGATTCACGCATTTCGTACAGGGTCCGGCAGCTTCGCAATATCTTGCCGATATGGGCGCCGATGTCATCAAGGTCGAGCCGATTGGCGGTGCCTTTGAACGCGGGTATGGAGCAGATTCGGTTTTTGTCGGCGGTCTGAGCGCCACCTTCATGTCAGTCAACCGCAACAAGCGCTCGATATCTGTCGACCTGAAGAGCGAGCAGGGCCGCAAGGTTATCGAATCGCTGATTCTTCAGTCAGACGTGATCATCGAAAACTACCGGATCGGTGTGCTGGAAAGGCTTGGATTCGGCTATGAAGCGGTCAAGAAAATCAAGCCGGACATTATCTATGCCTCGGCATCGGGATGGGGTTCTTCCGGTCCGATGGCCAAGGCGCCGGGGCAGGATCTTCTCGTCCAGGCACGCTGTGGACTGATTGCTGCTACCGGAAATCTTGAATCGGGACCGACCGTACCCGGGGTCCCGATCGTCGATCAGCACGGCGCCGCACTTCTCGCGATGGCGGTCAATGCTGCCTATATCAGGAAACTGGAGACAGGCGAGGGTACCCGTATCGAATCCAACCTTTTCAGTGCCGGTCTGGATTTGCAGGCCGAATCAATGGCCGCCTACTATTCGGGCAATCGTTCAGCAGAAAGGATGCAGCGGGATCCGAGACTTGCCGCCTGGTTTCTTCCTGCTCCCTACGGTGTTTTCAAGCTCGCTGATTGTCACGCCGTCATCAGTCTGGGCGGTGATATCGAGAAATTCGCCGAAGCCATCGGTGAGCCGGAACTTGTTTTGCTGGCCGAGGACAGGATGGCCAATCGTGATCGTTTCATGGAGGTTCTCGGCAAAGAACTGTCTGGATGGAGTTATGAACGGCTCGATCAGGCGTTATCGGTACACGGGCTCTGGTACGAGAAGGTACAGGACTATGACGCCATCCGGCATGATCCGCAGGCCGACCACAACGAGTGTTTCGAGGAGGTCACTGTCAATGGCGCGGAAGCAACGCTGCTGACCCATCCGGTAAGATATGACGGGTCGACGCCCAAGATGCGCCGGATGCCGGCTAGTATTGGAGTGGATACCCGCTCCGTCCTGATCGGTGCCGGGTGGTCAGAGGGGCAAATCGATGAACTGCTTGCTTCAGGCGTGGTCAATGAACCGAGCCATGCAACTCAACGTCAACGGGATTGATCATGAATATTGCTCTGCGCGACGTCTCGCTGTCCGATCGCTACACGCAAACTGAGGGAACGATATTTCTCAACGGAAACCAGGCTCTGGTACGCCTGCTTCTGACCCAACGCGAACTGGACCGGAAAGCCGGGTTGAATACCGCGGGTTTCGTTTCGGGCTATCGTGGATCTCCGCTTGGCGGCTTCGACATGGAACTTTGGAAATCAAAGGAATTTCTCAAGTCACATTCGATTGTCTTTCAGCCGGGAATGAATGAAGACCTTGCCGCGACTTCGGTTTGGGGAACGCAACAGATCGATTCCATACCCGGACGAACCGTCGATGGCGTGTTTGCGATGTGGTACGGCAAGGGGCCCGGCGTAGATCGTTCCGGGGATCCGTTCAAGCATGGCAATTATGCTGGAACCACGGAGCAGGGGGGAGTGCTGGTTGTTTTCGGTGATGACCACCCCGGCAAATCGTCAACTGTTGCGCATCAGAGCGAACAGGCGCTGGCCGCCCATCTGATTCCGGTGCTCTATCCCTCCAATGTCGAGGAAATCCTGACCTACGGGCTCCATGGTTACGCACTTTCGCGCTATACAGGATTGTGGGTTGGCCTCAAGACTGTCAATGAGACGGTGGATACAACGACAACTGTCGATGTTGACGACAAGGCCATCGGCTTTGTCAGCCCCAATCGAAGCAATCCTGACATCGATATACGTCCCCGGCTCGAGTACAATCCCCAGCGCGACGAGACAATTGTCATTCGCCACCGGTTGCCGCTCATACACGAATTCGCCCGCGCCAATCGACTTGACCTGCGCACCCACGGCAAGGCCGGCGCCAAACTGGGTGTCGTGGCTACGGGCAAAGCCTATTCGGACTTGCTCGACGCGCTGGAATTGCTCGGAATTGACGAAGCGCGCATCAAGGCGCTCGGAGTGTCGATTTACAAGGTGGGGATGATCTGGCCGGTGGAGCCGACCGGATTTGCCGAGTTCGCGAGCGGCTGCGACGAGCTCCTCTTTGTCGAGGAAAAGCGGGCTTTTGTTGAGGAACAAGCTGCCAGAATTCTCTTCAATGAAGCGATGCGACCAAAGATCACCGGCAAATCGGACACGGATGGATTGCCGCTTCTGCCATCAGACGTCCAGCTTGATCCCAGGACCATTGCCAGGGTTTTGGCAAGCCGCATTGAGGCATTAGGTCTCGCAGATGAGGCGCTGACCGTGTTGGCTGGCTCGCTCACAGAAAGCCGGCTTGTTCAACCTGATCCGACCCAGCCAAAACGCATTCCCTATTTTTGTTCCGGTTGTCCGCACAACACCTCGACCAAGGTTCCCGACGGTTCGGTCGCATTGTCCGGCATCGGCTGTCATTCAATGGCGATGTGGATGGATCGCGACACCCTGAAACCGGTGCAGATGGGAGCCGAGGGGGCCAACTGGATCGGCCTATCGAACTTCACGAAAACCGGGCACGTATTCCAGAATCTCGGCGATGGCACCTATTCGCATTCGGGACTTCTAGCAATCCGTGCCGCTGTGTTGGCCGGAGTGAATATTACCTACAAGATCCTGGCCAACGACGCGGTTGCCATGACCGGTGGCCAGCCTGTTGAAGGTGAGTTGGTCACCGAGGATATCGTGCGTCAGGTTCTGGCGGAGAATGTAAAGCGTGTTGTTGTCGTCAGTGATGACATTGACCGTACCTCGGTGCAGATCAAGGGCGTGGATGTTGTCGACCGCAAGGAGCTTCCCCGCATCCAGAGGTTGTTGGCGGACATCGAAGGCACAACCGTCATCGTTTATGAGCAGGTCTGTGCGGCCGAGAAAAGGCGCCGGCGCAAGCGCAAGCTGATGCCTGATCCGACCACCCGCATTTTCATAAATGAGAATGTCTGCGAGGGATGCGGAGATTGTTCGGTTCAGTCCAACTGCGTCAGCATTCTGCCGACCGATACCCCGTTCGGCAGAAAGCGGAAGATCGATCAGTCTTCCTGCAACAAGGACTACTCCTGCGTTCAGGGGTTTTGCCCCTCCTTTGTCACTGTCGAAGGAGGCAAGCCCCGTAGAGACGCGGGAGGCTTCGATCGGAAGTTGGTCAAGGATCTGCCGGAGATCGAAACAGCCGCCAAATCAGTCAATGTGCTGATCACCGGCGTTGGAGGAACCGGCGTTGTCACCATAGGCAGCGTACTCGCCATGGCGGCCAACCTTGTTGGTCTGGGCTCCAGCAGTTACAATATGACCGGCCTTGCACAGAAAGGCGGCGCGGTATTCAGTCATCTGCGCTTGACGGCTTCCCCTGATGCGCTGGGCAGTTCCCAGGTCGGTCCGGCCAGTGCCGATCTGGTGCTTGGCTGCGATCTGATAACCGCTGCCAGCCTCGATGGCCTCAAAACCTATGACGCTGGCCGAACGCGGGCGCTGCTTTCATCCAACCCGGCGCCAACCGCAGCATTTCAGAGCGACCGTGACTACCGGGTTGATAATGATGCGTTGATTGCCAAGGTGGATAGCGCGGTGTTGGAACTCCGTGCCATCCAGGCCGACAGGATCGCGGAGCAGGTGCTTGGCGACCGGATCGGCGCCAATATGCTGATGGTTGGTTATGCCCATCAGATGGGGTGGCTGCCGCTGCCGCTTTCGGCCATCAGAAAAGCCATCGAGCTCAACGGTGCAGCCATCGAATTCAACATGGATGCGCTCGATCTGGGACGCTTGGTAGCTGTCGATCCGGCAAAGTTCGCGGTCGACAATCCGCCCCTGTCCCTGCCACCCCAGGCCCTGGATGACACCGAGGCGCTGATTGCACACCGGAAATCCCATCTCACAAAATATCAAAACGCCAAATGGGCCGCGCGCTATGAACAGCTGGTGCGTCGCATCCAGAGTGCGGAGGCGGCAGCCGTTGAGGGATCTGAAGACCTGACCAGGGCGGTGGCAACCAATTTTTCCAGGTTGATGTCCTACAAAGACGAATACGAGGTTGCCCGGCTTTATGCGGATACAGCCTGGAAGGTGCAACTCGACAGTGCGATCGAGGGCTATGGGAAGATGTCGCTTTGGCTCGCACCGCCGTTGATGACCCGTGTTGACCCGGAAACCGGCCGGCCAAGAAAAATCAAGTTCGGTCCCTGGATCTTCACCGCGATGGGAATTATGGGAAAACTGAAGGCTGTCCGCGGCTCGCGGCTCGACCCGTTTTCCTACACACAGGAGCGCAAGCTGGAGCGGGCGCTAATTGACCAATACGAACGCGACATGATCGATATGGTTGATAATCTGAAGCCAGAGACCCTTGCTCATGCAATCGAACTGGCACGGTTGCCGGAGAGCATTCGTGGCTATGGCCCGGTTAAGATGGCCGCAATCGAAAAAGCTGCCAACCAGCGACGCACTGTATTGGATCTGTTCCACGTGGGGTCCGCGTCTGAAGGTTAGCTCTGTTCAGGTTTTAAAGTGCCCCGTTTTCGGACCTCTCAGTGGGGATGATTTCGGGGCCAATGCCGAACCCCGATAACAGACACCTCAGAACACGAAATCGCTGGCGTCAATCAGGCCTGCCGAGCCGAAGGC
>TARA_R110002050_G_scaffold299925_3_pt1 | contig 76186 bp, 65 predicted proteins | sample TARA_R110002050 | Tara Oceans TARA_R110002050 (sample SAMEA4396988) | marine metagenome | biome: Polar Biome; feature: [DCM] deep chlorophyll maximum layer (ENVO:01000326); material: water (ENVO:00002006), including particulate matter (ENVO:01000060) such as... | depth 25 m
TCGGGGTTTCAGACGTTGGTCCGGAGAAATCAAGAAGGAGAATTATCATGGCTACAGCGAGCAAGACTTCGTCTTCCAACACCAAGGACAATATGATGATCGATGATATCGCCGAGCGTACCGCGCGGATCCGTGAAGAACTGACCGCACTCGGAGAAGCCCTTGCCGGTGCTGGCGCAATCAAGGCCGGAGTGGCCCGCGAGGCCGCGGAAAACCGGGTCGACGAAGTGCTTCGCAGTGGCGAGAAGCTCATCTCCGAGATGTCCGGCCAGATTACGCGTGCGGAAAAGCAGGTGAGCACGACAGTGCGTGAAAACCCGCTGCAGTCGCTTGGTGTTGCAGTCGCCGCAGGCTTTCTCGCCGCATTTTTGATGCGCAGGTAATCGGGATCATGTTCTCGCCCATGATGACAATCGCCTCTGCCTATACCGCAGGCAAGACACGACAGATCAAGCGCGACCTGCTGGTGATCGCATTTATCGGCTTGATGGCCGTGCTGGTCAGTATGCTGCTTCTCGCCGCCTTCGCCGCCTTCGTCGCCGAAACCCATGGCCCGGTAACGGGGCTTCTGGCGGCAGCGGCTCTGGCCCTGGTTCTGGGGTTGCTGGCGATCGCGGTGAGGGCGTTGTTGCGCAGGAGAGCCTTGCAGCGTCAACGGCTGGCAACGTCCAGCGCAGCGTCCGCTCTGGCAGTCTCAACCGCGTCGAACATGATCGCGCAGAACAAGACAATGGCCTTGGCTGCAGGCGTGGCGATCGGGGTGATAGCAGGATTGCTTGTCCGCCCTGGTCGCGACTGATCCGTATTGCAATCCAGAAAGGAATTTGAAAGATGCCCAAACCAATAGAACCCACTTCAGTGCGTCAGGGCCGGTTAGGCAGACAGATTCTTGTTATCCTGGTCGCAAGCCTGTTGCTCGCATTGATCTCCGGGTGGGTGCTTTGGGGCCTGTTTTTCAATGCAGGCGAGGAGGACGCGGCCTTGTCTGCCGGCTATTCCGTCTCCTCCGTTGAAGACGGGATCGGTCAACCCCGCCGCCTCACCCTTACAGGCTGATCTGGTCGCCTGATCATTGATCACGCCGTACCGCTCTCCCCCACAGGAAAGGATTTACCCATGGGTAAAGCAACAATCGCAAGTCTCTCTCCCAAGACCTCGAAGGACAGTATCCACACCGGGCTGGAAGCGAGCTACCGCAAGGATATTGCCAACGACCTTTCGGCGATCCTGGCTGCAACCTACCGTTTGACGATCAAGAGCCATGTCTATCACTGGAATGTCGTCGGCCCGATTTTCAAGCCGATTCACGATTTGACCGAAGAGCACTACAACGCGCTGTTTGGAGCAACCGACATCATCGCGGAGCGGATCCGCGCATTGGGTCACCTGGCACCTGTCAGCCTCGACATGACCAAATCCTTCGCACCCGCCAAATCGGATGTGGATCAGTCATCGGCGCACGACATGGTCGAGGATCTCATTTCGGCCCACGAAGAGGCTGTCAGGGACATGCGCGCCGCCGCGGCAAAGGCCGGAGACAATGATGACATGGTCACGGAAGACATGCTGACCGCGCGTCTGACCTTCCATGAAAAGGCGTTGTGGATGCTTCGCGCCATTGTCGCTAACTGACACAGCCATCGCGTTTGACGCGCCATCGCTGGGCAGCGTCGAACAAGCACGGATACAAGATATACCGGCGCCGCTTGTGAACCAGACAGGCGGCGCCGAAACATTTCCAGCATCGACACCGTCACCCCATCAGCCCGCCTGTTGGGCCGACTACATCGCAAATCAGCCTCACCGTGGTTGCTGCAACACGCTGCTATTCGAACACAATGCGTGGAAAATAGAACGACACCACCCAATTGGGGGCATCGACCACTTCGCTGATGCGCAAATCGCCGCACACGGAACACAGCATGTAGGCGTCTTCCGGCGTGAGTCCTCGCCATTGCGCAAGGTGCTCGACCATGCCGGATACCGCATCATATGCAGCCGCCATCAGATCGTTCCCGATCCCGGTCGTCACCTCGTAACCGGCGGCATCGAGATGGCGCGTTACCGGACCGGGTGTGGAAAACCGTGGAAACCGCGGCGCCGCGCCCTTGACCAGATCCAGCTTCACCACGATGTCCATCGCGCTTTCGATCGCCGTGCCGCAAACTTCGCCGTCGCCTTGCGCGGCATGAGTATCGCCAACCGAAAACAGCGCGCCGGCAACCTCGACCGGCAGATATAATTCGGTTCCGGCGGCAAGATCGCGGATATCCATGTTACCGCCGGTGCGGCGCGGCGGAATGATATCGTGAGGCCCGGGATTGGCCGGGGCAACGCCGATGGTTCCGGCGAAGGGTTTTAGTGGCACTCGCGCCTTGTCACTGAAGACCGCAGGTGTCGTGGCTGTCCTGTCATATTCCCAAAGCTGCAAGTGCGGATCAGTGAACTGGTCGGCCAGAAGCCCGAAGCCTGGAATGATCGCGGTCCAGCCGAAACCGGACGGGGTAAACTCCCCGATCGTCACTTTCAGGGCGTCGCCCGGTTCGGCACCATCCACGAAGACCGGGCCAGTCACAAGATTGACCCTGGCCGGATCCATCCGGGCGATATCAGCCGCGGTGCTCGAGGCCGTGTAATGCCCGTCAGCTGCATCGCGGCAGTTGAGCCGGATCGTCTCGCCTGGCGCGATATGTGCGGCGGGAGAGATCGAATTGTCCCAGCCGCAATGGCAGTGATCGCCATGAATCGTGCGCCAGGGTTTCGCTTTATGCGTCATGATCTTGCAAACGAACGGTCACGCATGGCGGCCCGTTCCAGCATGTATTTGGCGGCTTCGGTCATGTGCTCGCGCATGATTTCGCGCGCCCGCTCCGCGTCACCAGCCTTGATCGCACGCAGCAGGCGGACCTGGTAATGGAGGCCGGTCTCGCGCAATTGAGGATTGGGAAGCTGGTAGATCTCGCGGCACACGGTCAAATCCTGCAGCAGGCTCAACAGGAAGACCGCGACAAAGCCGAGTACGCGGTTGGAGCTGTTGCGGGCAAGTTCGGCATGAAAATCAAGCTCTGCAAGACGCTGGCGGTATTCCTCCTCACCGGACGCCGGTTCCGCCTCATAGAGCCGGACCGTATTCTGCAGCGCTTCGAAAGCTTCAGGCGACAATGGTCCACTGGCAGCGGCGGCGGCGAGCTCGGGCTCGATGAGCATGCGCATGGCATAGATGTCAGAGATCGTCGGAGGGGTGAACAGGAACAGGTTATCGAGCATGCGCAGGGCGTTTTCCGGTGCAATCGCTGCGACAAACGCGCCTCCCCCCGGCCCGGTCTTGGTGGTGACCAGCCCCTGGAACTCCAAAAGCTTCAGCGCCTCGCGCAGCGTCCCGCGCGACACCTTGAGCACGTCCGGATCAAGCCAGCTCGCCGGAACACGATCGCCGGGAGAAAGTCCCGCCTCCATGATCCTGTCGCGGATCGCATCCGCGGTGATGTCCGGCCGTTTGCGCTTCCTTGCTGCCTGTGGCACCACGGACGCAGTTTCCGGCCTGTCCGAAACATCCGACATTGTGTTTATCGCCCCTCATGTGGATGGAAGCACGCCGCGCGATGGTCTTGCTCGCCCGTCATGATTTCGAGCCGCGGCAGCCTGGCATTACACATATCAGTGCCACGAGGGCAACGGGCGTAAAATGCGCATCCGGGCGGAGGATTATAGGGATCGGGAAGTTCGGTGTCGGCATCCTCGGAAACGAGGGACCGGCGTCCGGGCGCCGGTGCCGACTGCAGCAGCAAATGTGTGTAGGGATGGCGCGGCGAGCCGAACACGGACCGCGCGGGGCCGACCTCGACAATCCTGCCGAAATACATCACCGCAACACGGTCGCTGACGCTTTCGACCACCGAGAGATCATGGCTGATAAAGACATAGGTCAGCCCAAACCGGTCCTTCAACCCGTCGAGAATATTGAGAACCTGGGCCTGCACCGAGACATCGAGCGCGGAAACCGGTTCGTCCAGCACGATCAGCTTCGGATCGGCGGCAAGCGCCCGGGCAATGCCGATGCGCTGGGCCTGACCGCCCGAAAATTCGTGCGGATAGCGATCCAGAAACTCCGGCGCGAGATTGACTGCTTCCATCAATTCGGAAAGCCGCGTCTGGCGTGCCTGCCTGTCGAGACCGAGCAGATGGATCAGCGGCGCTTCGAGGATGGTGCGGATGGTTTTTCGCGGGTTAAGCGAAGCGACCGGATCCTGGAAGACGTACTGGACATCACGCGACAGCCGGCGCAGATCCTTGCCGGCTTCCGCCACCAGATCGCGTCCGTCAAAAACGATGCGCCCGGCGGTCGGGGCGTCGAGACCGACGATCATGCGCGCGAGCGTCGACTTGCCGCAACCGGATTCACCCACGACGCCGAGCGTTTCGCCGCGCCGGACTTCGATGCTGACATCCTGGACTGCGTGGACGGCCGGTTTGGGCCGGCCAAACAGAGTACGGCCACCGCCGAACACCCGGCCGGCTTTTTCGATCGAGAGCAATGGCGTTTCAGACATCCATTGCCTCCCCGATGAGCGGGTGAATGCAGCGTACCGCGCGGCCCGGGCCGAGTTCGGAGAGCCCGATCGGTGCGGCACGGCAATCGTCCTGCGCGCGCGGACAGCGCGCGGCAAACGCGCAACCCAAAGGCAGATCGTTGACCACCGGCGGACGGCCCTCAATCGCGTCGAGCCGGCGTTCCGGCTGGCCGAGCACGGGAACGCAGTCGATCAGCTTGGCGGTGTAGGGGTGCGCCGGCGATTCCAGGATCTCTGCGGTCGTGCCGGTCTCGACAAATTGTCCCGCATACATCACCGCGACGCGATCACAGATCGCCGAGACGACACCGAAATCATGGGTGATGAACAGGATGCCGACGTCATGTTCCCTGCGCAGCGCGTCGAGCAGCGCCAGCACCTGCGCCTGCACCGTGACGTCAAGCGCGGTGGTTGGTTCGTCGGCGATGATGATCTTCGCATCGTCGGCGAGCGCCATGGCGATGCAGACGCGCTGGCGCATTCCGCCCGACAATTCGTGCGGATAGGATTTCAGCCGCTCGGCGGGATTGGGAATGCGCACCAGCTTGAGAAGTTCTTCAGCCTTTTCGGTGGCCTGGCTTTTCGAGAACGAATGATGCGACTGAATCGCCTCAATCAGCTGATCTCCGACCGTGAACAACGGGTGAAGCGTGGACAGCGGATCCTGAAAGACGTGGCTGACGGCGGAGCCGCGCAATTGCCGGACCCGCTCGTCGGAAACCGAGAAGAGATCCTCGCCGTCAAGCAACGCCACACCACCGGTAATGCGGCCCGGAGGGGTCGGCACAAGGCCCATGATCGACATGGCGGCGACAGATTTGCCGGACCCGGATTCACCGACAATGCCAAGGCACTCGCCGCGGTCTACCCGCATGTCGACGCCGCCCACCGCCCTGAACACCTCGCGGCCCAAATGGAACTCGGTCTTCAGCCCGCGAACATCGAGCACAGCATCGGGCGATGGCGCGACATTGCCGGGGGCGAGTTCACGCAGGACAGCGGTGCGCGCCACGGGGCGGGTCAGCGCACCGGATTTCAGCCGGGGATCAAGCACATCGCGCACGCCATCGCCGAGCAGGTTGATGCTCATCACCAGCGCGAAGATCATCAGGCCGGGAATGATCGAGACATGCGGCGCGGTGAACAGGATCTTGCGGCCATCGCCGAGCATCGAGCCCAGATCGGCCTGTGGCGGCTGCGCCCCCAGCCCCAGGAACGAAAGGCCCGCGGTTTCGAGAATCATCCACCCGACCGTGGTCGACATGGTGATGATGATCACCGGAAGAACATTGGGCAGCACCTCTATGAACAGGATCTGCGCGTGGGACTTGCCCGACAGACGCGCCGCATCGACGAATTCCCTGCGAGACAACCCCAGCGCGATGCCTCGGATGTTGCGGGCGAAAAACGGAATGTTGACAACAGCAATGGCGTAGAGCGCATTGAGCAGGCCCGGCCCGAGCACCGCGACGATGGCGAGCGCCAGCAGGATATAGGGGAAAGCCATGACCATATCGATGCCGCGCATCAGCAGCGTGTCGACCCGTCCGCCGGCATAGCCCGCGACCAGACCGATCAGCGAACCGAAGAAGGCTGCAATCAGCGTTGCCGAGATGCCGACCGCCAGACTGACACGACTACCCCAGATCAGGCGCGAGAGGATGTCCCGACCGAGGGCGTCGGTGCCAAGCAGGTGACCTTCTGTCAGCGGCCGGAACAACCGGTTCGCGGGCGCGGTCACGTCGGGGTCAGGCAGCGGCAGCAACGGGGCGGCAATCGCTGTCAGCACGATCAGCACAAAAACCACCAGACCTGCTGTCGCCAGCCTGTTGTTGAGCAGCAGCCGCAGGCTGTCTGGCCGCCCGGACGTCGTTCTTGCCGGACGCACCGGATTGCCGGGTGCCGTGTTAGCCTCCGCCATCAACGCAACCTCGGATCAAGCACGGTCTGCACCACATCGGCGGCAAGGTTGAACAGAACATAGGCAGCCGCGACCACCAGCACCCCGCCCTGGACGAGCAGCAGATCGCGGGTGGAAATCGCCTTGACCAGCATCGAGCCGATGCCCGGCCACTGGAACACGGTCTCGATATAGACCGCGCCGCCGAGCACGAAGCCCGCCTGGATGCCGATGACCGGAATGATTGTGACCAGCGCCGCCTTAAAGGCATGGCGGTAGATGACCCGGTTCTCGGTCACGCCTTTGGCACGCGCGGTGCGGATGTAATCCTGGCGCAGAACCTCGAGCATGGCGGTGCGCGTCAGCCGCGCGATCACGCCGGTGGCAACCACAGCCAGCGTCAGCGCCGGCAGGAACAGGTGATGCAACAGATCGAGCGGACCGCCGCCGCCATAGATGGCATACATGCCCGATGCCGGGAACCAGCGCAGATCGACCGCGAAGAACAAAATCAGCAGCAGTCCGAGCCAGAAGGAAGGAACCGAGATCCCGATCAGCACCACCAGCGTGATGGTCTTGTCGACCCACGAAAACTGGCGCACCGCCGAGATGATGCCGGCGATCAGGCCCAGCACCGAACACAAGAGGAGCGACGTGCCGGCAAGGATCAAGGTTGCCGAAAAACGCTCCAGAACCTCATCCAGCACCGGCCGGTTGAGGGTGTAGGAGCGGCCGAAATCACCTTGGAACAGGTTGGTCAGCCAGATCAGGTATTGCTGGAAAAGCGGCTTGTCGAGACCGAGATCGCGATTGAGCCTGTCGACGTTCTCCGGCGTCGCATAGGAGCCGAGGATGGCTGTTGCCGGATCGCCGGGGATCATCGCCATGATCAGGAAGACAATGATCGTCAACCCGAACAGAACGGGGATCGCGGCCAGAAGACGTTTTGCGATATAGGCCGACAAGGCGGTCTCCGAAGCGGGCTGCGAGGGGCCGCGTGCTACCCGCACGAGCGGCCCCTTGCGATTGTTTGCATTATTGCGGTTTGGCGACGTCCTGAAGCATCAGGAAGAACGAGGGCTGGAGCTTGAAGTTCTCCACGCCCGCCTTGGTGACGGCGTTCTGTTTCCAGTTGGCGACAAATACCCAAGGGGCGTCGTCCTGCACGATCGACTGCATTTCGCGATAGAGCTTCGCGCGCTCGTCCTGATCGGTGGAGCGGCGAGCCGCTTCGAGCAATTCATCGACCTTCGGATTGGAGTAATAGCCCGAATTGAAGCCACCCTTGTCAGGCCAGGCTTCGGTGCGCAACGCCAGGAAGGGCAGCGTGTCCGGATCATTGGTCATCCACGCCATTTCAGCCATGTCGGCCTTGCCCTCGAGGCCAGGATTGACCTTGCCGAGGAAGGTGTTCCACTCGTAGGTCTCGATCTTGACGTCCATGCCGACGGCTTCCAGATCGGCCTGGATGGCGGTGCCCATGGCGATGGGGTCAAGCATTCCGGAGCCGCCTTCGGTGACGTAGAAGGTGACTTCCTCACCATCGTATCCGGCGTCCTTGAGAAGCTGTTTGGCTTTTTCGGGATCGTAGGGATAGGGCTCGAGTGTCTCGTCATAGGCCCAGGCAAAGGCCGGCGGCGTCGGTCCTGCGGCCACTTCAGCGGTGCCTTGCAGGATATTGTCGACCAGCGCGGTCTTGTTGACGGCGTAATTAGCCGCCTGGCGGATTTCCTTGCTGGCGAACGGACCTTCCTTGGCATTGAGGATCAGGAACCAGACGTGCGGTCCAGCCTGCTCAAAGACCTTGAAAGAGGCATCGGTGCGAAACTGCTGCAAGCTGTCCGGCGGCACCTCGACCATGATGTCGAGCCCGCCCGACAGCATCTCGGCGATGCGGGTGTTGGCATCGGTGATCGGCCGGTAGATGACCGCTTCGAGTTCCGGTGCACCGTCCCAGTAGTCATCGTTTCGGGTAACCACTACCTTGGCGTTGGCCTCCCATTCGGCGAATTTGTAGGCGCCGGTGCCTGACGGGTTGCGGCCGAACTCCGCGCCGTTTGCTTCGACGCTCTTTGGTGAAACGATCAGACCTGTCGGATAGGCGAGATTGGACAGGAAAGGAGCGTAGGGTTCCTTGAGCTTGAACTCGACGGTCAGGTCATCAACTGCCGTCACGGTGTCAACGGAGGAGAAGAAAAATGCCAGCGGGAAAGGTCCGGTGTCATGAAAGGGATGTTTTTCATCCAGCATGCGTTCGAAATTGAACTTGATCGCTTCGGCATTGAGCGCCGATCCGTCATGAAAGCTGACGCCGTCGCGCAGCTTGAACGTGTAGACCGTGCCGTCGTCGGAGATCGTCCAGCTTTCGGCGAGCGCCGGCTCGACTTCCAGGGTGCCGTCCTTGTAGCGCACCAGCCCGTCATAGATGTTCATCAGGATGCGGAAGTCGTTGACCGCGGTCACTGCGTGGGGGTCAAGCGACTTCGGCTCCGCAATCTGTCCTACGACAAGAATATTGGGGGGCGTTTGGGCAAAGGCAGGCGAAGCGAATGCGAGCGACAACACAGTCGCGGCCGCAGCCAGAAATCTCTTCATGGCAATCTCCATCGTTGCTGATGGGATTCAATTAATTCTGAAAAAATGGTTCATTGCAAGTATTTATTATGATAAATTTTTGTGCATTCTGAAACGACATTTCCCGACCATGAATACAAAGAACAGATCGACATCATGAATCACACAGCTCCCGTCATCGACATCAATCGTCTGCGTCGCCTGCTCGATGGCGTAAACGCATTCGGATTCAATGCTGTAACCGGCGGCTTCAACCGGATCGGCTATTCCGGCGCAGACATGGCGGTGCGCGACTGGTTTGCCGCGCAAATGGACAATGACGGATTGGCTGTCAGCCGCGACGCGGTCAACAATCTGTTCGGACGCTATGGTCCATCGGACGGTCCGTGCGTGATGGCGGGCTCGCATCTGGACACCGTGCCGGAGGGCGGCGCCTTCGATGGATCGCTCGGGACCTGTATAGCGCTGGAATGCGTGCGCGCGATGCGTGACGCGGGCATCAAACCGCAAACAGCCATCGTCGTGGCGGCGACAGCGGAGGAGGAAGGACGCTTTGGCGGCATGCTTGGCTCGCAAACCATTGCCGGCACGGTGACACCGGAGTGGATCGAGCAGGCGTCGGACAGTGACGGCATGCGGCTGGTCGACGCCATGGCTACACAGGGTCTCGACGCCCGTCGCGCACCGGAGGCGGCGTGGAAGGACGGTTCGATCCGCGCATTTCTCGAACTGCATATCGAGCAGGGGCCGGTGCTGGAACGATCGGGCATACCGGTCGGTATCGTCGAGGCAATATCGGGCGTGTGCAATATCCAGGTCCGCTACGAGGGCACGGCCAACCATTCGGGGACAACGCCGATGGACATGCGCGCCGACGCCTTTGCCGGGCTGGCGGCTTTCGCGGGCACGATTGCGCCAACCCTCAAGCAGCACGGTTCCGGACAAAGCCGCATCACCATCGGCAAGGTGGAACTGTCACCCAACTTCGCCCATACTATCCCGGGGGCTGCGGAATTCCTGATCAATCTGCGCGACACATCCGAGACCATCATGCGGCAACTTCGCGCCGAGTGCCTGCGAAACATCGAAGCCGCCGCTGCGGCTCACGGGTTGCGCTGGACTGTAACGGAAAAGAGCTGGCTGGCGCCGGTCTCCCTGGACGACGGCATCCGCGACGTGCTGAAAGCCGAGGCAGACAGGCTGGGGTTTCAGTCGATCATCATGCCATCGGGCGCCGGACACGATGCGCAGACAATGCAATCGTGCTGCCCGGCGGGGCTTGTGTTCATTCCCAGCCGCAACGGTATCAGTCATGCCCCCGAGGAATGGAGCGACTGGACGGACATTGAAAAGGGCGCGCAGCTGATGCTGAACACGCTGATGCGCCTTTCGAACGCTTGACCTTGCGCATGAAAACTACTCGCCGAGCTCCTCGTCGGCAACGACCGGGGTCAAGTCCTGCTCGGCTTCCCCGGCGGGCTGCCGGGTGAAGCCGGTGACGTCCGAGGTCTCCTTGAAATCGCGCTTGATCACCACCGGACTGACGGCGTAGGCGGTGATCAACTCTGCCAGCGAGCGCAGCGCATGGGTGTGAATGCGCTCGTAGCCGTGCGAGGCATCCACACCGAAAGTGATCAGCGCCGTGCGCACGTCAGCACCCGCCTCGATGGCGCTTGCGGAATCCGAGCGGTAGTAGCGGAAGATGTCCTTCTGGTAGCGGATCTCGTTGTCCTTGCACAGCTTCACCAGTTTTCTGGCGAGATGGTAGTCGAACGGACCGGTCTGATCGGCCATTGCGATGGTGACGCCAAATTCGTCGGAGTTCTGGCCCGGCGCCGTTGTGCCGTTGTCGACCGCGATCATCGAGGCGATGTTGTGGCTGATGATCGAAGACGCACCAACGCCTACTTCCTCGGCAATGGTGAACAGGAAATGGATGTCGACCGGCGTTTCTGCGGCCTGGTCCTGCATCGCCTTCAGCGCCGCCAGCATCACCGCGACGCCGGCCTTGTTGTCGAGGTGGCGCGATACGATGAATCCGTTTTCCAGGAATTCCGGCTGCGGATCGACGGCGATGATATCACCGATCTCGATACCAAGCCGCATGATGTCGTCCTTGTTGCGCGCAAGCGCGTCGATGCGCAATTCCACATGCGGCCAGCCGACAGGCGCCGTATCGACCTCGTCATTGAAGGTATGACCCGACGCCTTGAGCGGCAATATGGTGCCGCTATAGGTGCCGTTCTCGGCGAATACGGTTACCCGGGCGCCCTCGGCGAACCTGGCCGACCAGTGGCCGATCGGCACCAGTTCGAGGCGGCCGTTGTCCTTGAGCTGCTTGACCTGCGCCCCCAGCGTATCGAGATGGGAGACGATGGCTCTAGCTCCTGCTTCGCACTTGCCCCGGCGGATTGCACGGATCGCGCCGCGCCGCGTCAGTTCCACCTCCAGGCCCTGACGCTCCAGTTCTTCGGTGACGAAGCGAACGACAGTATCTGTGTAGCCGGTGGGACTTGGTATCTTCAGCAGCTTCTCCACAATGGAAAGCAGGTATTCGTGATCAATTGCCAAGCGTGACACTAGCCACCTCCGTCTCGTTCTTTTTGCATTGTCTGGCGCGCTGCCGCAGGCATCGATAACGGAAAAAGCAGATCGATGAAACGTTCCGCAGTGGGTTGCGGTTCATGATTGGCGAGGCCTGGCCGCTCGTTGGCCTCGATAAACGCATAATCCGGTTGGCGCGGCGACTTTACCATCAGGTCAATGCCGGTAACCGGAATGTCGATCGCACGCGCGGCTGCGATTGCCGCTTTCACCAGCGTCGGATCGACAATATCGGTGACATCGTGGATCGTGCCGCCGGTGTGCAGATTGGCCGTCTTGCGGACGGCAATCTCGACCTCAGCGGGAAGAATACCGTCCAGACCGTAACCTGCCTCGCGCAAAGTGCGTTCGGTCTCGGCATCAAGCGGAATGCGCGATTCCCCGCCGGTCGCCGACGCCCGGCGTCTACTCTGCGCCTCGATCAGCTGCCGCACAGTTCGCTCCCCATCGCCGACGATGGATGGCGGACGCCTTATCGCGGCGGCGACAACACGGTAATTGATGACCACCAGCCGCAAGTCCTCGCCCTGGATATAGTCCTCCAGCAGCACCATCTCCGACACAGCCTTGGCCGCTGCAATCGCCGCCTTCACCTCATCCGGCTCGGACACAGCGACCGAGATCCCCCGGCCCTGCTCTCCCCGCGCCGGCTTGACCACGACCCGGCCGCACTGCTTGACGAATTCCGCGATCTCGGACGGGCTCGCATCACCATCGAGTTGCGCCGGCACACGGACCCCGGCGGCTGACACGAGACGCCTCGTGATCGCCTTGTCATCGCATATCGACAGGGCCACGGCGGATGTCAGTTCCGACAAGCTCTCGCGGCAAAGCACCGTTCGTCCGCCCTGGGTCAGACGAAAATAGCCGGCTTCGGCATCGACGGCCTCGACGCGAATGCCGCGCCGCCGGGCTTCCTTGACGATGATTGCGGCATAGGGATTGAAGGCAGCGTCGGTCTCGGGCCCGGTATAGAGCACCTCGTTGATCGGATTCTTGCGCTTGACCGAGAAAAACGAAACGCGCTGGAAGCCCAGTTTTTCATAAAGCGCGATCGCCTGCTCATTGTGATGCAGAACAGACAGATCGAGAAAAGCGGCGCGCCGGGGCGTGAAGTACTCGGCCAGGCGCCGCACCAGCGCTTCGCCGATTCCGGGGTGCCGGGCCACAGGATCGACGGCAAGGCACCACAGCGATGCCCCCTGCTCCGGGTCATTGAATGCGCGCATGTGATCGACGCCGGTCACGGTTCCCAGAATTTCGCCGGTCTGTTCATCCTCGGCGACAAAATAGATGATCGAGCGCGCATCGCGTTTCGACCAGAAGAACTCCGGCGGAACCGGAATCATCGCGCGCGCCGCATAGATGCGGTTGATCGCGTCGGCATCCGATTGCGATGTCAGGCGGCGGATGAAGAAGCCTTTCGGCGACTTGCGCGAAGCGCGGTATCGCGACAGGTCAAGCCTGAAGGTGTGCGAGGGATCGAGAAACAGTTCCTGCGGGGCATTGGCCAGAAGGACATGCGGATCACGCACATAGACCGCGATGTCACGCCGGTCAGGCTGTTCGCCGCTCAGGGCCGAAATCATCGATTCCGGATTGTCGAATGTCTGTGCGAAGACGAGACGACCCCAACCGCAATCGAGTGTGAATTCCGGCGTCATCCGCGCCGTTTCCTCGCCATGCGGAGCAATCGGAGGCTTGAGACCCTGCTCGCGCATGCGTTTGAGCCGATGCGCATAGGCTTCGCGCCCCTGGCGCTCGCGCGAACTGCTCGCGCTGCGGGCGCCGTCCTTGTCCTTGTCCGCCATTCCGGCCTTACACTCCGTGTGTCTGCAGCCACATTTCCAGAAGAGCGACCTGCCACAACTCCGATCCGCGCAGCGGCGTAATGTGGCTTGCCGGATCGGTGAAAAGCGTTTCCAGATAATCCTGTTTGAACAGACCCCGTTCGCGCGCTGCGGTGGATCCCAGCGCATCCTTGACCATGTCGAGATACTCACCCTGGATGTATTTGAGCTGCGGTACGGGGAAGTAACCTTTCTTCCGGTCGATCACTTCGTGCGGCACAACCAGTCTTGCCGCGTCCTTGAGCACGCCCTTGCCATTGTCGTTGAGCTTGAATTCCGGCGGAATTGTCGCGGCAAGCTCGACCAGTTCATGATCGAGAAAAGGCACCCGCGCCTCAAGCCCCCAGGCCATCGTCATGTTGTCGACGCGCTTGACCGGATCATCAACCAGCATGACATGCGAATCCAGCCGTAGCGCACGATCAACCGGTGTGGTGGCGCCACCACCGAGCAGATGGTCGCTGACCAGGGACAGGCTGACATCGCTGTCGGCGATCCACTGGTCGCCGAGTTGCGCCTTCAGCGTCGCATGTGTGCGGTCGAAGAACACCTTCGCATAGTCGCCGACCACATCGCTGGAATTGGCCAGCGGCGGATACCAGTGATAGCCGCCAAACACCTCATCGGCGCCCTGCCCGGACTGGACAACCTTGATATGTTTGGAGACTTCCCTGCTGAGCAGGAAGAAGCCGATATTGTCATAGGATACCATCGGCTCCGACATGGCGGCGATCGTGTCAGGCAGATGGCTGATCAGATCTGCTGACGGCACGAAGATCTTGTGATGGTCGGTGTCGAAGGTTTTCGCGATCAGGTCGGAATAGATAAACTCGTCGCCCTTTTCGCCATTGGCTTCCTCAAAGCCGATGGAAAACGTCATCAGATCCTTCTGGCCTTCCTCGGCCAGGAGCCCGACGATCAGGCTGGAATCGACGCCGCCGGACAACAACACACCGACCGGAACATCGGCGACCATGCGCCGGCGCACGGCGAGACGCAGCGCGTCGTGCACCCGGTCGCGCCAATCGTTTCGGGTCAGTCCCGCGTCTTCGCCGCGCCGCTGATAGGCGGGCTGCCAGAAGACCCGGTCGGTCGTTGCGCCATCGGGCGCGATGCGCCGGGTGGTGGCCGGCGGCAGTTTGCGCACCCCCTTGAGCATGGTGCGCGGCGGCGGCACCACGGCGTGAAAACTCATGTAGTTGTGCAGCGCTTCACGATCGATTTCGGTATCGATGCCGCCTGCCTTGAGCAGAGCCGGCAGGAACGAAGCAAAGCGGATGCGCTTGTCATCCTGGGCATAATAGAGCGGCTTGATGCCGAAGCGGTCACGCGCCAGCACGACATCGCCGCTGTCGTGGTCGTAAATAGCGAAGGCAAACATTCCGTGGAAGCGCTCGACGCAGGCCTCGCCCCACTTGTGCCAGGCCTTGAGGACCACTTCGGTGTCGCCATGCGAAAAGAAGCTGTAACCGTCAGCGATCAGCTCGGCGCGCAGTTCCGGATAATTGTAGATGCAGCCGTTGAAGACGACGGTCAGTCCGAGTGCGGGATCCGCCATCGGCTGGGCCGCCTTGTCCGACAGGTCGATGATCTTCAGCCGCCTGTGGCCGAAAGCAACCCGTCCCCGGGCGACAATGCCGCTGCCGTCCGGCCCGCGCGGCGCCATGGCTTCAGTCATGCGCGCGACGGCTGCGCTATCGGCAAATGCGCCGTCGACACGGATTTCCCCGGCAATTCCACACATATCGCTTTTCGTCCCCGATTATTTGTTTCGTGCAGACGGGGCAAGCTCGACGCTCGCCCTGCACAGACAGCAGTCGCAGCCTGGCGACGCTATGGTTGATGGTGACTACCTAGTAATCCAGGCGTCAGAAATCAAATTATCGGGGGAAATTCGGGTAATATCGACGCTGATATCAGGCTGCTTTCCGCTCGTGGGTCACCGAGCCGCAAGGCGGATTTTGTTTCGCCCGACGGCCTCCTGGCGGACGCAGCCGGGCGAGAATCAGGTCATGCTCAGCTGGCTCAGAGAGCAGCGACGCAGATGATTTCGACCTTGTAATCAGGCGTCGCCAGCTTTGATTCACCTGCGGCCCGTGTCGGTGCATTGCCCGGCGACACCCAAGCGTCCCAGACAGCATTCATCTCGGCGAAATCATCCATGGAAGCCATCCAGATCGTGGCCTGCAGGATTTTTGTCTTGTCAGACCCTGCAGCGGCCAGCAGCCGTTCGATCTTGGCGAGAATTTCCTGGGTCTGCACCGTGACGCTGGCGCCGGCGGTGCCGACCTGGCCTGCCAGATAGACGAGACCACCATGGACGACGGCCTGGCTCATGCGCGGTCCGGTTTCGATACGTTTGATGTCACTCATGTGTTTTGTCCTTGTTGTAAATTCAATGCCGCCCGTCCGGGGCTGAGCGCTTCTATTACGCTCTGACCCAACGAGGCTAGACGTCCCAGACACAAATCCGCAGCCAGTTGCGACAAGGCCGGCGCAGTCTGCATGCCATAGCCGCCCTGTCCCGCGAGCCAGAAAAAGCCCTCGGCATCCGGTGCGAAACCAACGACAGGCGTCCTGTCAGGTGCAAAGGTGCGCATGCCTGCCCAGCAATGCTCGACCCTGGTGACCGGAGTGGTCACCGCCTGCTCGTAGCGATGAAGACCTTCCGCGATCACCATGTCGTCAGCCCATACGTCATGCGGGTCGACCGGATCCTCGTCAGCAGGTGATATCATCAGCTTGCCGGCTTCCGGCTTGGCGTACCATTGATCGCCCGCACTGGCGAACAATGGCCAGCGGTTGACGTCATGGCCGGCGGGTGCCGGAATCAACGCAGCCGACCGGCGCAATGGCTGCAGACCCAGGGTGCGGACACCGGCCATCCGCGCCACAGCATCGGCCCAGCCGCCGGCGGCATTGATCAGCACCGGCGCGGTAAAATCCCCGTTCGGCGTCGAGACCGTCCAGACTCCGTCGCGGCGGACAATGGACTGCACCGGCGCGCCGGTGACGATCTGGCCACCGTGACCACGAAACTTGCGGGCAAATCCCTGCAGCATGCGGTCGACATCAATATCCTGTGCATCCCATTCAATCGCCGCGGCGGCGATGGCGCCCTGCCGCAGGATCGGCACCAGTTCCAGTGCCTGCTGTGATGACAGTCGCTCCAGCCCTTCGCTGCCATCGAGATAGGCGTCAAATTGGGAAAGATCTTCATCCGTCGCCACCAGCATTTCACCGCGCGGCGAGAGCAGACTGGTGTCGGAGATCTCATCCGGGCTGGCCAGGAACGGCGCCGATGCAGCATTGAGCATCCGCAATGTGGCATTGCCGTAATTGCGAATGAAAATCGCAGCCGAACGACCGGATGAATGATGCCCGATCACCGGTTCGGCTTCGAGCACGGTGACCTTCGCCTCAGGCGACAACCGGGCGGCGGCGCTGATGCCGGCAATACCGCCGCCAATCACCAGAATATCTTTATCTGTGTTCATCCCGCCTGATATCCATTGAGAAAGCTGGTCAGATTGTCGCCCAGATCAGCAGAGAGATAGCCACCTTCCTGCACGATGATTGTCGGCAGGTCCAGCCCTGCAATCGCCGCAGCAATCTGGCCAAAGCCCGGCGTCGTCACCTTGAAGCCGTGGAACGGATCGTTCTCATGGGCGTCAAGCCCCAGCGCCAGCACCAGCACATCGGCGCCGAAGGAGCGTATCCGTTTGAGCGCGATATCCAGGGCAGCCAGATAATCACCATCCCCGGTTCCGCGCGGCAGCGGCAGGTTGAGATTGTATCCGATTCCTTCGCCCTCCCCCCTTTCCGCGGCATGTCCCCAGAAGAACGGGTAGAACCGCGCCGGATCGGCATGGATCGACACAGTCAGCACGTCGCGGCGATGATAGAAAATTCCTTGCGTGCCGTTGCCATGATGCACATCGACGTCGAGAATGACCGGACGACGGCCAGTTCGCAGCAGTGCCTGAGCGGCGATCGCCGAATTGTTGAGAAAGCAGAACCCGCCGGCCAGATCGCCAAACGCATGGTGACCCGGCGGGCGGCACAAGGCATAAGCGGCAGGTTCTCCCGCGAGCACGGTACCGGCAGCACTGAGCGCCGTTTGCGCGGACCAATAGGCCGATTGCCAGGTGCCGGCGGCGATCGGGCAGGATGTGTCGGCCTGGTGGAAGCCCGCCTGGCCGGCTGCCGAACTCGGATAGCTGGCGGTGCGCCGGTCCGGATGGATGTTCGGGATCACTTCATCGGAAGCCCCCTCGGTGCGCATCCAGCGCTCATGAATGGTTTCAAGAAAAGCCAGATATTCAGGGGAATGGATTTCGGCGATAGGGCCGAGCCCTTGGTCGGCCGGCGCACTGAAATCACACCCGGCGGCACGAGCACCGCGGCTCAGCTCCTCGATCCGTTTCGGCTGTTCCGGATTGGCGGACAGCCGTCCATTGGACATGAAGTGTTTCGGATCATGCGCCCGCTGGCGCGCGTCGAAGATCGCCCTCATGCTTGTTCTCCCAGTGCATCATATGCCGTGCCCGCCAGCGTCATGTATTGGGTCTCTGAGTAGTGAACGAAACCAAGTCGCTCATAGAATGCCAGTGCTTTTGGATTGTCATGGTAGACATTGAGACGGATGAAACCTGCATCCCACGCCTCCATCCCGGCCTCGCGAACGGCAGCCAGAAGCCGTTGTCCGAGCCGCTGGCCGCGGGTCTGTTCCGCCACCCACAGGTCCGAAACATAAATGCCGACAGATCCAGATACCGTGGAGAAGAACGGCGAATAGGCGGCAACACCGACAATGCTTCCGTCCGCAGCTTCCGCCAGCAACGCCTGGAACACCGGTGCAGGTCCAAAGCAGAAACGGACAATGTCTGCATCGCTGGCCCGGTGTTCGTCCCCCATGTCGGCGGACAATTGCCCCAGCGCCCGGTTCAGATCAGCCGCGTCGTCAGGCTTTGCCTGCCTGATGGTGATGTCATTCATGGTCAAAATCCCACCTTGTCCTTGCCCTTCAAGCCCAGCATCATCCGCGCCTCATCGGGTGTTGCCACCACGCGACTTTCGGCTTCCACGATCTGTCGCACCATGTCCACCTGCTCGGCATTGGACCTCGCGAGCTCGCCGCTCGCAATATATAGATTGTCCTCAAGCCCGACACGAACATGACCGCCCATTGATGCACAGAGCCGGGCCATTGGCATTTGCAGACGGCCAGCGGCAAGCACCGAAAACATGTAGTCGTCGCCAAACAGTCTGTCGGCGGTTTGCTTGAGATAGGCCAGATGTTCCGGCTCGGCGGCGACACCGCCCAGTACACCCATGACGAACTGGATGAAGATCGGCCCCGTGATCAGGTCGCGTCCGACAAAATGATCCAGCATTTGCAGATGGCTCAGATCATAGCATTCGAACTCGAAGCGGGCTCCGCGATCCCGTCCCATCAACCGAAGGATGCTTTCAATGTCCCGGGGCGTGTTCTTGAAGACCATGTCGTCGGATTGGCGAAGAAACGGTTCTTCCCAGTCATAGAGCCATTCGGTGCGTTTGCCGAGCATCGGGTAGAGTGCGAAATTCATCGTGCCCATGTTGAGTGAACACATCTCCGGTTCGGCAGCGACAGGCCCGGCGAGCCGCTCTTGCATGCTCATCACCGCACTGCCGCCGGTGGTGAGATTGACCACTGCATCGGTGCCCGCCCTTATCGCCGGCAGGAACGCCATATAGTGTTCGACCAGGGCCGAGGGCCGCCCGTTCGCCGGATGGCGCGCATGCAGGTGCAGGATCGCCGCCCCCGCCTTCGCGGCGCCGATAGCCTGGTTTGCGATGGCTTCGGCAGTCACCGGAAGATAGGGCGACATGGACGGCGTATGGATAGAGCCGGTGACGGCGCAGGTAATGATGATCTTCGACATGCGTTCCCCGGTCAGACTGTGTCGACGGCAAGGCCGACCGAGGCCGCGAACTTGTCGAGTGCGATGGTGAGCATGTCGATGATTTCATCAACCTGGCCTTCGGTCACGATCATGGGCGGACATATGAGAAAATGGTCGCCTTCAACACCGCCGCGGGTCCGGCGCGAATAGATGATCAGACCTTCGGCATAGGCACGTTCCACCAGCTCGGTATAAGCGTTGAGCACCTTGGGCAGCGGCTGCATGGTCTTCCGGTCGGACATCAGCTCGAAGGCCAGCAACAGGCCTTCGCCACGCACGTCACCAATGAAGGAGAACCGCTGCATCAGGTTTTCGAGCCGCGCCTTGAGCGAGGCGCCCACACGGGCGGCATTCTGGATCAAACCGGCGGTTTCGATCTCCTCCAGCACTGCCAGGCCCGCAGCACAGGCGAGCGGATTGCCGGCATAGGTATGGCCATGCAGAAAGCCGCCGGCATCGAGCACCGGATCGATCAGCCGGTCATGGGCGATCATGGCACCAAGTGGCGCATAACCGGCGCCGAACCCCTTGGAAAGGGCAATGATATCAGGCTCCACGCCAAAATGCTCGGCGCCCATGAACTTGCCGGTGCGCCCGCCGCCCGACATCACTTCGTCATGGATCAGCAACACACCGTAACGGTCACATATCTCACGCACCGCCTGCATGTAGCCCGCCGGCGGCATCAGCGCCCCGGTAGATGCGCCGCCGATCGGCTCCTGGATGAAGGCCAGAACGGTTTCCGGGCCCTCATGAATGATTTTTGCCTCGAGCATCGTCGCGTAATGGGCGCCGGTCGCCGGATCATCGATATCGAGACCATCGAGATAGGCGCGTGGCGCCGGGATTTTCGGCATCGCCTGCATCATCGGCAGGAACGGATCGGAGAGCGGTGTGTACCCCGTCAGCGCCAGCGCGCCGAGGGTGGAGCCGTGGTAGCTGGGATTGCGCGAGATCACCTTCCAGCGTGATCCGTGCCCCACCGTGACCGCATATTGCCGCGCCAGCTTGATGGCACTTTCCACCGCTTCCGAGCCGCCGGAAACGAAGAAGACCTTTTCCATCCCATCCGGCGAAAGCGAGGCCAGCTTGGCGGCAAGCTTCTCGCTTGATTCAGTTTCGAAATGCAGCCGGTAGCCGAAGGTCGACTTTTCCATCTGCCGCCGCATCGCGTCCAGCACCCGGGGATTGGAATGGCCTATGTTGGAAACCATGGCTCCCGACGAGCCGTCGAGATAGCGCTTGCCGTCGACATCCCACATGTAGACACCGCGCGCTTCCGACAGCACCGGTCGCCGGTCGCGCGTCTGGTAAAACAGATGGCTTTCGGGTTTCACGGACGGATCTCCACCGGCAAAGCGGCGCAGTCTTTTGCCCGGAACCGCAATGCCACCTTCGCTCCAGCGGCAAAAGGATGATCCTTGATCATGTTGATGGCCTGCATCTGATGATCGCCCGCCCGCACGAAATAGCGCGCCGACTGGCCTTGATAATCGACGTTCTCGACAATCGCTTCGACCGTCAAAAGATCCTCCGCCGGAGAGGCTTCGGCTTTCAGGTGCAGTTTTTCGGCACGGATGACCAGCCGGACGGGCCCCGGTCCTGAAACCCTTGGGCCCCGGTCTTTCGGAATTGCGATTCGGGGGAAACCCGGCAGTTCCAGGGTGATGCCATCACCGGAAATGCCGGTGCATTGTGCCGTCAGCAAATTGGAAGCGCCAAGAAACTGGGCAACGAACTCGCTCGCCGGAGTGTTGTAGACCTCTTCCGGCGCGCCGACCTGCTCCACCCGGCCTTCCGACATGACGATGATCTGGTCGGACATGGCCAGCGCCTCGGTCTGGTCATGGGTGACGAAGACCGTGGTCACCCCGATGCTTTGCTGGATGCGCTTGAGCTCGACCCGCATGTCCTCGCGCAGATTGGCGTCCAACGCCGACAGCGGTTCGTCAAGCAGCAGCACATCCGGCTCGATGACAATGGCGCGCGCCAGCGCGATGCGTTGTTGCTGGCCGCCGGAAAGTTCCTTCGGATAGCGCGCTCCGAGATCGGGCAATTGCACCAGTTCCAGCGCCTCGGCCACCTTGCGTCTGGCGTCTTCCTTGCCGACATTGCGGTAGTTCAATCCGAAGGCAATATTTTCTGACACCGTCTTGTGCGGAAACAGGGCGTAATTCTGGAACACCAGACCCAGGTTGCGCTTGTGGATCGGCACATCATTGACCCGCTTGCCCTTGATAGCGATGTCGCCTTCACTGGGATCAAGCAGGCCCGCGATCATGCGCAATGTCGTGGTCTTGCCGCAGCCTGACGGTCCGAGCAAGGTGACAAAACTGCCTTCGGCGATATCCAGAGACATCTGGTGCACGGCGGTGTAGTCGCCAAAACGCTTGACGATATTGCTCAGGGAAACTGCGCTCACGGCATTATGCCTCCGGTTGCGAAAAAAACGGCCCCGTCGTGGCGACGGGGCCGGATGTTGGCTTAGTAGCCGCGCTGTACGCGACCGAATTCCTTGGACCAGTCAGCCTCGTTGCCGTTCCAGTAGGCCGGATTGGCAAACGTCAGGCCCGAAAGCGTGCCGGTCGCATCGAATGCCGGAAGCTTCGGAATTTTGGCGCCGAGATCGACCTTGGTCGGGTCGAGTGCAGGCGGATAGCTCTGGCCTTCGGCCACCGCGATCGAGGTATCCTTGTCGAGCATGAAGTTGAGCAGCTCTTCGCAGGCTGCCATCGGGCTGCCCCTGAGCACGAACAGGCACTCCTGCCAGCCGAAACCGTTCGGCGGATCGTAATAGCCGATATCGTGGCCCTGCTCCTGCAGCGCGTAGATACGGCCGGACCAGCCTTCGGTGACATGGATTTCCTCCTCGGCCAGAAGGCTCATCAGTTCGGCCCCGGACGCCCAGTATTTGAGCGCCAGATCGCGGTGCTTGCGCACGGCATCCCAGGCTGCATCGAGATCCTGGATGTCGTTCGGGTTCTGGCCGGTCTGCAGGGCCGCATACCACATGCGGGTGCGCCAATCGCTCCAGCCGCCGATCTTGCCCTTGTACTTCTCGTCGATGAGGATCTTGGCGCCCTTTTCCTTCATCTCGTCATCACTGATGTGCTTGCGATTGTAGGCAAGCCCGGTGGTGCCATAGTCGTAGGGCGCAGCGCTGAGGCTGTCCGGCGTTATCGACTTGAAGGCGTTCATCAGCGCCGGCATGACATTGGCCATGTTCGGAATGTTGGCGACGTTGAGTTCGCTGGTCAGATCGAAACTGGCGTAGCGGGCATAGTCGAACACACCGGAAAGGTGAGCAATGTTGTATTCGCCGGGCTGGCTGGCGCGCACTAGGGCGAGATATTCGTCACCGCCTGGGAAGGTGCCGTCAACGACCTTGACTCCGGTCTTTGCGGTGTAGGGATCGAAGGCGTGCTTGCGGAACGCTTCCGAGACCACGCCGCCCCAGCCGTCAAAACGGACCTGGGTGACATCGCCGGCGGCAAGCGCCTGCCTGGCGAATGGCATCTGCAGACCATAGGCGGCGCCTGCGGCGCCAAGAAGGCCGAAAAAACTGCGCCGGCTGATATCGCCGTTCTGGAACCGCTCGCGCAGCCGTTCATAGCGTTTTGTATCGTCCATTATGTTCTCCATCTCTGGTTCAGGTTTACTTCGGCGGCTTATTCGCCGCTTCTTGTTGCAAGTCTTCGGGCGATCGCCGCTCCGATCAGCGGCAGTCCGACCGTCAGCACGATCATCACCGTGCCAAGAGCATTGATCTCCGGAGAGATTGAGTTGCGCAGCATCGAAAAGATCTGCGTCGGCACGGTTTCAATCCCGCCCGGCTTCCAGAACAGTGTTCCGGTGATGTCATCGAAGCTGATTGTGAAGGCGAACAGGCCGCCCGCAGCCACCGCTGGCATCAGCAGTGGGAGGGTGATGGCGAAAAAGGTCTGCATCGGTGAAGCGCCCAGGCTGAGTGCTGCTTCCTCGACATCTCTCTTGATGCTGACCAGTCGCGCCTGAACCACCAGAATGACAAACGGCAGCGTGAAAATGACGTGGCCCGCAAGGAGCAGCGTGAAGCTCTTGCCGAAATTGAGAAAATTCAGAAACAGCAGCAATGCCACCGCCAGCACGACCTCGGGCACCAGGATCGGCGCGATCAAAAGCGTGGTTATCAGGTTGCGTCCCGGAATCCGGTACCGTACCAGCGCCAGGCTGGCCAGCACTCCAAGCACGGTCGAGATTGCCGCGGTCATCAGACCGAGGACGACCGAGGTCCGGAATGCCCGCATGATGGCGTCATTGTTCCACAGCACCTCGAACCAGTGTGTCGACAGGCCGGTCATCGGGAAGCTGCCGAACTGGTTGGCGTTGAACGACAACAGCACCACCACCGCAATCGGCAGGAACATGAACAGGTAGACCAGAATTGTGTAGGTGCGGATCAGACGCCAGCCCATCAGCCCAACCCCTTCGCCAGTTGCGCCATGCCGAGATAGCGGTTGTAGATGAGAACCAGCACCCCGAGTACGGCAAGCAGCAGCAGCGACAGCGCGGAACCGAGCGGCCAGTTGAGCTGCCTGATGATCGCTTCGTAGACGAGATTGGCGAACATGGCGTCGCGCGGTCCGCCGAGAATGACCGGCGTGATGTAAGTACCTGCTGCGAGAACGAAACAGAGCAGCCCGCCCGCGGCCAGCCCGGGCAGCGACAGCGGCAACGTAACCTGCAGGAATCCCTGCCAGCGCGTGGCTCCCAGCGACGAGGCGGCATCTTCCAGGTTTGTGTCAATCCCGTCGAGGCTGACGAAAATGTTGAGCACCATGAAGGGCAGCAGGAAGTGCACCAGCCCGAGGATCACGGTGGTTTCGTTGTAGAGCATCTGGATCGGTTCATCGATGATGCCTACCCACATCATCGCCGCGTTGAGCGCACCGGACACACCCAGAATATTGATCCAGCTCATCGTGCGAATGATGTAGCTGATCCAGAACGGCAGCATCAAAAGCACCAGCAGGATCGCCTTGTTGCCTTTGGAACGGGCGATGAAATAGGCCGCCGGATAACCGAGAACCGCACAGGCGATGGTGGTCATGGCGGCGATCTTGAGAGTGTTGAGCAGGATGTCGCGATAGAAGCGGTCGCTCAGCGCTTCCGTCCAGTTGTCGAGAAAGAAGCCCGGTGTATCGGCGCCGGCAGCGCTCTTGAGCCAGAACGAGTAGACGACGATGAACACCAGCGGCACGATCAGCAGCAATCCGATCGCCGTCAATGCCGGCGTCAGCAGGATCCACGGCTGCCGCGCCTCGCGTTGTTCGATACTCATGTTCCCAACGCTCCCCGGCGTTTTCTTGTTAGGGACATGATGTTGGGTTGGTCCGTATTGATCAAATAGATAATTGATATTGCAATCATAGATGATATCAATAATGAAATGAGCAGCCTCACCCCGCCCGAACGTCTGGCCCGCGATCTTGACTGGAATCTGTTGCGCACCTTCCTCGTGCTCGCCGATTCCCGCTCTGTGACCGAAGCCGCGGAACGCCTGAGCCTGAAGCAGCCAACCGTTTCAAGCGCGCTCAAACGGCTTGAGGACCGGCTCGGCAAGCGCCTGATCAACCGAAAACCAGGCCGGTATGAACTCACCGCCGCCGGGCGGCTGCTCTATGACGAGGCGATAGACATCCACGGCGCCATTCTTCGTCTGGGAACAGTCATCAGGGACGTCGAGGACGAGGTCAGCGGCCATGTCCGCATTGTCATGGCGAGCCACGTCATCAGCCCGTTGTTCGACGCAACCCTGAACAAGTTCCATAGCGACCATCCCCGTGCCACGCTGTCGATCGAGGCAATGGCGAGCCGAAGCGCGTTGACCGCCGTTGCGGCGCGCCGGGCATCGCTTGCCATCTGTCTGGTGATGGACCGCAGTCCGCAACTGGAATACCGGCGCCTGTTCCGCGAGTATTTCGGCCTGTTCTGCGGTCCGACCCACCCGCTTTACGGTCGCGAAGGTGTGACGATTGCAGATCTTGCCGGCCACTCCTCGGTGAGTTTCGTGACCGACCAGATGGACGATGCGTTGCGGCCTGTTGCCGAAATGCGCGCGGAGGCGCAACTCGACGCGCGCATTGTCGGCACTTCGCCCAATCTCGAAGAGGTGCGGCGCATGATTATAGCAGGTCTAGGTATCGGGCCCCTGCCATTACATGTGGTGCGCGAGGATGTGGAGCGGGGCAGACTCTGGCGGTTGCCGCCCTATGAAACACCGCCGGCCATCGACGTTCATGTGGTCTGGAACCCACACGCCAAGCCAAATCGCGCCGAGATCGCCATGCTCACCGGCTTGACCGAGCTGATCGCGCGCACACCGATGGATCACCGCATCTATAGTTGAGGTTCTTATCCCCAGCCTGCCACCGCCAAATTGCCGAAATCGATCCGCGACTGGCGATACGCCGCACTGTGCTAAACGCAGCAATCAGATGCTGTTCTTCGCCGATGGCAAGGTTTTTTGGACATCCCGACCGGATTGTGGTTGCATCGCCAGAACCTGTGATCGTAGTTAGGGCCATTTGGAAGATCATTCTTCCGGGTGATGGCGTGTCGTTTGCAAGCAGGATAAAGCGACCCAATCGACAGACCAGACACCTCAACCTCCGGCATATCTATTCAAAGACCGAACACACGACTATTGATGACCAATGTTTGCAGGAAACACGGAAAAATTCGTGCAATTACAAAATATAGGCCGTATCAGGCATCATGATTAAAAGGCAACAACCCGTCATGGCCGAACAGCCTAACCGTGATGCGCACCCATCAATAGCGATCATGTTGGGCACCTATAACGGGGCACGTTTCCTCCCGGAGCAACTGGCCTCCATTGCCAGGCAAACGGTCGGCCGGATAAGCCTTTATGTGTCTGATGACGGCTCGTCCGATGAAACCGGCGCCATCATTGATGACTTTGCCGCCAGCGGGTGTTGCCAGCTAATCAGGTTCGAGGGACCCAGGAAGGGCTTTGCCGAAAACTACCGAAGTCTGCTGCACAAAGTTGCCGATACCCACGATGCCTACATGTTCTCTGATCAGGACGACATCTGGTACCCCAACAAGATCGAGCGTGGCCTAAAATTGCTGGCCAGAACACGGCCCGGACCGGCGGTCATTGGAGGCAGAACAAGAGCAATTCAGGAAACCGGCGAAGACGCAGGCTTCTCACCGCTTTTCCGGCGGGCCCCGTCATTCCACAATGCGCTGGTGCAATCCATTGCCGGCGCCAACACCATGATCCTCAACCCGGACGCGTTTCGGCTCGCCCGCGACACCAGCCGGTCAGGACCGTTTGTCAGCCATGACTGGTGGACCTACATCATCGTAACAGGGGCTGGCGGCCAGTTCGTCTATGATGAGGAACCCACCATCGACTACAGGCAACATTCTGACAATCTGGTCGGTGCAAACGGTGGAACACTGGCCCGAATTCGGCGGATTCGAAATGGACTTGCCGGAACCTATCGCGGCTGGAACGAAGTTCATACGCGCCTTCTGGACGTGAACAGGGCTCACCTGACACCGGAAAACAATACGGTGCTGGACTGTTTCAATGCCGCACGATCCGGACGTCTTCCGGGTCGATTCATGGCGCTGAGAAAATCAGGCACTTACCGGCAGACCTGGCCCAGTGATGTCAACTTGGCGGTTGCATGTCTTCTGGCGAAGCTGTAGCACAAATCCGTCTCAGAGAGGCGAACGGCGGCAGATGCTGGTTATTGCAGTCGAGATTACTTGCTGGTGAATTTGAGATGCACTCAAAGGACCTGTGTAAATCTTCGCCGACCGGCGAAAGAGCAAAATTCTGGACAGACCGTGACAAAAATTTAAGGCGGGATCAATTTTTGCAACGCATCGACACTAACACAATTGCTGTCGGTCAGTACTGCGGCGTATCAAATAAATCGGGTCTGGACACATTGACCAACAACTTATAGTCCGCCTGTACGAAATTGGATCGTTTATGACGGCTTTGCGGAACGCCGGTGAAAATGGAGACGAAATCATGAAGGGTATCATACTCGCGGGCGGCAGCGGTACGCGGCTCTATCCAATGACGCAATCAATATCGAAACAGATTTTGCCGATCTACGACAAACCCATGATCTACTATCCGCTGACTGTTCTGATGTTGTCAGGCATACGCGAGATCTTGCTGATTTCCACGCCGCGTGACCTTCCCATGTTCCGTGACCTGCTGGGCGATGGCTCGAAATTCGGCATTTCGCTTCAGTACGCCGAGCAGGCAGCCCCCAACGGACTGGCCGAAGCGTTCATCATTGGGCGAGACTTTGTGGGAACGGATTCTTGCGCACTCGTCCTTGGCGACAACATCTTTTACGGTGCGGACCTTCCCAAGATCTGCAGAGACGCGATCAAACAGGAAAGCGGCGCGACGGTCTTTGCCTATTACGTCAAGGATCCCGAACGCTACGGCGTTGTCTCCTTCAACCCCTCAACCGGTCTCGCTACCAACATTGTCGAAAAGCCGGTCAAACCATTGTCCAACTGGGCCGTGACCGGATTGTACTTCTACGACAACGACGTTCTCGATATTGCAGCCTCCATCAAGCCGTCACCCCGCGGCGAACTGGAAATCACGGACGTCAACAATGCCTACCTCCAACGCGGTGACCTGTACGTCAAGCAGCTTGGACGCGGATTTGCCTGGCTGGACACGGGAACGCCCGATTCCATGCACGAGGCATCGGGGTTTGTCAGAACAATCGAACACAGGCAGGGCATCAAGATCGCCTGCCCGGAGGAAGTCGGTCTTGAAAACGGCTGGCTGACCGGCGATCAGGTTCTCGCCAATGCCATGTCGCTTGGCAAAACTGAATATGCGGCATATTTGCGCCGCAGAGTCGAGGAACTTAGCTGATGCCGACATTTCATCCGCTCGCAATTCCCGGCGTTATCGAAGTCCGGCCTGATCGCTTTGGTGACGACCGCGGCTTCTTCTCCGAAGTCTATCGAAAAAGTCTTTGGCAGGAAAATGGCGTGGATGCAGACTTTGTCCAGGACAACCATTCACTGTCCCGTGCCAAAGGCACCCTGCGCGGACTGCATTTTCAGACCCCGCCCATGGCCCAGGCGAAACTGGTGCGGGTGACGCGCGGCCGGGTTTTTGACGTTGCTGTCGACATCCGCAAGGGGTCGCCAACCTATGCGAAATGGGTCGGGCTGGAACTTGATGCCACTCTCGGCAACCAGCTTTACATTCCGGCGGGCTTCGCCCACGGATTTGTGACCATGGAGCCGGACACGGAATTCCTTTACAAGGTCTCCGCCAACTATTCGCCTGACAATGACCGGTCAGTGCGTTACGACGATCCCGCGATCGGGATCGATTGGCGCGTCGAGGTGAACCAGGACTGTTTGTCCGCCAAGGACAAGGGCGCGCCCTTGCTTGAGGAGACAGACACCGGATTTGTTTTTGATGGAGCGGCAGCATGAAGTTTCTAGTCACGGGCGGTGCCGGCTTCATCGGTTCGGCTGTTTGCAGACGGCTTGCGACAAACCCGGCCCACACAGTGGTCAATCTCGATGCGTTGACCTATGCGGGCAACCCGGCCTCGTTGCGGCAGATCGAGAACCGTCCCAATTATCACTTTGTCGAAGCCGATATTCGTGACGCGACAACGGTGTCGGAGATTCTCAACACACATGAGATCGACGTGATCATGCATCTGGCGGCGGAAAGCCATGTTGATCGCTCCATTGACGGGCCGGAAGCCTTCATCGACACCAATATCATCGGCACGTTCAAGCTGCTCAATGCCGCGCGGCAATATCATGACACGCTGCCGTCGGAGCGGCGCGAGCGGTTCCGCTTTCATCACATCTCCACCGACGAAGTGTTCGGCGACCTGCCGTTCGATTGCGGCATTTTCACCGAAGATACGCCTTACGCGCCCTCATCTCCCTATTCCGCCTCCAAGGCTGCGTCCGATCATCTGGTGCGCGCCTGGTTCCACACCTATGGTTTGCCGGTTGTCCTGTCGAACTGTTCCAATAATTACGGGCCGTTCCACTTTCCTGAGAAACTGATCCCGCTGGTCATTCTCAATGCGCTGGATGAAAAACCACTGCCAATCTACGGCAAGGGCGAGAATGTTCGCGACTGGCTTTATGTCGACGATCATGCCGCCGCGCTTGAACTGGTGGCGACGACCGGGGCTGCCGGACAAAGCTATGCCATCGGCGGTCGCGCCGAACGCCGCAATATCGACGTGGTTCGGACGATTTGCCGAACACTGGATACAAAACGGCCAAGAACATCGGGAAACAGCTATCTCGATCTGATCACCATGGTGAGCGATCGCCCCGGCCATGACCGACGCTATGCGATTGATCCAACCCGGATTGAAACCGAACTTGGCTGGAAGTCGTCCGAAACATTCGACAGCGGAATCGCCCGAACCATCGACTGGTATCTTGCCAATGACTGGTGGTGGAGACCAATCCGCGAGGAAAAATACGCGGGCGCACGCCTCGGTTCCAAGGGCAGTTAGATCATGCGGATTGCAGTCACCGGCACTCAAGGACAACTGGCCCGCTGCCTGATCGACCAGACTGCGTCCATGGCTGATGTCACGCTTGTAACCGTCGGACGGCCCGCCATTGATCTGGCGGACGGACCGGCACTGGAGGCCGCGCTTGCCGCCACACAAGCCGATCTCGTCATCAATGCGGCCGCCTACACTGCGGTTGATCTGGCCGAAACCGAATCCGATCTCGCCTTCATCATCAACCGGGATGGCGCGTCGAATGTGGCGCGCGCGGCCAGAGATATGGCGGTGCCGGTCATCCACGTTTCGACCGATTATGTTTTTGATGGCACCTCAGAGCGCGCTTATGCGCCGGAGGACACCACCGGCCCTGTGTCTGTCTACGGAGCCTCCAAACTGGCTGGCGAGTTCGCCATCCGGGACGCAAATCCTCATCACATTATCGTCCGCACTGCCTGGGTTTACAGCCCCTACGGCAAGAATTTCGTCAAGACGATGCTGCGACTGGCGGCTGATCGCGACGAAATCGGTGTGGTTGCCGATCAGAATGGCAATCCGACTTCGGCACATGATCTTGCATCCGGTCTCCTGGCTATCGCCCGCGTTGTAACGCAGCCGGGATTTGACGCATGGGGGACATATCACATGGCCGGACAAGGCGACGCGACCTGGGCTGATCTTGCCGAACATGTGCTGTCGGAAAGCGCACGACTCGGCGGTCCGTCTGCTCGCGTGAACCGGATTCCGGGCTCAAGTTACAAGACACCGGCGCCCCGGCCCACGAATTCCAGGCTTGATTGCAGCAAAACCGAACAGGTCTTTCGTTATTCTTCGCCGGAATGGCGGCTATCAGCCTCAAGCGTTGTCGCCAGTTTGCTCCAATCCGCCACCGATGGCGGATAAGCTGAAAGCATCAGGCAATACCGGTTGAAAGATTGCATGAATCCGGAATATCTAACCGCGCTGACTGCAAGTACCCTTGATGGATAGCGTTGAATGTCACTGAGGATATGGTTGCACGCATAACACAAGCAGCGGATTTCAAACGCTCGATGAAATGGGTTTATGGTTACGATGGTTGCCAATGGCTCGATCTGTGGCCGATGGCATAAAATCCGCGTATGAAAAACCGACATGCACACTGGACGGAGACAATAATTGACCCTGACACACCTCGATAGGCTTGAAGCGGAAGCAATCCACATTTTCCGTGAGGTGGCCGCCAGTTTCGCAAAACCGGTGATGCTTTATTCGGTAGGCAAGGATTCTTCGGTCATGCTTCGGCTGGCCATTAAGGCGTTCTATCCCGCCAAGCCGCCGTTTCCGTTTCTTCATGTCGACACCACCTGGAAATTTCGCGAGATGATCTCGTTCCGCGACCAGATGGCCAAGGATCTGGGGCTCGATCTGATCGTCCATATCAACCAGGACGGCGTGAGAGACGGCATCAATCCGATCGATCACGGCTCCAACACGCATACCCACGTGATGAAGACGGTGGGATTGCGTCAGGCGCTTGACGCCCACGGTTTCGATGCAGCATTTGGCGGCGCAAGGCGAGATGAGGAAAAATCCCGCGCCAAGGAGCGGATCTTTTCGTTCCGCAATGCGCAGCATGCGTGGGATCCCAAAACACAGCGTCCGGAAATGTGGAAAACCTACAATACCCGTATCGGCAAGGGTGAATCGATCAGGGTGTTTCCGCTGTCCAACTGGACCGAACTTGATATCTGGCAGTATATCCTGCGGGAGAACATTCCGATCGTTCCTCTCTATTTCGCCGCCCCGCGGCCGGTGGTCGAACGCGACGGCATGCTGATCATGGTCGACGACGAACGGTTGAAACTCAAACCCGGCGAGGAGCCGCAAATCCGCAAGGTCCGGTTCCGCACCCTGGGGTGTTACCCACTGACCGGAGCGCTTGAATCCGACGCCGAAACGCTTGAGGACATTGTCGGCGAGATGCTGATTGCCCGCACCTCTGAACGGCAGGGGAGACTGATCGACCGGGATGAGTCGGGATCGATGGAAAAGAAGAAAAAGGAAGGTTACTTCTGATGCAAAATCCAACGAGCCCGGACCTGGAAGGCGGCGTGTCGGCTTACCTCAACCGCCAGGAAAACAAGACGCTGTTGCGATTCATCACCTGCGGTTCCGTGGATGACGGCAAATCAACACTGATCGGCCGCTTGCTTTATGACACCAAGCTGATTTTCGAGGATCAGCTGGCAGCACTTGAAAGCGACAGCCGCAAGCATGGCACGGTTGGCGAGGATATTGATTTCGCCCTCCTGGTCGATGGTCTGGAAGCGGAACGCGAACAGGGCATCACCATTGATGTCGCTTACCGGTTTTTCGCAACAGAAAAGCGCAAGTTCATTGTCGCCGACACGCCGGGACATGAAGAATACACCTGCAACATGGCGACCGGCGCCTCGACCGCCGAACTGGCTGTTGTGCTGATTGACGCCCGAAAAGGCGTTCTCGAACAAACCCGGCGTCACTCCCACATCGTATCGTTGCTCGGGATTCGCCAGATCGTCCTGGCGATCAATAAGATCGACCTGGTGGATCATGACCAAGCCGTTTTCGATGAAATCGTGGCTGAATACATGGCCTTCGCGGAGACTCTCGGATTTGATGACATCCGCCCAATCCCGATGTCGGCACGGTTCGGCGACAATGTCTCGATCGCATCGGAGTCCATGCCCTGGTATGACGGCCCGACACTGATCGAGCATCTCGAAAGCGTGATTCTGCCAGACAGTGCCGCCGAGCTTCCCTTCCGCTTTCCAGTGCAACTTGTGGTGCGCCCGCATCTGGATTTTCGCGGATTTGCAGGCCAGATCACCTCCGGAAAGATTGCTGTCGGCGACCCGGTGGTTGTCGCGAACTCCGGTCAAATGGGCAATATCAAATCCATCGTGACAGCCGACGGCGAATTAGCTTCCGCCCGTGAAGGCCAGGCCGTTACCCTGGTGCTGGATGGCGAAGTGGATGTTTCGCGCGGCTCGATGCTTGTCGCCCCTGATGCCCGGCCAATGGTAAGCGATCAATTCCAGGCGCACGTGATCTGGTTCGACCGGCACGCCATGTTGCCGGGACGCAGCTACATCTTGCGCACCGAAACCATGACTACCCCGGCCAGCATAACCACGCTGAAGCACAAGATCGATGTCAACTCGCTCGCCCGCGAGGCGACCACTCACCTCGACCGCAATGAAATCGGGGTGTGCAATATTTCCACCCAGGCGCCGCTCATCTTTGATGCTTACCGGGACAACCGGACAACCGGCAACTTCATTCTGATCGATCGGATGACCAACGCCACCATTGGCGCAGGAATGATCGATCACGCCCTGCGCCGCGCCGACAATGTGCACTGGCAGTCCATTGACGTGACGCGCGAAGCACGCGCGGGGCTCAAGCACCAGAAGCCTGCTGTCTTGTGGTTCACAGGGCTGTCGGGTTCAGGCAAGTCAACAATCGCCAATCTGGTGGAAAAGCAGTTGCACGCGCTTGGACGCCACACCATGACGCTGGATGGCGACAATGTCCGCCACGGGCTGAACCGCGATCTCGGCTTCACCGAGGAAGACCGCGTCGAGAATATCCGGCGCGTTGCCGAGGTGGCGCGCCTGATGAGCGACGCCGGACTGATCGTGCTGGTCTCGTTCATCTCGCCGTTTCGCTCGGAACGGCGGCTGGCGCGAGACATGATGATGTCAGGCGAATTCATCGAGGTTTTTGTCGACACGCCGCTTGAGGAATGCGCACGCCGCGACCCCAAGGGACTGTACAAGAAGGCGATGTCGGGAAATCTTGCCAATTTTACGGGTATCTCGTCACCTTACGAGGCGCCCGAGCAGCCGGATATTCACCTTAAAACCGTGGACGAAAGCGCAGACGCCCTGGCCACGGCAGTTGTTGAACGGCTGAATCGGGATTTCAGTTAAGACGCTGATTTTCCTTTGTAAAACTTGTGGCTACGGACATTCAAATGTCCGTAGCCACAATTGTGCCGCGTTCCGAGCCGGATTTTTTCATCCCCGTCGCAACAGCCTGAACGATACTGGTTGGACCTTTCAAACCAACCAGGATTGCTCCATGGACCGCTCGCCCAATCTCGACCTGCCTTTCATCATGCCGTCTCAGGCGCAAAAGCACGTCACACACAATGAGGCCTTGAGCCTGCTCGACGCCGTACTGCAACTTTCGGTATCAACGCGCGGGCTGAGCATGCCGCCGCCTTCTCCAGTCGAAGGAGAACGATACATTGTCGCCGCTGACGCCACCGGCGTGTGGGCCGGCCACGACGATAAGATCGCCGCCTTCAGCGCCGGGGACTGGACTATCATCGCACCAAAGCAGGGCTGGCTGGCCTATGTCGAGGACGAACAACGTCTTCTGGTGCATGACGGCGCTGATTGGATTGCCGTGATCGACAAAGCGATCAATCCGGTGAGCCATGTCGGCGTCAACACCACGGCTGACGCGGCCAACCGGCTGGCAGTGAAATCGGACGCGGTGCTTATGAGCCATGACGATGTCACGCCGGGAACAGGCGACATGCGGCTGGCGCTCAACAAAGGCACCGAGATCAACACTGCAAGCCTCACCTTTCAGACCGGCTGGTCGGGGCGAGCCGAATTCGGGCTTGCCGGCGATGACAACTGGCGTATCAAGGTGAGTGCGGACGGCGGCAGTTGGAAAGAAGCACTCGTTGCTGATCGTGCAACCGGACAGGTCCGGTTCCCCGAGGGCCTTGTCCATCCCGCTTCGGGACAAAGGCCACAGAGTTTCCTCGGCGTGTCTGGAGCACCCACGATGTTTCGCATCGACGCACTGCATGACCAGAACCCGCGCAGCGGTATTATCGATACAGTGACCGGCGCCACGATCACCCTGACGACGGTGCAGGCCCACCTGTTTTTCACAAACTACATGACCGGAAACGCAATGGTGCGGATCTGGAACATGTCCAAGATCCCGGAACAAAGCGCCTGGGTAGTCGCTGCTCCGGCCGCCAATTCGCTTACCGTGCTGGATCCTGCCGCGATTGCCAGCTGGACAGCAGGCGAGACCATCCAGATCGGCGATCCGCTTTCGGTTACCCTCAACCGTTGCTCCGCCTACGACATCAGCCCGATGCTTATCAACAACTTCGGAGCAAGCTTCCGACAGACCGGGCTGTTTGCAAAATACTATATCTCCGGCGACACCGCAGCGCTGACGGATCTGGAAACTGTGGATACCGGGTTGACCCCGACAGGTGCGAACGGTTCGTTTAACAACGCCTCGTCAGCCCCCAAGGGCGTGGCTAACCAGGGCATTCTCTACATTCCCTGCAGCGTCCCGTCCCCGGTTTCCAATTCAAACCTGGTGTTCGTGCGCGAAACCGGCGCACCGGGCACGCTCCGCATCTCCCTGATCGCGGTGCTGGGTGTATTGGCCGAGATGTAGCAACAGTAGCAATGTGCGGAATCAATGAGCCAGGACCATCCACCACACTCCCGAAAATTGCCGAGGCTATAGCGGGGGGGAGATGCGACTGTTCAGAACACTCGCCCGCGAGCGGTGCTTTACCTACGTCTAACACTGATGCCGGGTCCGGTACGGAGATGATTGCAGTCCTTACGAAATATACCTCCCAGCACTGCAGGTCCTTGAGAAACATTGCAAGAAGCCCGAGAATGTTTCGATCCCTGGGCGAAGCATACAGATAAACAACACGACATATGAAATACATCAAATATTTTTCTTGAGGCCAGAGCCTATAAAACTGCGTTATACAACATAACGTTTGCTGACTTGACTGCAGATAGCGGGCAAACTATCGAGTGCCAGTTGTCAGACCTATGTAATCGTCAAAAAATCGTCTGAAAACAATTGCGATCGCACGCTTCGGGTTGCAAATTCCGGATCGAGTCTCTAAAGGACTTTGCATCTCAATACAAATCCCAAATCCTCCGGAAGTTGACGCATTGGCCAGACCTAGGAAGACCACGGAGCGACCGAAAAAAGCGGCGCGGACCTGCTTGCTCGTACTCGGAATGCATCGCTCAGGCACGAGCGCCATAACACGTCTTGTCAGCATGCTCGGCGCAACGTTGCCGCAGCGGTTGATGGGCACAGGCCCCGGCAATGCGGCCGGACACTGGGAACCATGGCGACTTGTCGAATATAATGAAAGGCTTCTGGCCGACCTCGGCTCGTCTTGGCATGACTGGGATCGGCTCGATCTGAAACAGCTCTCTGCGGCAAGCCGCGACCAGATTGCATCGGACATGCGGGAGATTGTCGAGGAAGATTTCGGTACCGCATCGCTGTTCGTCCTTAAAGATCCGCGCATCAGCCGTTTCGCACCTTTCTTTGTCGGAGCCTTGGATGTCGCTGGAATCGGAGTCTGCGCTCTGGTGACATTCCGGAACCCGCTGGATGTGATTGAATCGCTGACGGTTCGCCGCGAGTTCTGGCCCGATGATCTGGACCGGTCCGATGCAGCTCTTCTGTGGCTGTCCCACATGCTCGACGCCGAACAAGCTGCACGGGACCTGCCTCACGCCTTTGTTTCCTTCGAAGCGATCATGGCCGATCCCACCGCCGTGATGGGGCGTGTCATTGACAAGCTCGGCATCGTCACCCCCATTTCGGTTGAACAGGCCGCACCGGATATGGCGGAATTCCTCAGTGAGAGCCATCGCCACCATACCCATCGTCCCGACGAAGTTCTTCTGGACCCGCAACTGAACGGCTGGGTGGCTGACAGCTACTCTGCGCTGCGCGATCTTGAAGCTGACCGCAACCTGACCGGCGCACGTGAGACCCTCGATCGTGTCCGCCGGGAGTTTCAGTCGGCGATGCCTGTGCTCAAGGCTACAACCGCCGCGCGCCGCAAGGCCTTTGCCGATGCACAGGTTGCCCTGCAGCAGGCAGCGCAAAGTGAAGCGCAAAGCCAGCAATTGATAAGCGAACGTACCGCTTTGTCCGAAGAAATGGACCGTGCGAAATCCGAATACGAAGCCCAGCTCACCGGCAAGGAAGCCATGCTTCAATCCGCCCTTGAAATCGAACAGGGGCTGCGCCAGAGCCAGGCAACAACGGAAGCGGCGCTTACCGAAGCGCAAGATGCACAACGAGACGCGCTTGCTCGAGCGGAAGCAATCGAAGCCCGGTTTGTTCAGGCACAGGCCGAAATGGAGGATCTGCGCCGCGAAATCGCCGAGGCACAGGATCAGCTTGCAAGTGAAACCCAGCAGGCGGAACAAGTTCGTCAGGCCTTGGCAGAGGCTGTCGAACGCGAGGCGGAACTCGCTGCCGTGTTGGACCAACTCAGAGCGGATCATGCTGCGGAACTCGAGGCGGTTCGCAATGCAATGGACGCCCGTCTGAGTGAAAAGGACGCGGAAATCGCCAGCGTCACCGAGCAGGTGGAGCAAGCACGCCAAGCCTTCGCCAAAGCCGAGGCCGAGCTTGCAGCCACTTGCAATGCAATGAAGACGCACCTGAATGAAAAGGATGCGGAAATCGCCGGCGCCATCGAGCAAGCGGAACAAGCGCGTCAGGCCTTGTTTGGAGCTCAGACACGCGAATCCGAGTTGCAGACCAATATTTCCCAGCTCAAGGCAGAGCTCGACGAAGTGGCGTCCAGACAAGCCGATCTTCTTTATCAACGCGATCAGGAGATTGTGGCTCTGTCCTCGCAAAACGAGGCCAGCAAAGCACAAACAGAAGAGCTTGGCGCCGTGCTGACGCAGACACGGGCCGAACTTGCGCAACGCGTGCAGGAGGCCGAGTCCGTTCAACGGCAACTGGCTGAGAAGTCGCAGGAGTACATTCAGGCTGTCGCGAGAATCGACGAGACCCATGCCGACTACAGATCATCGACGTCATGGAAATTGACTGCACCGTTGCGGGTCATCAAGATTGTTCCGAGAAAAGCCCTCCGCGTGACGCGAGCCATACCCGAAATGATTGCGTTTGGCGGCGGAATATTTCCGACAATTCGGAAGTCGGTTCGCGTTCTTCGCAATGAAGGACTCGACGGCGTAAAATGGCGGATAAATCATGTGCGCGCTGTCCGGCATTCGGCAAGCACTGAAAACAATCCCGGCTCATCGACAGCACTGGTGGCGGACACCGGCGGGACGGCCAATCCTGCGCCGGTCAATCAATCAACAGCGGTTGCTCCATCCTATCTCAACCAGGTCCTCTCCATCGCCACAAAGCACAAGGAAGGCTTTGTCGAAAAAAGTGACTCCCCGTTTGATGTGGCAGACAACCCGATCAAACTGATTGCGTTCTATCTTCCGCAATTCCACCCCATTCCGGAAAATGACCGTTGGTGGGGCAAAGGGTTCACGGAATGGACCAATGTAAGCAAGGCCGTTCCGCAATTTGTCGGACACGACCAGCCAAAATTGCCAGGTGAGTTCGGATATTACGACCTGCGCGTCGTCGATGTGCAACGACAGCAGGCCGAACTCGCCAAGCATTATGGCATCTACGGGTTTTGCTACCACCATTATTGGTTTGCCGGTAAAAGGCTGCTGGAGAGACCTTTTCAGCAGATCCTGGACAACCCGGATATCGATTTGCCCTTCTGCCTGTGTTGGGCGAATGAGAATTGGACCCGTCGATGGGACGGGATGGAGCAGGACGTCCTTATCGCACAGGATCACTCCCCGGAGGATGATCTGGCGTTCATTGCCGACATTGCGCCTGCGCTAAAGGATCCGCGGTATATTCGTTTCGATGGCCGCCCCGTACTGATCGTTTATCGCGTTACCTTGCTTCCGGATGCGGCGGCGACGGTTCAGAGGTGGCGGGACTACTGCAGGCGCGAGGGCATAGGTGAAATCTATCTTGTCGCAGCACGATCTTTCGGCATCACAGACCCGAAGCCGTACGGGTTCGACGCATCAGTCGAATTCCCACCGCATAATGCCAAACGCGTACCAATCAACGATCACCTGGAGATTGTGAATCCAAATTTCGAAGGCATCGTCTTCGATTATGAAAGCATGGCGCAATCCTACAATGATCAGAGCGACCCCGAACGCCCGATCCTCAGGACAGTCTCCCCGGGTTGGGACAATGAAGCCCGCAAGCCTGGCAAGGGGCATATTTTCCATGGATCGACGCCGGAAAAATACGCGGCATGGCTGCTGAAGGCTTGCAAGCAGACATTGGCCGCCAGAAAACTCAGTTCGAAACAACCGCCGTTCGTCTTCATCAATGCATGGAACGAGTGGGGTGAAGGCGCCTATCTCGAACCTGACATGAAGTACGGCTATGCAAAGCTGCAGATTACCGCCGACACCTGCGCCAATCTGACCTTGAAACCCAAGTCAGCGCTTCAAGGTGGCGGATCCATCGTTATCGTGACGCATGACACTTATCCCCACGGCGCCCAGATGCTCGCCTTGAACCTTGGCCGCATGATGGCTGACAGGTTCGGATATGACGTCCAGTTTGTTGCTCTGGGCCAGGGGCAATTGCTGGGCAAATTCCGGCAAGTTGGGCGCGTGCATGAACTGGCCGGTGTTGATCCCAACGGCAATGAGGCCGTCAGTCTGGCGCGTGCCTTGCGAGATTCAGGTGCCGATGTCGCGATTTGCAACACCACGGTTTCCGGCTTTTTCGCGGAGACTTTGACTGATGCAGGCTTTCGAGTGATCAGCCTCATTCATGAACTGCCAAAGCTTATCCGGGACAACAAACTTGAAGCCAATGTTCGCGCGATTGCCGGATCTGTCGAACGAATTGTGTTCCCCAACCCTTTGGTGCTCGAAGGCTTCCGGGAATTCACCGAGGTTTCCGACGAGAAGGCCAGCATTCGCCCACAAGGGACTTATCTGCGCAACCGGCATCGCGTGCATATCGAAGCGGCCTCCACCAAAACAGAAATGCGATCCAGTCTTGGATTGCCTGCTGACAAGTATATCGTGCTGGCAGCCGGTTATGCTGACCTGAGAAAAGGCTTCGATCTGTTTGTTGAGACAGCCGAACGGGCGCAAGGGAAGACGAACGCAGTATTTGTTTGGATTGGCCACCATGATGGCCGGCTGTTCGCCTCTCTCAAAACGCGCATTGATCGCCTGATCAATACCGGTTCGCTGATCATACCCGGCTTGATCGACAATCCGGACGACTACTATTTTGCGTCGGATCTGTACCTGCTCACGTCAAGGGAGGATCCCTACCCTTCAACAGTGCTGGAAGCCCTCGATGTCGGATTGCCAGTTATCGCCTTTGAAGGGCGATCAGGGTCGTGCGATCTGATAGCTTCCTTCGGCGGGAGACTGGTTCCCGCCTTCGAGATCGAGACTCTTTCCAGCGCTATTGCCAGCGTGCTAGATACCGAGACACCGCAGTCGCGCATAGACCGGGCACGGGGTTTCTGGCAACAGCCGGATGTCTCATTCGCAGCCTACGGGCAATACCTGCTCGATCTGGTCGATGCAGCGCCGAAATCGGTGTCAGCGGTGGTGCCTAATTTCAACTATGCAAGGTTTCTTGCTCAACGGATTCAATCTGTTACAAGTCAGACCTATCCGATATCGGAACTTATAATTCTCGACGATTGCTCCACTGACAGCAGTCTTCTGGAGATCCAGACTCTGCTCGCCAAGGCAGAGATTCCCATACGTGTCGTCATCAATGAGTCAAACAGCGGATCGGTGTTCCGACAATGGCTCAAAGGCGTTGAAATGGCGACAGGGGACTATGTCTGGATCGCGGAAGCTGATGACCTTGCTGAACCTGAATTCCTGGAACACGTCATGCGTGGCTTCGACAATGATGATGTCGTTCTTTCCTATTGCCAGTCCAAACAGATGGGTCCCGACGGCGCCATCCTGTGTGATGATTACCTCGACTATGTCAAGGACGTGTCGGATTCCCAATGGCGGTCGAGCTATGTAAGGTCCGGATCTGATGAAATTGCAAATGGATTGAGCGTCAAGAACACCATTCCCAATGTCAGCGCAGTTGTATTCCGTCGCGCCGAGTTGGTGGACACGTTGCACCAGCATATTGACGAAGTCCTGGAATACAGGGTAGCCGGCGACTGGTGTGTCTATGTGCATCTGCTGCAGCACGGAAGCTGCGCGTTTGAAACCGGATCCTACAACCTGCATCGCCGTCACGATGAAAGTGTGACCATCAGTCGGTTCGGAACCGCGGAACTGGACGAAATCAAGAAAATGCAACTGATGGTCAGGACACTCAATCCGGCAGCGCAGGCCTATACCGCAAACGCAAACGCTTATAGCGAAACTCTTCGAAAGCAGTTCTCACTGTGAAATGGTTACAGAAGATCCGTGGCCTGTCGCACAGGAGACATTTGGTATATGGGAAAACAACCATGATTGAATTGTACACCGACATTTTGTCGAAGGCCGAAAAAGCAGCGGGCGAAGGCAATGACCTTAACTCGGTTCTCGAAATATTGCGGGAGCTACCTCTGGAAGATTTCGGACTTTTTTTCGTTAACCTTCCTGACCGGAATTACCCTCATCTCTCAAAGCTGTTGCCGCCGATGGCCGCCGTCGACACACAGAAAAAATGGACCGGAACCTCCGGTCTTGAATTGTACAGACAAACAGCACTTTTCCTTCGTATCGTTGAAAGCAATGTTGCGAGGCACAGACAGCGGGGATTGCAGGATAGCACTATTCTTGATTTCGGCGTCGGTTACGGTCGTATTTTTCGGATGATGTATTATTTTTCCAATCCGGAAAAGCTGTGGGGCGTAGATGCGTGGCAACGATCACTCGACTTCTGCAAAGCAGCAAACATGGCCGGCAATTTCGCCCTGTCGGACTCTGTGCCGGAAAGCCTCCCGGTCGGTGACGTCAAATTCGACCTTATGGTCTCGTTTTCAGTCTTTACACACCTCGAGCCTGAAACCGCAAAGACATGCCTTCGCGCCTTGCGCAAGCATATTGCACCAGATGGCCTGCTTATGGCGACGATCCGGCCAATCGAATTCTGGCGCTTTTACGATGGCTTGAAACAGACAGACAATGCGTCGCGGCTGGAAAAAGCTCACCGTGAAAACGGGTTCGCCTATCTTCCGCATGAAGGCGCGCAAGGCGCGACCTACGGCGATACCTCGTTTGTACCGGAGTATCTCATTGAGTCGTCGGGCTGGCGTTGTCTCGCTGTAGACCGCAGCATTGCCGATCCTTACCAGGTAACCTGTGTACTGTCGCCGGTATAGGGCACGGGATCGTCCCGTTCGATCGCAGGTGAACCGATGCAAATAGTTCCATACTCTCTCGCTATCGGCGGATCACCAGCTGCTCCCGATTTCGGATGCTTGACTTCGGGTGATCCGACCAACACGCTATGTCCATATAAGGTAGGAAAGCAATGCAAAAACTAGCTCCAATTACGGACGACATGCGCACGCTTGCGGCCAAGTTTGCTGCAGAATTGAACGTCTCCGACAAGATCCATCCCGCAGATTTTATCTTTCAGTTCCTGATCACAAATCCAGTATTCAAGGACAAGGCAAACGCGGTACGGTACTATTTCTACGACGGAATGCAGTCGGCCAAGCTGCTCAACTCACTCATCACCGAACTTGGCATAGACCCGGCTGCAAAGCCAAAGGTACTTGAGTTTGCCTCCGGATACGGGTGTGTGAGCCGGCAATTTGCCAATCATATGCCCGATGCGGAAACACTCAGTTGCGACATCCACCAGGATGCGATCGATTTCCTGCAAAACGAATTGGGGAAACCGGCAGTTCTCTCCAATTCCATACCCGAAATGCTCGAACTGCGCAGTGAGTTCGACATTGTTTTCGCGCTCTCTTTCTTTTCACACATGCCACGGCTAACATGGCTGAGATGGTTGCTTGCGTTGTACGCCCGCGTGAAGCCGAACGGGTACCTCATCTTCACCACTCAAGGCTTGAAAACCGCACGTCTCTACATGGGCAATCCAAAGGTTCCAGACGATGGCTTCTGGTTCAAACCGGAAAGTGAACAGGGCGATCTCGACAGCAGCGAGTATGGACAGACTGTCGTTACGGAGACTTTTGTCCGGGATCAGCTCAAATACTTGCCCAATGCGGAACTGGTCAAACATGAAGAAGCCTTTTGGTGGACCCATCAGGACCTTTACGTCATCCGCCGGACGCAATAACAGATCCCTTTCACCAGCGAGAACATCCGGAAACCACCTTTCCAAAAGTTGAGATCCCAGCGTGCCAATCCTGCAAGATGCTCCTGTATTTCTGTTCGCATGTGGCCGCTCTGGCAGCACCCTGGTTCAGAGACTCCTCAATACCAACGATGACGTCCACATGTGGGGAGAACACGGCGGGGCGCTGGTTGCACTGAAGAACAGCTACCGGATCACTACGGGCGCCAATGTTCGCAAGCTGATCGACCAGACTCCGGTGGACTGTCACGAGAAGGTTCTGTGCTCCGAGCCGGTCATCGACAGCAATAACTGGAGCGTGCAGTGGTACAACTCATTTACGGATGAAGATGCGCGCAATGGTTATCGCGGTCTGGTGGAGAAATTGTTTGCCAATTCGCTCAAGGCAACGGCCAAGCACTGGGGCTTCAAGGAAATTCGCTACGGACTGGCCGAGGCGGAGTTCCTGCGGGAGCTTTTCCCGGAGGCAAAATTCCTGGTGCTGGTCCGAAACCCCAAAGTGGTGGTTCGTTCACAGCTTGAATATTTCTATCTCCATTCTTTCAAGTCCGATGGTCAGTTTGACGAGACGAAACTTAAGGCCCATGTCGATCAGGCCTTGAAGAGCATTTCACGCGTTGCCGATCTCACCACTTCTCCGATCTCTGACAATTGTCTTCTTGTACGCTACGAAGAAATTCTCGCGGACCCCTTGTCAGGTTTGTTCGAAGTATCGTCCTTTCTCGGAATATCTGAATTCGAGGAAGACAAAATCAATGTAATCTTGAGCGAAACAAAAGAAACAAGCAGCGAGAAGAAAGATGCCGCGGCGATATCGGTATGGATTGATGAACAGATCGCAGAAGGCACTGAAGCCGGAATTTCAATTCGAGAACTATGCGAATCACTATCCTATGAAACATAGGAATGCAGATCGATGTATGGAAATCCGTGGGCTTCTCAGGAAACCTACAAGCATTGCGAGGACTTGCCGCCGCTTCGGTGATATTTTTTCATGCCAATCAAATGAACGCCAATTGGATCTCAATAATCTGTACATTGTGGGCCAATTTGGCGCCGGATCTACACTTTGCTTCTTTCTGAGTAGCGTTTTTCTAAGCCTTTCAAATATCTTCGCATTCGATCGCAAGTATTGGCTGTGCGGATACACAATGTGGAAGAGCCGCTTTATCGATATGGCAATCCACTGGCAGGGAGACCATCTTGTTAGAGCAGCGGAACTTGAGAAAAAAGCTTCATTCCGGGAGATGGCGTTGCGCCGGGTCTTGTCTTTCAGGCCAACAAACGAAAAGTTGTAAAGACGTGCACTCGATAAGTAACCACTACCGTCCAGGATGGTTCGCCTTTGGTATCGAGCCTTCTCTACCCCGGAATAGAGTTGAATTCGTATGCCAAAAGAGAACGGGAAAACTTCCATGAAGTGTTTGCGGTCTCCAAAACCCATCATCTCCTGCGGTTTAACGCCTGAGATATTGCTGCTGCGCAGAGGACAGAAGACTGCTGTGCGCAAGCTACGAAACAATTCGGGAAAGCTATTCTCTAAAGCACCCGTCGAAAACTCCAATCGCGTGAATTACAGGTTGTTTGCATGGTGCTTTAACCCTGTTGCCCGTGCTATGCTCGCAATGAAATGCTCTCTGAAATTGGAGCGGTGCGAACCAGAGTTTCGACTATTCGAATTCGGGCTGCATTTGTGACGCCACTTGAAGCACGAGCTGCGTTACGCCGTTGGAGCAATCTCCTATTAATGCCGTATAAAGGTTTGGGATCAATGAACAACCAGAAGTATAAACTCTCCTACGATGGCTATTGCCCGATTTGTGCGAGCAACAGGGTGTTCAGTTCTGAAACCGCCTGGTATCGCGACTGGTTGAAGTGTTCCGGCTGCGGCTCAATTCCACGCGAACGTGCCCTGACCCTGGTGCTGGAAGAACTGCGACCAGACTGGCGCAATCTCAGAATTCATGAATCCTCCCCCACGCCACGTGGCATTTCGCTGAAGCTGAAAAAGGGTTGCAAGCAGTATATCGAAACCCAGTTTTTTCCCGGTGAACAGCTCGGACAAATGGTTCGCGGCTTCCGCAACGAGAATCTCGAGAATCTGACTTTCGGCGATGATGCCTTTGATATTTGTGTCAGCCTTGATGTGATGGAACATGTGAATTATCCGGAAAAGGTATTCACCGAAACAGCACGAACACTCGCGTCGGGCGGCATCTGCATCTTCACCACTCCCACGTACAAGAACCGCGTCACGACCGAGCGGCGTTCGATTTACAAGGAAGACGGCACTCCGGATTTTATGGGGAACGAACCGGAATATCATGGCAATCCGGTTTCTGACGACGGCGCGCTCGTGACATTCCATTTTGGTTACGATTTTCCGGAGCTTATTCACAGATGGTCCGGTCTCGATACGCGTGTTTATCGTTTTCAGGACCACAGGCACGGGATCATCGGCGAGTTCACAGAGGTATATGTTTGCACGAAGAACAGCTGAAAGCAGGACATGGGCGGATCAGTCAGCCAATTCGGACCGACAGAACATGGTACACCGGGTTGTAATCCATTTTCGCGATTGCCGACCAAACGGGCGGGATTGTGATTTTTCCGGCTATTGCCGGTAGACCCCTTAGGGTATTCAGATCGCTGACGTATACGGTTGTTATATTCGTTGCACGAAACGCCAGAAGAGATAAGCAGACCGAGTATAATGAAAATTAAGCAAGCAAGCACTCTGGCGCTGATCAGTTTTCTCATCCGCTATCGCCGTACGGCTCTCGGCCCCTTGTGGCTGCTCATCGGGCCTGCGCTTTTCATCGCCTTGCTCGGCCTGCTTTATGCCGAAATCGGCGCTACAGAACCGCGTGTTTTCATCCCGCATCTGGCGGTGGGCCTTGTGCTTTGGACCTTGTTTCAGAGCTTTGTTACCAATTCCGCGACGGTATTCCAGCGGTCACGTGCGCAAATCATGCAGGGCGCGCAAACCACACAGGATATTGTTGCACTCGAGGTCGTCACCACGTTTCTGACCTTCCTGCACCAGATCCCGATCATTGTCGTCGTGTTTTTCATGTATCGGGTTCCGCTGTCATGGACCGCACTGGAAAGCCTCTTCGGGCTTACCCTGATCGTGGCCAATGGCCTCTGGGTGACGCAGGTGTTCGGCATTCTTGGTGCGCGCTACCGGGATCTCGCCGAAGTGTTTCAGGCGCTGATGCGGATTGCATTTCTTGCGACACCCATTATCTGGATGCCCGGCGACGGTGAACGAGGTGGCGTGATGAGCGCGTTCCTTGTCTTCAATCCGTTCTACCATTTCATCGACATCGTCCGCGCCCCCTTGCTGGGCGATCCGGTCGCAACGGCAAGCTGGATCGTTGTCTTGTCTATCACTGTCATCGGTTTCATCGTTGCCCATGTCATGACCGGGCGTTATGCCCGCCTTGTCCCGTTGTGGATGTGAGAGGGCGCTTCGCGCAAGAGCCATGAACAAACCCAAAACCAAGCCGCTTATCGAAGCACGGCAAGTCAGCCTGCATGTTCCGGTGATCAGACCCACCGAGCGGAACCTGATGTCCAATCCGGTGCGTATCATCTCCGATCTCTATCTGTCGCGCAACAAGCGATCTATTGCGACACTCATCGACACGATCAGCTTCACACTAGTCCCTGGCGAAAGGCTCGGGCTTATCGGCTCAAACGGAGCGGGAAAGAGCACTTTACTACGAGTCTTGGCCGGGATCTATCAGCCAAGCTCCGGTCGACTCACCGTTAACGGCACGGCCAAGGGCCTGTTTGACATCTCGCTCGGCATGCATCCAGAGGCCACCGGACTTGAGAACATTTATATGCGCGGGTTACAGATGGGGTTACGGCTAAAGGAAATCCGCGCGCTGATCCCGTCCGTACTGGAATTTTCCGAGCTGACGGATGATATCGAGAAGCCGCTTGCAACCTTTTCAACGGGCATGCGATTGCGGCTAGCCGTAGCGGTTTCCACGATGATGGAGCCGGATATACTACTGCTCGATGAATGGATCGGCGCCGGCGACGCGGCTTTCAACGCCAAAGTCAAAGAGCGGATGATGAGCCTGGTTGAAGGCAGCCGAGGGTTGGTACTCGCCACCCACAATACAGGCCTGATGAAGTCGCTGTGCACCCACGGAATGGTGCTTGAGAAAGGCCGGTCGATCTTCATCGGCCCGGTTGACGATGCGCTTGCGTTTTACCGGGAAAAGGTGGCCAAAGCGCAACAGCCCCAGCCTGCCCAGACCGGGAAGGCGTGAAGCTGTTGCGGAGATGAACCTCAGGCCTTGCCGATGCTCTGGCGTTGCTGGCCCAGGCCCTCGATGCCGAGTTCGATTGTCTCGCCGCCCTTGAGGTAGGTCTGCGGCTTCTGGCCCATGCCGACACCGGGGGGCGTGCCGGTCGAGATCACGTCGCCGGGCTGCAGGCTCATGAACTGGCTAACGTAGCTGACCAGATGCTGCACGCCGAAGACCATGGTCCTGGTGGAACCATCCTGATAGCGATGGCCATCGACTTCCAGCCACATCTTGAGATCTTGCGGATCCGCAATCTCGTCGCGCGTCACCAGCCAGGGACCGATCGGGCCGAAGGTGTCGCAGCCCTTGCCCTTGTCCCAGGTGCCGCTGCGCTCGATCTGGAATTCGCGTTCGGAGACATCATTGACGACGCAGTAACCGGCGACATGGTCCATGGCATCGGCCTCGTCGATATAGACACCACCCTTGCCGATGATGACGCCGAGTTCGACCTCCCAATCGGTCTTGACCGATTTGCGCGGGATCAGCACGGTGTCGTTGGGGCCGCAGATGGCGCTGGTGGCCTTCATGAAGATGACCGGTTCCTTTGGCACTTCGGCGCCGGTTTCCGCGGCATGGTCGGAATAATTGAGTCCGATGCAGATAAATTTTCCAACCTGACCTACGCAGGGGCCGATCCTGCCGGCCGCAAGTTCGGGCAGGCTCTGAGGATCAAGGGCGGCGATCTTGGCCAGGTTTTCGGGCAACAGCGCATCACCGGCAATATCGCCGACAACCGACGACAGGTCGCGGGGTTTTCCCGCGGCATCGAGAATGGCAGGTTTTTCCTGTCCGGGAGCGCCAATGCGAAGCAGTTTCATATGGTTTTTTCCTCGTGTCTTGATTGGCCGGTCAGGCCGCTGCCGTGCGGGACGGCGTGAAAATATGCTGTTCAATTGATAGCGGTTTCATCTCGATTGAGAAACCCGCCTTTGCCGGAGGCATGTAGGCCGCGCCGCGGATCACGCACGGATCGATGAAATGCTCATGCAGGTGATCGACATACTCGATCACCCGGCCCTCCATTGTGCCGGAGACGGCGACAAAGTCGATCATCGAAAGATGCTGGACATATTCACACAGGCCAACGCCGCCGGCATGCGGCCACACCGGAAGCCGGTACTTCGCCGCCATCAGCAAAACCCCCAGCACCTCGTTGAGGCCGCCCATCCGGCAGGCGTCAATCTGCACCACGTCAATGGCACCGCCGGCAATCATCTGCTTGAAGATGATGCGGTTCTGACACATCTCGCCGGTGGCGACCTTGACCGGGGCAATCGCTTCACGGATACGCTTGTGACCGGCAATGTCGTCGGGACTGGTCGGCTCCTCGATGAAATAGGGATTGGCGAAGGCCAGTTTGCCGACCCAGTCGATGGCTTCGCCTACTTCCCAGACCTGATTGGCGTCAATCATCAGAACCCGGTCCGGTCCGAGTTCCTCGCGTGCAATGCGCAATCGCCGTATGTCGTCGTCCAGATCGCGGCCGACCTTGAGCTTGAGATGATTGAACCCGGCATCCACCGCCTGCCGGCACAGCCGCCGCAGTTTGTCGTCAGGGTAGCCCAGCCAACCCGCCGATGTGGTGTAGCAGGGATAACCGCTTTCATCGAGCCGGGCGATCCGCTCCGCCTTGCCGGGTTCGGCCCGCTTCAGCATCGCAAGCGCCTCGTCGCGAGTGATCGCATCGGTAAGGTAGCGGAAATCGACAATACTGACGATCTCCTCGGGCGTCATCTCCGCGACCAGCCGCCAAACCGGTTTGCCCGCCTGTTTGGCGAGCAGGTCCCACACAGCGTTGACCACGGCGCCGGTCGCCAGATGGATCGCTCCCTTGTCGGGACCGATCCAGCGCAACTGGCTGTCCGACGTCACATGCCGCCAGAACCTTCCCGGATCATCACGGATCCAGTCGAGATCAAGCCCGACGACCAGATGGCGCATCGCCTCGATCGCCGCACAGCAGATCTCGTTGCCACGTCCGATGGTAAACGTCAGGCCATGTCCTTCCAGCCCCGTCTCGCCGGTCTCAAGAACCACATAGGCCGCCGAATAATCCGGGTCAGGATTCATTGCGTCGGAGCCGTCGAGGCTTTGCGATGTCGGGAACCTGAGATCGTAGGTCTTGAGGCCGGTGATTGTGGTCACGGTGCTTTGTCCCGTTGCAAACGTCAGATCGACCAGCCGCCATCGATGGCGTAGGCCTGACCTGTGGTGAAGGTCGCGTTGGCGAGATGGACCGCGAGATCAGCGATCTCTTCGGGCTTGCCGATGCGGCCCATCGGCTGGCGCGCGACGAAGGCGGCGCGGGCGGTGTCGTAGTCTCCCTGCGCACGCATACGATCTTGCAGCGACGGGCTTTCGACCGTGCCGGGACAGATGGCGTTGCAGCGGATCCCCTGCCCGACATAGTCAGCAGCAACGGATTTAGTCAGGCCGATGACCGCTGCCTTGGAGGTGGAATAGGCGAAGCGGTTGGGCACACCCGTGATCGAGCTTGCGACCGACGACATGTTGATGATCGCTCCGCCGCCGCGCTCCAGCATGGACGGCAACACCACGCGTATGGTGCGGATCATCGAGCGTACGTTGAGATCCATGGCGAAGTCGAAATCCTCGTCGCTCATCTCGAGGATCGTGCCTGCATGGACGAAGCCCGCGCCGTTGAACAGCACGTCGACCGGGCCAATTGCGGCCACGGCTGCGGCGATATCAGCGGCATCCAGCACATCGAGCCTGCGCGTCTTGATGCCCGCTTCGCCGGATAATTCCGAAAGCGTCGTTTCATTGATGTCGGTGGCAAACACCCGCGCCCCGCGCGCCGCGAAGGCAAGTGCTGTGGCACGCCCGATGCCCTGGCCCGCGGCGGTTACGAGGACGGTTTTGTCTTTGACCCAGTCTGCCATTTTTCACTCCGTTCGGTTCCGCTCAGGCGGGTTTGCGCTCGACAATGTAGATGTGGTCGGCAACGAGCACGACCTCACCCTTCTGGTTGATCACCTCGGTGCGCTCGACCACCCGCCCCATATCAGCCCGCTTCGGATCGTCTTCCTTGGAGGCAATGGTGGTGCGGGTATGGATTGTGTCACCGATGAACACCGGTCTTACAAAACGCAGCCGGTCATAACCATAGGAAAACGCCACCGGGTTGATCACGCCGGCTGTCAGCCCGACGCCGATGGAGAATACCATTGTGCCGTGGGCGATGCGCTGGCCGAACCCTTGCGTCTTCATGAACTCGGCATCCATGTGATGGGGGAAGAAATCGCCGGTATGGCCGGCATGCACGACGAAATCCGTCTCGGTGATCGTCCGTCCATAGCTGACGCGCTCACTGCCGATCTCGTAATCTTCGAAATAGGTTGTCTGTTCCATTCTCAGGGTCTCTTTTGCAACTGCGTCGCGGGTGCTGCCGATGATTGGTAGGCGGCCTCGACCAGCGCCATGGTATTCCAGGCATCCTCGACCGAACTGACCAGTTCTGTGTCTTCTCCGGCGGCAAAGCGCTGCAGATTGGCCATCCGGCCAACGAAGGCATCGGGGAACCAGGCGCCTTTCAGGGGCACCGCGACCCAGCTGTCGCCACCTTTGGGGCGGATCTCGAGAATATCCGGCTCGCCGCGCGGATAGTCGAGATTGACGCCCAATTGCAGATAGGCAGCCCCTTCGGTTCCGCAGATGCGGAATTCACAAGCCTGGTACTTGCGGCCAAAATCATGGTCGTGATTGATCGACAGTGCGCAACGCACCCGGTTGCCATAATCGAGAATGGCGCTGGTGCGGGTCTGGGCCATCTCGTGGTTGGGATGACCGATGGATTTGGCGTGAACACCATCGGGGTCTCCCAGAACCTGTCGAATGAGATCGAGATAATGGATCGAGTGCATGGCAATCTCGATGCGCGGCAATCCCTTCAGGAATGGCCAGAGCTGCCAGGGCGTCGCCAGCGCCAGCCAGGCGTCGAAATCGACGACCTCGCCGAGCCAGCCCTGGGCGATCGCGTCCTTGAGAGCCAGCATCATCGGTGCAAAGCGCAGCTGGAAATTGACCGCTGCCTTGAGTTTCTTCTCGCGGCAGATGGTGAGGATTTCCGTTGCCGCTGCAAGATCGCTGCCCATCGGTTTCTGGATCAACACGGCCGCGCCATCGGGCAACTTGCGCAGGACACTGGCATGCACCTTCGGTGGCGTCGCCAGATCAAAAATCGCGTTCGGGACTGCGGCTGCTGCCTCGACTGAAGCATAGGCCGTCACGCCCCATTCGGCGGCCAGCTTTTGTGCCTTTTCCTGGTCGGGGTCGAAGAGCCCCGCAATTGGAAATTCTGCCTTACTGTAAGCCGGGTAATGCGCGTCACCGACAATCGAGCCGGCGCCAAAGGTGACGATCGGCCTCGGTTCTGTCGGTATTTGCCAGGATTGCTGCAGACTTGCGGGATCGAAGGTCATGGCGTTTGTTCCTCGACCGAAGAACAACGCACTTGCCCCCTCACCAAGCGCGCCCAGGCATTCGACTGCGTCGCATGCGGGCTTGCTATCCTCTCCCACAAGGGGAGAGGTAGACCGGAGGACAATCGCCCTGGGGACTTGCCTCTCCCCTCGTGGGAGAGGATACGAAGGCCGGGCGAGCCAAGCGAGCCCTTGGCCGAAGTTGGTGAGGGGGTACAAATTCTCCCCAAATCAATATCCTCAGTCATGATGAAACACCTCCTCCATCATCGCCCACCATTCGCCGTCTTTTCTGGTTTCGAGCGGTTGCTGGCAAGGCATGCAGAGCTCCCACCATTCCTGCGTCTTCGGGTCCGCCGCCATTTTTGCGGCGTCGGCCGCAAAATCCGTGCCGTGATATTCCCAATAGCCAAACAACAGGTTTTCCGGCTCCCTGAGAAAGATCGAATAGTTGCGGATGTTGCATCTGGAGATCATGTCAAGAATTTCCGGCCAGGCGGCGGTGTGCAGCCGCTTGTACTCGGGGATTTTTTCCGGTTTCAGACCGATCACCATTCCCATTCGCTGCATGGTTCAGCCCTCCGCTTTGGTGATCGTCGTGGTGAATTCCGGAATGCTCTTGGCACGTAGAGCATCCCAGTCCCAGTCGATGCCGATGCCCGGCTCAAGCGGCGCACAGGCATGACCGTTTTCGATCCGCATGCGGCTTGAGGTCAACTCGTCGAGCTGCGGGATGTATTCGACATATTTGCCATTGGGCACCGCGCAGACGAGGCTCACATGCAGTTCCATCAGGAAATGCGGGCAGACCGGAATATCAAAGGCTTCGGCAGCGTGGGCAACTTTCAGCCAAGGCGTGATGCCGCCGATGCGGCCGGCGTCAACTTGCACGATCGAGCAAGCGCCCTTCTGCATGTATTCGCGGAAATGCCGGATCGAGTAGAGCGATTCCCCGACCGCGACCGGCGTCGAGGTCGAGCGGGACAGACGCACGTGGCCATCGATGTCATCGGCGGGCAGCGGTTCCTCTATCCAGGCCAGATCAAGCTCGCGCAGCCGCTCGGCGCGGCGGATCGCTTCGTCAACGGTAAAGCCCTGATTGCAGTCGGTCATGATCTCGTAACCGTCGCCGACAGCCGCGCGCACAGCAGAGAGCCGGGCGTGATCTTCCGATCCATGCGGCCGGCCGATCTTGACCTTGGAACCGAGAAACCCCTGAGCTTTGGCCTGAACGGCATCATCCACCAGCGCTTCGGTTTCTATGTGCAGCCAGCCGCCCTCGGTGGTGTAGAGCGGGCATTTTTCCTTGGCGCCACCGGCCAGTTTCCACAGGGGCAGGCCTTGTTTGCGGGCGCGCAGGTCCCACAAGGCCGTATCGATGGAAGCGAGCGCGATTGCGGTGATTGCACCGATGGTGGTGGCATGAGTGGCGAATTCGAGTTCATGCCAGATTGCCTCGATCATGTCGGCATCGCGACCGATCAGCCGCGGCGCCAGGTGATCGTTGAGCAACCGCATTACCGAGGAACCGCCGGTGCCGATGGTGTAGCTGTAACCGGTTCCGGTAGCGCCATCGGAATCGGTGATCGTAACAATGGGGGTTTCCTGGCTGATGAAGCTCTGGATCGCGTCGGTGCGTTTGACCTTGGGCTTGAGGTCAACCATGCGCATTTCGATTTTTTCGATACGCGCCATTTTCAGCCCCTCAGACTCTTTTCGGTGCCGGCGTCGAACAGATGCGACTGGCTGAGGTCGAAGCTCAATTCCACCTTGTCGCCCGAGCGCAATGGCTGCGGGTTGAGCATGCGCGAGATCCAGTCGTCGCCGGCAAATTCGGCGAACACCAGGGTTTCATTGCCGAGCGGCTCGGTCAGGGACACCGGAACCTCGACGGCGTGCACTTCCGCCGCTTCGCCGGAATGAATCCCGTGCCCGGTCGGATAAAGATCATCCGGACGCAGACCGAACACCACCTTCTGGCCTGCGGTGACGCGATCACGGAACTGACCCGGCAAGGGAAGCCTGTCGCCATTGGCAAATGTGAGCTTGCCGTCATCCACCGTTGCCTCGCGCAGGTTCATGGTTGGCGACCCGATGAAGCCGGCAACAAACCGCGATGCCGGGCGGCGGAAAACCTCTTCGGGAGGTCCGACCTGTTCGATATGGCCATCGCGCATGATGACAATCCGGTCGGCAAGCGTCATCGCCTCGACCTGGTCATGGGTCACATAGATCATCGTCGACTTGACCTTGGCGTGCAGTTTCTTGATTTCGGTGCGCATCTGCATGCGCAGTTTGGCATCCAGGTTCGACAGCGGTTCGTCAAACAGGAACACATCGGGGTGACGAACGATGGCCCGGCCCATGGCGACACGCTGGCGTTGCCCGCCGGAAAGTTGCGACGGGCGGCGTTCGAGAAGCTCTTCCAGACCCAGCGTCTTGGCTGCATCAGCCACCGCGCTGGCGATGTCGGCTTGCGACCGGCCGGCGATCTTGAGCGAGAAGCCCATGTTTTCGGCGACCGTCATGTGCGGATAGAGCGCATAGGACTGGAACACCATCGAAATATTGCGCTGGCGCGGCGGCAGTTCGTTGACGGCGCGGTCGCCAATATGAATGTGGCCGCCGCTGATGGCTTCGAGCCCGGCGATCATCCTGAGGGTGGTCGACTTGCCGCAGCCCGACGGGCCGACAAGCGCTACGAACTCGCGGTCCGCGACATCAAGGTTGATGGCGTGAACAACTTCGAGGCTGCCATATTTCTTGACCAGGTTTTTGAGTGAAACAGTAGCCATGACTATCCCTTGACGGCGCCGGATGTCAGACCGGACACGAGGTGTTTCTGGACAATAAAGGTGAGGGTGAGCGCCGGGATGATCATCACCACGGCGAGTGCGCACATGCCGCGCCAGTCGATGGTGAATTCGGCGGTGTAATCGAGCAGACCGACCGGCAACGTCTTGGAATTGGTCGACCGGGTGAGTTGCGAAGCGAGTGCGAATTCGTTCCAGGAAATCAGGAAGGCAAAGATACCGGCCGAGGCGATGCCGGAACGCGCCAAGGGGAACTCGACCTGCCAGAATGCCTGCCAGCGGGTGCAGCCGTCGATCTGGGCGGCTTCGGCGAGGTCGCGCGGAACCTGGCGGAAGAAGCCGTCGATGAGCCAGACCGTGAACGGCACATTGAGCGCCACATAGGCGAGGATCAGCCCGAAATGGGTATCGATGATGCCGAGCCGGGCAAAGACAAAGAACAGCGGCAGCGACAGCGCGATGCCGGGCACAGTGCGGGTAAGCATGAACCCGAGGAAGATCGCCGTCTTGCCGCGAAACTGATAGCGCGCGAAGGCATATCCACCGGCCAGTCCGATCGCCAGCGCGATGACGGTCGATGTCACCGAGATGATGATCGAATTGCGGAAATACTCCAGCACCGGAATGCCGCCCTGCCCGACGCCGGAGAACATCGCGATATAGGCGTCGAAGGAGAGGCTCTGCGGAATCCAGACCGGCGGCTTGGCCATGATCTCGACTGTCGGCCTCAGCGACGACAGCACGATCCAGAGTCCGGGGAGGCAGATGATCGTCATCGCGATGAACAGACCGATCAGGTGCCCGGCCTTGAGTAAGTTCTGCTTGAGGCGGTTTGCCTGGTTCTCGTTCATGATTACCACTCCGCCCCGATTTGCTGACGGGCTTTCGCCAGTTGCCGGAAAAACAGCACCGTAAACAGGATCGACAGAAAGATGGCGACATAGGCCATCGCGTTGGCAAGCCCCATGCGGGCATCGGAATAGGCAGTGCGCGAAATCAGGGTCCACAGGATCTCGGTGCGCTTGGCCGGGCCGCCATCGGTCATGATCTTGACGATGTCGTAGGCGCGGGCGATGTCGAGCGAACGGATGGTCATGGCGATGTAGGCGAACGGCATGATGAAGGGCCATGTCACATAGCGGAAACTTTGCAACGGCGTGCAACCATCGACCTTGGCCGCCTCCAGCGGCTCCTTCGGCATCGCCATCAGACCGGCCAGGATGAAGATTGCAAACACCGAGGTCGACGACCAGACCTCGGCGATCATGATCGATGTGAAGGCGAGCTTGCTGTCAATGAGCCAGGGGATCGCCTGATCGGTCAGCCCGAGTGATTGCAGGGCATTGTTGACCAGGCCGATATTGTCGTTGAACATGAACTTGAACTGGAACCCGACCAGGATCGGCGAGAACATCATCGGGAACATCATGATGGTGCGCAGCAGCCGCTGGCCCCGTGTGGCTTTTTCGATCAGCAGTGCCAGGAACAGGCCCAGCACCATTTCGAGATTGAGGGCGACGGTCAACAACAGAACCGTGCGGCCGAACGCGGTCCAGAATTCCCTGTCGGCGAAAAGCCGCTGGTAATTGCGAAAGCCGATGAACGTATAAATCGTATCCGGTCGCGTCAGCCGGAATGGCGTGAAGCTCGAATAGAGCGACAGCATCAGCGGCACGACGACAACGGCCGCAAGCACGATAAAGGCCGGCAACAGCAGCAGAATATGCGGCGCAGGCTTCCAGCCTCTCATCGTATCCTCGCATCACTTCGGTTGGTATTGGGTACCACGCGCGCCCAACTCCGGCACGCTGGTATGGCTGGATAGAGGGCGCAGTCCGGCCGCGCCCTCTCCGTTAGAGACTGTTACAGCTCTCCGGCGTCCTCGAGGATGGCGGTCGCCTTGGCGGCGGCGGCATCAAGCGCCTGCTGGGTTGTCTTGTCGCCGAGGATGGCGGCTTGCAGTTCAGGATAGACCGCGTTGGATATCTCGATCCAGGAGGCCGACTGAGGAACCGGATAGGCGCCCTTTGCAGCTTCCTGGAAGGCTTCGAGCACTTCCTTGCGATACGGATCATCCTTGGCCTGATCGATCACCCAGGTCCAAACCGCGTCGCGGGTCGGCAGCGGGCCGGCACCGGCTTCCAGCTTCTGGCTGTCCTCGTTGGTCAGGAACCAGACCAGCGATGCGGCCGCTTCCTTGTTGGCGCAGCTTTCCGTCACCGAGAAGCCGTGATGCCCGGACCAGCCGGTGCGTGCGCCCGACGAGCCCTTGGGCGGAGCCACGACACCGACATCGCCGGCCACCTTTGATGAGGCGGGATCGTTGAAGAAACCGGCCCAGCCCGGCCAATCCAGATTGAGCGCGATAGTGCCGGAAGCAAACCCCTGGCCGAGATCATCCCAGAGATAGTTGGTTGTGCCTGCCGGCACCGCCTTGGCCTTGTAGAGGTTGACGAACCAGTCGAGAGCCCGCACACCGGCCTCCGAATTGATCGCGGGCTTGCCGTCGGCATCGAGATATTCGCCGCCTTCAGCGCGCAGCATCTCATAGAAGCGGCCATTGATGGCCTCTTCCTTGCCCGCATACTGGGTGCCGTAGAATTCAGGCGGGTTGGCGAAGAACTCGGCCTGATCGGTAACCTGCTGCCAGGTATCCGGCGGGGTCAGGTCGTAGCCGTATTTTTCCTTGAAACCGGTCTTGTTGGCTTCATCGGCATACAGGCTCTTCTGATAGTACATCGCGGAGACGTCGAACTGGGCGCGCGGCAGCATGACCAGTTTGCCACCGAGCGTGGACGCGGCGATGTTGGCATCGACGAACGCATCGATTTCTTCCTTGGGAAGCAGCGCGTTGAGATCCGTGTAGATGCCGGGATACTGCGGCGCGAAAGACGAATGGTTCGACCCCACGCACCAGCTGATCGCTCCAACCGCGATGTCCGACTTGATTTCCTTGTCGAGCTCGAAGTGGTTCTTTTTCGAAATGACGTTGACAGTGGCGCCGGTTGCCTTTTCCCATTCGCTGATGCGCGAATAGAGGTTCTCATATTGCTGCCCGCCGATGAGCTTGGCATCGATGGTTACGCCTTCGAACTTGCCAGGCAATTCCTGGGCAAGCGCCGAACCGCCGACGACCAATGCGACAACGCCGGCTGATACGCCGGCCAATAGCTTTTTCATGAGCCTCCTCCCGAGACGTTGAAACTGTGGGACACCGCCCCAAACCCTCACTGATGAGCGGTTCATTCATATACAAACATCATCTTTACCAGCGGTCAAGAGTTTACCTTTAAGCCCCGGAATGTTTCATTGTTATCTGAATGCGTCATGCGTATATAAATTTCGTCATTCACGGAGAAAAGCATGGAAGCCGAAGACGATCGCTACAGGGCGCCCGCGCTCGACAAGGGCCTCGACATTCTCGAGCTTCTTGCCGAAATCGATGGCGGACTGACCCAGGCCGAGATAGCCAAACGACTGGGCAGAAGCCCGAACCAGTTCTACCGCATGCTCGACCGTCTGGTGCGGCGCGGCTATGTCACCCGCATAGACGGCGACCGGTATTCGCTGACGCTGAAACTGTTCGGGTTGGCGCAATTGCATGTCCCGGTCCGCCGCCTGGTCTCCTACGCCACACCGTTCATGCGCGAACTTGCCGAGGCAACCCGGCAGGCCAATCAGCTGACCGTATTCGACCGCGGTTCGGTGGTTGTGGTGGCGCAGCAGGAAGCCCCGGGTTACTGGGGTATCTCCATCCGCGTCGGCTCGCATATCAGCCTGTATGACACCGGGTCCGGGCATGCGTTGCTCGCCTTCCGGTCCCAGGAAGAGCGGCTGATGATGATCAACGAGTATTCCAGCAGTGGCGAACAACCGACACTGGCAAAGGAATTCTTCGAGCGCCTCGACCAGATCCGTGAACGCGGTTACGAGATGATGCCGAGCGCGCAGACTGCCGGCGTCTTCAACCTGTCGGCACCGATTCTGGGTCCGGACGGCCGCGCCATCGCAGCCCTGACCGTCCCCTATATCAGCCTGGTCAATGTCTCCCAGGCTCCCGATATCACCGAGACCCTGTCGATGCTGGCCAAGACCACGCGGCAATTGTCGGAACTGGCCGGCGCGGACACCCAGGAATCATCCTGAATTCTTATTTGAATAATCTATTTCCCTGTGGGAGTATCGATACATACCCGGCTTGTGGGAAGCCGGCGCCCCGCAAGGAGGAAACCGCATGATCGTCGACACCCATTTGCATGTCATTGATCCGTCCGCACTTTCCTACCCCTGGCTCGCAAGCGTACCCGCGCTGGACAAGCCATGGTCGTACGAGAGCTACGCGCTCGAAGCCCGCCGCGCCGGGATCTCGCGGACGCTGCACATGGAAGTCGACGTCGCACCCGATCGCATCGATGACGAAACCGCCTATGTGGGCAAACTTGCCGGACTGCCCGACAGTCTGGTTGCCGGCGCGATTGCATCCTGTCGCCCGGAGGCCGCTGACTTTCCATCCTATCTCGAAAGGCAACGGGACAATCCGCTGATCAAGGGTTTTCGCCGCGTGCTTCACGTCATGCCCGACGAGCTGTCCGAACAGATCCTGTTCCGCGAAAACATCAAGCGCATGTCAGGATATGGCCTGACCTTTGACCTTTGCGTGCTGCCGCACCAGTTGCCTTTGGCAATGGCCCTTGCCGACCTCGCGCCGGACGTGAATTTCATTCTCGATCATTGCGGCGTTCCCGACATCAAGGGTGAAGCCCGGCAGCCATGGCAGGACCACATCAGCGAGCTTGCAAAACGCTCAAACGTCACCGCCAAGATCTCGGGCGTTGTCGCTTATGCCGATCCGGAGACCTGGATCGCGGAGACCCTGCGCCCGTGGATCGAGCACACGGTTTCGAGTTTCGGATGGGACCGGGTCGTCTGGGGCAGCGACTGGCCGGTCTGCACGCTGGGCGGCGGCCTGATGGCCTGGGTCGCGGCGACGCACGCCGTTCTTGACGGAGCAAGCGAGAGCGAAAAACGAAAAATGCTTTCCGGCAATGCCAGACGGATCTGGAAGCTCAGCTGAAACTTTCGGCAAACAGGCGGCTTATATCAGCGATCACCGGTGCGCCAGCCTCACCGGCTTGCAGGCCGGCATTGAGGCGCTGCGACGCATTTTCCTGGAATTCCATGTAGCCTTGGTGGCGGGGTCTGGTCCATGCGTTGTCGAGCGTTGCACGGGTATTGACGTAAAACCTGTTGGTCGCGGCATTGACGGCGTCATCCTCCCATCCGGCGGCATGGCCGGGCTGGCCACCGGCCCGGGCGAAGAGCCCGCGCTGGACCTCGCCGCTGGCGGTCCAATAGGCAAAATCGATCGCCGCACCGGCTTGCTTGCTGAATGCCGAGACTGCAATGCCGGTGCCGCCCAACGCCGATCCTGACGGGCCAAGCTGACCGGCCACGGGGATATCGGCGAAAGCAATCCGTCTGTCCCTGAAGCCGGAGACACCGTAATTCACGTAGCCGTAGATCAACGGTGCACAGGCAATCTCGCTGTCGGTTCGGCTCATCCGGTCGAGAACGGCGATCGGGTCCATATCAAAACAATCCGGGGTGCACTGCGTGACCAGTTCCGACACAAGCGCATAGACCTTCACGCCGTGCGACGTCGAAATCAGGTCACCGGGCCCTTGCGTCGTACATGGTGTGCCCAGATTGGCGGCGATCGTGTAGAGGCACATCAGCGAATGCGGCGGACGCATGGGGAGCATCACCCTGCCCTGCTTCGCCAGATCCATCACGCTGCGCCAGCTTAGGGGCGCAGCGCCGAGCAGATCGGGACGCCAGGCCTGAACCTGTGCCGCGGCGTCGATCGGGAACGCCCATTGACGGCCTTCCCATGAGTAGCTCGGATAGGAGCCACCGATGCTGGCTGCGGCCAGGGCATCGCGTTCCCTCTCGCGTCCGGCAACATCGAGCGGCGTCAGACAGGCCTGCGCGGTGATCTCGCCGACATGGGGATGATCGATGACAATCAGGTCGTACTCACGCGCCAGTTGCTCGACCGGATAGGACTCGAAATCCTGCAGTGAGCGCTTGTCCCAGATTATCTCGACGCCGGTTTGTTCCTTCCACACCCGCGAACACGCCACCATGGGATCGTAGCCGCGAGGATGGCTCCAGGTCATGCCTTTCAAGACGATTGCGCTCACAGCCCGAACTCCGCCCGGATCGCCACGGAATTCTCGCCGACGCGCGGTGCGGCGCGGGTTGATTTCGGCCGCGCGCCATTGACCCTGATGGGCGAGCGCGTGGTCAGGATCGACACATCGTCCTCGCGCTCGACACGCTGCAGCATGTCGAGAACCTCAAAGCCCTCGCTTTGCATCAGATCATCCCAGTCGAGAACCCGCGAGCACCAGATATCGGCAGGTTCGAGGATCGCCAACCATTCATCGACCGGGCGGGCCTTGATGCAATCCGCAATCAGCCGCTTGATCTCGTCACGGGCGGTGAACCAGGATTTTGGGTCGGCACTGTAGGGCGCGAGCGCATCAAGCCCCAGCAGCTCCTGCAAGCGCGGGATCGGCGTCATCGCCAGAGCCAGGAAGCCGTCGCTTGCCTGGTAGACGCCGTAGGGCGCCGACAGGTAGGCATGGGCGCTGCGAAAGCCGGCGCGCCGGGGCATGCGGCGGCCATCATTGAGATAGGTCGTGAGCACTTCGAACTGGAAATCGACCAGCGCTTCAAGAAGGCTGGTTTCGACATGACTGCCCCGGCCGGAAATGCCGCGCTTGACCAGCGCCGCCAGGATGCCCTGGGCAATGGCTGCGCCGGCAAACATGTCGCCCACCGCAAGCCCCATCGGGACCGGGCCATCGCCGTCGTCACCGCTGAGCCACATCACGCCGGAGCGGGCCTGGGCGAGAAGATCCTGCCCGGGGCGCTTGACCCAGGGGCCTTCCTCGCCATAGCCGCTGATCGAGGCATAGACCAGCTTGGGATTGAGAGTGCGGACCGCTTCGTAGTCGAGCCCCAACCGTTCGATGACGCCGGGGCGGAAATTCTGCACCAGCACATCCGCCTTGGCGATCAGGTGCCGGAGAACGGCAAGGTCGGTTTCGTTCTTCAGATCAATCGCAAGGCTTTCCTTGCCGCGATTGATCGCATGGAAAATCGTCGAATCGCCGCCAAATTCGGTATCGCTGAGATAGAGCGTGCGCGACAGATCGCCTGTGCCCGGACGCTCTATCTTGATCACGCGCGCGCCAAGATCCTGAAGCCGCAACGTGGCGTAGGGGCCGGACAGGAACTGGCTCATGTCAAGCACGAGAAGCCCGTCGAGCGGGAGGTCTTGATCGGTGGTCATGATGTCTTTTCTGTTTTTCCGGCAAAATCCGCCGGGGATTTGTATTTCACCGTCTGGAGGTGCTCGCAGTAGAGGACCAGTTCGCCTTCTGCCTTGAACACTTCATAGCTGGCGCGGATCAGGCCCATTTTTTGATAACGCGGTTTTTTGTCGAGATTGGTGCGCACCGTATAGATGGTGTCGCCGATGAACACCGGCTTGATGAAGCGCAGCTTGTCATAGCCATAGGAAAATGCGTTGACGCAATTGGTCGCCACCAGTCCGAGGCCGGCGGAGAACACGAAGGCGCCAGCCACCAGACGACGGCCGAACACGCCTTCGCTTTCGGCGAACATCTGGTCCTGAACATAAGGGTGAATGTCGACCACGAGGGTGTTGAACATGTGGCTTTCGCCCTCCGACATCGTCCGGCGCAGCGACCGAATTCGGTGGCCCGGCTGCCAATCCTCGTAAAACCAGTTTTCCGCATTCCAGACCGGCAGATCCGCGTGCTCTTCAGGCATGTTGCGCGGATGCGTGCTCACGGTCCCGACCGTGGGTTCGAACAAAGATCCCATAACTCCTCCCGCAATTCCTATTTGAATAATATATTCACATATGGATTATGGTGGCAAGGGTGGAATTTTTCGAACCTCATGTGGAGCGTGCGAAGTTCATTGTCAGCGGCGACGGCAAGTGTCGGCATGTCAGCGCGCGGCACCGGCCAGGAAGGCATTGGGCGAGCGCCCCGATCAGCGGGCACACCTCGTTTTGCGATCAGCGCCAAAACAGAATATGTTCCCTCCCGCATCCCGCAAGACGGGTCTAAGGCCTTGTCAGATATCACCGGCGATGCGATAAAACCTGAAGTCGATCACATTCGAATTCGTTGAACCGGGAGTTTTACCTTGACCTTTGCCACATTCATGGTGGGTGGCCGCTCGGCGGTCCTTGCAGCGGCCCTGGCGGTGACACTGTCGCCGGCATTTGCACAGACCACCGACAGACCCATGGCAACCGCCGAGACGTCGAAAAGCAACTGGGCGGTCAATTGCGGGGCGGGCGAAACCGCCGATGCGCCGCTCGTCTGCCAGATGATGCAAAATGTGGTGGTACAGGAATCCAACCAGAGGCTGCTGACTGTGGTAATCCGTCCCCAGAAAGACTCGCCAAACCACACCCTGACGCTTGCACTGCCGCATGGCGTTGATTTTATCAAAGGTGTGGAAGTGACCGTCGACGACAAGGAACCATTCACCGTTCCGGTTCAGACCAGCAATCCCCAGGGTGCCTTCTCAAACCTGCCGATCAGCGATCAATTGCTGGCTGATCTCAAGGTCGGCAAATCGATAGAATTCAAGTTTCAGTCCGTATCCGGACAGAGCTTCGCGGTACCGATCAATCTGATCGGATTTTCAACCGCTTATGAAAAACTGACTGCCAACTGAAAGTCATGACCGACAAAATCCAAGGCGATTACAAGGACCGCAGCTTTTTCAGCAAGAACGTCGCCCTGGATGGGTCCTCGTTTCGCGATTGCGTGTTTTCCAGTTGCACGATGATTTATTCCGGCGGAGAAGTCCCGGCCTTGTCGGGATGCCGGTTTGACGATTGCGGCTGGCAATTCACCGGTGATGCGGCAAACACGATCGCGTTTTTGTCCGGCATGTACCGGGGCGGCTTTGACCAGTTGATTGAAGCGACATTTCATGAGATCCGCCGCGGCGCCGTGATTGGCCAGCCCGTGGCGGCCAAACAGGAAACCCGGACAAGCTTTCCAACCGCCAGCCTTCTCAAGCCTTTGCGGATTTTTCGCGTCCCCAAACAGGAGCAGTGATCATGACTGTCGAGCTGACCGCCGAGCATTTCGAGGCGCTGGATGGCCAGACTTTCATTATTACTTCCGTCTCCCCGGCTCAGCCGCTTCGATTGATCGAAGTTCTGCGCAAGGGCAAAGGCGAGCGCATGGGCGGGTCATTCTCGCTGCTTTGGCAGTCCGACTCCGAGACCGTGTTGCCGCAGGGCAGCTATGTCATGGCCAACGACACGCTGGGCGAAATCGAACTGTTCATCGTACCAGTCGGACAGGCCAGCGAAGGCATTCACTATGAAGCGGTTTTCACCTGAATGGCTACGTAAGCAGATCTTTACTCACAAAATGGCTTATGACAGCGTCGCCGGGGCGGATGGCTGCCACCTAAGCAGATCATAGACACCCTTGTCCTCGACCGTCTCGAACCCGAGACGTTTGTAAAGCCGCATGGCCGGATTTGCTTTCTCGACATGTATGCCGACAGCCTTGGCGCTGCGCACAGCCTCGTCAATGACATCGCGGAGCAATGCCGCCCCGATGCCGCGACCGCGCAGCTGCGGCATCAGCGCTATGTCGATGATGCGGTGTTCACTCGGCCAGTATTCCAGATACAGCCGCCCGGCGGGTTGACCGGCCAGTTCGATGATCAGCCACATGGCATCCGGATAGTGCTTGAGATAGTGGGAATGCTGGGCTTCAAACTGCATCTGCAGAAACGCGGCTTTCTGCTCCGCGCTCCAGGGCAATGGCGCCAGCTCATCCTCACGTGTGGAAGCGTACAGGCCGGCAAGGAATCCCATGTCCTCCGCCGTCATCACTCGGAATGCAAGCCCGAGAGCCGCGGCCCGCTCATAATGCGGGACCACGCGGCCGCTCACGCCGGGATCGGGGATGCCGGACGTCATTCGTGCCAGGCTAGCTTGTTTCGGGCGGCGTCAGATCGCGCACGATGCCATAGGTGAAGATGCCGTTGTCGGCCAGCATGGTCCAGCCGGCGGTCCAGGAGGTCGAATCCATCGTCGCCTGGCTGATCATCTTGACTCCATTGATTTTGGTTTCGCCCTGGAAATAGGCCAGGCTTCCATCGGCGTTGTAGTCCATCGCAGTCAGCCCGAAATCCGGCGCGACACCGATCTGCTGCCAACCGCTCCATTGCTGGAACAGCGCGTCGTACTGGTAATTGGCGTGAAGCCCCAGGTTTTCGTCAAGCGCCACAAGCACGATCTGGCCGTTGCCTGCGAAGGCCGAGGTAACATTGACGAGGGCTTTGCCGGTCATGCCCGGACGATACCACTCCGACCAACCCGGTCCGCCCGACAGCTGCTGGCGGATCTGCACCACGTCGGCCTGGCTGCCGACCATGAAGATGTTGATGGCGCCCTCGTTGTCGAGAACAGCTGTGGGCCTGGAGCCGGCAGTGCCGCTATTGGCGTTGTCGATCCGGGTCCAGCCGCTCCAGTCTGCTGTTGCCAACGAAGTGCCCTTGCTCTGGCTGATGACATAGACTTCAACAGCCTTCGGATTCTGCCCGGTGCCGATCAGGGTGATGCGGCCTGTGGCATCGTTGCTAACAGTCAGACGCGAGACGGTCTGACCGGGCAACGCAATCCAGGCACTCCAGGGCGTATCCGGCGGCTCGGCTTCCTGCACATGCACGGTGATTGGTGTCGTTGATCCAGGAGGGGTGACCTGTTCTGTCTTGTCGACGATCTTCGGCGGATTCTGATAGATCCACCAGACATTGCCCCCGGAATCATCAACCCCGAAAATCTCGATCCGGCCATCGGCATCGCGGACCATCTCAAGCTGGACAAAACCGGCAAGACCTTCAGGCATGCCAAGGCTGATTGGTTCATTCCAGCGTTCCTCGCCACCGGCCCCCTGCGCTGCCTCGTCAATGTAATGCACCGCCAAAGGAGAGGACTTGGTCTGGGCGGCAAGCGCCACGCGGCCGTCGGTGGTCGATCCGGTAGCCAGCACGATATAGGATGTCTTGTTGATCACATCCCAGGTTCCGCTCCAGGGTCCGTTCGGTTCGGTCTGCGCAGTCCAGAGCAGATTGTTTTGCTGGTTTGCGTCGATGCCGATCATCATAAGCCGCGACATTTCGGCAAACGGTGTGACCTCCGGATTTCGGGCCGGAAGAATCGCATTCTCGTGCAGATCGATTTCAACTCTTGCTGCATCGCTCATGATCAAGCTCCTTGTGGAAGGCTTCGCGCACTCATACCCGCGTCAGCCGCGCGACGGATAAAGGCCCTGAAGCGCAATGATGAAATTCATCGTCAGATACGGCTGCATATTGTTGTGCGATTGCGAGCCGCCGGCGCTTGGCAGAGGAGCCATCGCTTCGTGACCGGTTGCCACGTTCGACTGGTACAATGCACCGCCACGCGACCGCGCCAACGCAACATTTGCGGCAAATGACCCTTGTTCGCCATTCTCTCCCGATGCGCGCATTGTATGAGTATGCTGTGGCAATTGCGCTTCGCTCAGCGTAACCATCTCCACTCCGCCGCGCTGCCCCAATCTCCGGGAAGTCAGGCCCGGCCCGCGGCCCGGGTGCATCGGCGCTCTGCCTTGCAGATTCGGCAAAGCGGTGGTCGAGCGGCCATCACCGCCATAGGTGGTGCCAACAAGCGAAAACAGAGCAGTGTTTTGCGACACCGGCAACAACTGACCATCGCAAAAGGCCCAGCCTCGCGGTGCAAAATTGCCGGCGAAGATGCGGATCTCGGCAATAAACGGTTCGGACATGTCTGACCTCCTTAATGCCGGCTCGGATAAATGCCGAACAGCGCGATGATGAAATGGACGCATAAAAAGGGCATCAAATTGCTGTGCGACCGGCTCCCGCCGATGTTCGTGATCGCAGACGCCGCCATATTTTCATCCAGTGGTTCGGTGAGGCTGAAGGGCTCAAGAATCGTGTTTGAGCCAAGCCTGTTGCCCGCCGGGTCTGGCAAGTCGCTATTTGCCGGGGTTCCCTGTGCCGGATGAGTGTGACTCGGCAACTGGTTGACGGTCAACGTCACCGCCTCGGCGCCGCCCTTTGCGCCAAGCCGTCGCTCCGACAATCCCGGGCCCTGTCCGGCATGGATCGGCAAGCGACCACGCATATCCGGCAAACTGAATGTGGTACGGCCATCGCCGCCATAAATCGTACCCAACAGCGAGAACAGCGCATCATTTTGCGACACCGCCAAAAGCTGGCCGTCGCAAAAGGCCCAGCCGCGCGGGGCGAAGTTGCCCGCAAACATACGGATTTCGCCAACAAAGGGTTCGGACATTAGAGCGGCCTCCCAAGCCTCTGGAGAAATTGCGCCCGCGCCGTTTAATCGCGCGATGGAAACAAACCTTGCAGCGCGATGCAAAAGTTCACAGCAATGTAAGGCTGCATATTCTCATGCGCCTGACCGCCACCAACGTTGGCCACCGTCCCGGAACGAAAATTTGCCAGTCCGGCGGACGATGCCGAATACGGGTTCCCTGCCTCCCTGGCGAGCAAGGCCCCGGTGGCATTGACCGTATTGCCATCAACTGACGCCGCCTCCATCAAATGTGTGTGTTGCGGCATTTCAACGGCGCCGAGTGTGTGGGTTTCTTCGCCGCTTTTCTGGCCCAGACTATGATCAACACCGCCATTGGAGTTACCGGTATGAAGCGGCGTCCGGCCGCGCAAATCGGGCAGCGCGAAGCTCGTCCGCCCATCACCACCATAGGTCGTGCCCAGCAATGAGTACAGCGATTGATTTTGATTGATCGGCAAGATCTGACCATCGCAGAAAGCCCATCCGCGTGGTGCAAAATTGAACCCCATCAAACGAACTTCGGCAAGGAATGGTTCGGACATAATTCTTTATCTCCCCGAAAGCCTATATAAATATCAGACATAACACTGAGCGCTCTGGGATAACTTGACCCTCTACAACTCCCGAGCGAAACAATTGAGAAAATATATTTCTCAATTAATGCATCAATCAGAATTGGTGCATGCGCCTATCGAACTCAGCGACACACATTACTGCTAGAAGTAATATCAATTTGATTTAATATTATCAGCTTTTCACAGGGTCGCAAGCAGAGATTAGAAAAAACCCGTAAAACGTGCAATTCCCGGACCCGAGGAAATCCAAGCGCTTTGCTCGATCAAAAGCGGAGAAGCTCAGTTCACCGCTGGATGGGTATGCAAGCAAAGCGTTGTCGCCAACCGGCCCGGCCTAAGGCAGCACGCATGCCGGCTGACTGTATGTGATAGCCCCTGTTTCGGTGACGTTATTGACAGCGAGACCATTTTCGGTGGCCAGATTGGCGGCAGATGCCTGGGTCACGTTATGGGTACCCGCGGTCTGGCGAACACGCATCACACTGGTCGTGGCGTTGAGCGGCGTGTCTCCGCGAATGTCACCCGAGAAGGTATTGCCGGTGACATTCGAGCAGACCACACCGCCGGCGACCGTGCTTTCGATCTGAAGTCCACGATCATCGAAGATATCCCGGATCAGGTTGTTGGTGATCGTGGCATTGGTCGTGCTGGCAGTTACTCCGTTCGAAATCTGGATGCCTTCGAACCCGCTGAACGCTCCATCGCCCACACCCTGAACGGTGTTGTTGTCGATCAGGACATTGACCGTGCTGCCCCCCTCATTGTCGACGCGAATGCCGCTGCCAAATTGTGAGCCGGAGTTGGCTACATTTTCAAGCCCGATGACATTGTTGGTGATCGTTGCATTCAGGCGTCCGTCATTCGTCGCCAAGCCACCGTTTGTAAACAGGTTTATGCCATACGCGCGGACAGTGTGGATTGTGTTGCCAACCGTTCCGGCATCGGCGCCATCACGGATATTGACAGTCAGTTCCGGACCGACGCCCACGCCAGCAGTGTCCAGCGTGCCTGATATCGCGACATTCATGCCAGTGAAGGTACTGTCCTCAACTGTCAGCGTGCCGACATGGCCGCGACCGACATTGAGTTGAAGGCCGGTCCCCTGAAGACCATTATTGGAGAGCGCGGCGATGCCGTTGCCGAATTGGCTGGTGTTGACCGAAACATTTGTGGTGCCAGCGCCGTTAACCGACAGCCTGAGGCCGCCTGCGCCAACGCCATTGACCGTTTCGTCAAAAGTCGAACCGGTGACGGTCATGGTCAGGTTGCCGCCCGCAACCGTGCCGCCAGCGCCGGTATTGTCGACAGCAAAGAGATCACCCCCGCTATCCCGGCTGATCAGGTTGGTGATGTCCACCGTCCCTGTAAGGCCCTGGAACTGGATGTTGTCTTCACCCGAAGCGTTGCCGAAGTTCTGCACCGTGGTGTCGGTGATGGTCAGACCCGACACGGTCTGACCGGAAATCCCGACCTGACCGAGATTGTCGTTGACGCCGCCGGTCTCGCCGCCGTTGATGTCGAGATTGTTGAGCGACAGGGCTGTGACGCCGCTTAACTTGATTGCGGCGACATAGTTGGCGATATTTCCGCCAAATACGGCACTTCCAAACCCATTGCTGCTCGCAACATTGGTGAGATTCATGTTGCGCAGGTCAATATCACTGGCGTCGGTGATCTGAATCGCGTTGCCCGTGGTGTTCTGGATCGTGCCGCCCGAACCTACTGTGGTTCCGGTGCCGGTCACCGTGAAGCCGCCCGTCGTGCCTGTGGTATTGAGCACGATGCCGTTGACTGCGCCGTTGGCTGACACACTCGTAAACGTCACACCTGACGCGCCGATGGTGGTATTCTGAATATCCACCGCCGTGCCGGTGGTGGTGGACACACTGGCGGTTCCGCCGATCACCACCGTGCCGCCGCCATTGGCCTCGACACCCTTGCCGGTCGTAGCGGTGATGGTATTGGTGCCGGTGGAATTGAAGTTGACCGTGGCACCGCCCGAAATGTCGACGGTGTTGCCTGAGGTGGTGGAAAGCGCGGTATTGGTGCCGGAGAACGTGACTGTGTGGGCTGCGCTGCTGTTGACTGACAGTGCTGAGCCATTGAGCGTGCTTGCGGCAACATTTCCACTGATTGTGGTTGATCCTCCCGCATTGCTGTCAAACAGATAACCCGAGCCGGCGTCGGTCAAGGTATGGACGCCTGAGAAGGTGTTGGTGCCGCTGACCTGATTGGTGACACGGATGCCGCCGCTGGCGGTTGTGATTGCCGATCCGATGGTGATGTTGGCGGAAAGGCGGTTCATGTTGACTGCATTTGCACCGGTATTCTGGATCGTCCCACCGGTTCCGGTGTCAAGCGCACCGCTGATTGTGCCGGTGGCGAGGCTGTTCTGGATGTAGATACCGTTGGCGTTGCCATTCATGCTGACGCTGGCGAATGTCGCGCCCAGATCAATGGTTGCGGCGCCGGAATTGGCGATGAAAATCGGGGTCCGGCTGCCACTGCTGATCGTGCCGGTGGTGACGTCGAAGTCGGTCCTCCCGGAGCCCGTTCCGCGCTGAACAAACGCCCCGCCACCGCTGGCATTGGAAATGTTCAAGGTGTTGGCGGTGAATGTCAGATTGCCGTCATTTCCGCCGTCGGAGTTGAGCAGATTCAGGCCCGCAGACGTGGAGTTGTTCAGCGCCGCAGTGCCGGTGACGGCAAATGCGCCATCCACATGCTGCAGCGATATGCCGTTTGTGCCGCCACCGGACGCAATGCTGGCGAATGTGGCGCCACCCGCGCCGATGGTCACGCCGTCCATGGACACCGCAGCTCCGCCGGTGGAAGCAATTGAATTGCCGGCACCGGTCACAGTGACCGTACCGCCGCCGGTGGCCGTGAACCCCGTGCCGGTGGTGGTGTCAATGTCGAGCCCGCCACCGGTGAAATTGATGGTCGCGCCAGTGTTGCTCGTCAATGTGATGGCATCGTTGGCGCCGGTGCTGAATACCTTGCTGGCATTGGTGAAATTGAAGGTGCTGCCCGTCTGGTTTGAGATCACAATGCCGCTTCCGGTGTCATTGATCGCACCCGAAAGCGTGACGGTGCCGGTGCGGGCGGCGAGGGCCCGCAACACATTCCCGGAACTGTTGGTGATGCTCGCGCCAATGCTGACATCGCCAGAGCCTGATGTCACGCTAACAGCGATGCCGGTCGTGCCGGTCGTGGCGCCGATCGTACCGCCAATGATGTTCAACGTGCCATCACCGTTGGCATGGACACCATGATTGCCGCCATCAATATTGACCGTCGTGAATGTTGCGGTTCCTTCAAAAATCGTCCGGATCGCGAACACGCCAGCATTGTCGATCGTGGCGCTGGCAAAATTGATGGTTCCGCCGCTCCCGGCGAGGCTGATACCGTCGAAGGTTGCTCCGGCAATCGTGACAGCGCCACCGTTGAAGGTTCCCGAATCCAGGTCAAGTTCAACGGCATCTCCACCAAAGGTGCCGGTACTGGTGAGGCTGTCGAAATTTATTCCGGTTCCGGCACCGTTGACATTGAGCATATTCAGAATTTGGCCGGTCACCGTGTTGATGGTTTCCGTCCCGGCGTTGGCAATCTCCAGATTGAAAGTCGACGGCGCAAACACGTTTGCGTGGAATCCGGCGCCGCTATCGGTGTCGATATCGAGACCATTGCTGAAATTCACATTTGTTGTATCGGTTCCGGTCGCGTCAATATCCACGCCGCCGCCGGTGGTGGCCGCATTGTTGATCGTGGTCGTTCCGAAACTGAACGTGCCGGTGGAATTGTTGATCCGCAGGCCCGCACCGGTGGAGCCGGTGACATTGAGCGTGGTGATAGTCAGTGCGTTGGCGCCCGCGCCGCCGGATGCATCGCCGGCATCGATGAAGACGCCGTTGGTGCCGCCGGTTGCGGTGACCGTGCCGAAGGCCAGGTTCATGGTCAGCGGATCGAGGAACAGTGCCGTGCCGTTGGTGGTGTCGACACTGCCGCCGCTGTTGGTCAGGTTGAAGACCGTGTTGAAGCCATTGGTCTTGGTGTCGACCTCGAGCCCGGTGTTGCCATCGTTGAAGATGGTGAGCGTGGTGAAGCCGAGATCGCCGGTCGGGTCAATGAAGGACAGACCCTTGCCACTGACACGCGTGCCAGCCGATTGACCAATGTTGAGCGCGCCGCCGGCAACTGCCGAGTCAAACCCGTCGGAATCGAAATCGACCGCGGTGAAGGTGATGCCGCCGGCGGTTCCATTGCCTGTGACCGTGTTGCCTGAAAAGCTGCGAATGCCGATGGAACTTGTTTGAGTCGTGACATTCTGGCCGGTGATTTCAACGGTCTGGCCCGCCGAACCGCTTTCGAAAGTGGTGTTGTCGATGCTCAGCAGCAGATTGTTGGCCGTGCCGGCGCCGGTCTCGTCGACATCGAGCGCCTGGCCGGTCGAGCGGATCTCGTTGGTGCCGGTCAGGTTGACGGTGAGAATGCCCGCGCCGGAGGAATTGATGTCGAGGCCGATGCCGGCCACGTCGCCGGTGTCGCCGACGCCGCCTGATCCCATGGTGATGTTCGACAGCGCCACCGTGCGTGAAATCGCGTCGGTGCCTTCGATGCGAATGCCCGCGCCGGTGATGTCGTTGCCGGCTCCGGTGGCCGAACCGCCAATGGTGACATTCGAGATAGACGCAATGGTGTCGTCGATGACGATGGCGCTGCCGCCGGTGTTGTCGATGGTGTTGGTTCCGGTCAGCGTGAACGAGCCGACCGCGTCATTGTCAAGCAAATGAATGCCGTGTCCGGACGCGCCGGTCCCGGTGCCATTGATATCAATCCGGGTGATCGTCACCGTTGCGTCTGACTGATTGTAGGCAATGGCGGGTGAGCTAGCGAAGGCATTGCCAGCGTCAATCACAGATGTGGTCGCGGTGGTGCCGATCGCAATGGTTCCGGTGGAATCGTCACCGATATGGATGCCGCCGCCCTGGGTGTTGAGCTGGATCCCGCCGGAGCCTGCACCCGTGCCAATGTTAATGACGCCCGCGGAGCCGTTGAATTGTATGCCGATCGCAGCCGAGTCGATGGCCACACCGCCGGCGCCGGTGCCCAGATTTATCGTCGAGGTGTGCCCGCCATTGCTAAGGATACCGCGCAGGTTGTTGCCGCCAGTGGTCGGCAGGTCGATGTCGATATTGGCAATATCCAGCGCCCCGGTCATGCCGATATTGGTCAGGTCGATGGCATGGCCGCCCGAGAAACCGCCGGAATCCACAACCGTCGCGCTGGTGATGGCCACGAAGCCCGCACCCGAGAGCGTGTCGAGGAGTATGCCGGAATTGCCGTCGCCGGCATTGGTCGAGGAGACGCTGTCGAAGGTCACACCAGCAGCGCCAATCGCCACGGTGTCGAGATAGAGCCCTGCCCCCGCGGCACTGGCAATGGTGTTGGTGCCCGTCGCCGTGCCGGTAAGAGTTCCGCCGGCGGTGCCATCGAGGCGCAAGCCGCTCGACATGGTCAGATTGGAAAAATCAAACGTCGACGCACCGGCCGTGGTGGCGATGTCTATTCCGTCACCGCCTGTGCCGCCGCCAATCGTGCTGGATCGAATAACGACATTCTCCGCGGCGCCAAGCGAGCCGTTGATGCCGTCGCCGGTTCCGCCATTGGCGATGATGACGCTCTGAATCGCCGACGTTCCGGTGAGCGCCACGGTGTTGTTGGCACCGGTCGTGATGATGGTTGCCAGACCGCCGCCCGCCAAGCCTGATCCGGTAATGGTGGTCGTCCCCCCAATCCCGGTGAACAGAAAACTTGCTGGCGCGCCGGCACTGAGACCGAGCCCCAGGGTGGTTGCGTCGATGGACTGACCGGATACCAGACCGATCAGCGCCTGATTGTCATCGAGCGTCAGCGTATTGATCGCGCCCTGCCCGACGCTGCTCAGATCGACCGAAGAACCGAGGACCGCGGAATTGTCGATTGCGACCAGCACATCGACCGATGCCGCAGCCGCTTGCGCGGCCGTACCGGGGTCCGCGAAGGTGCCTGCGCCAGAGGTGCCTTCCTCGTCGAAGACAAAAAAGGATGCGCCGCCGGAGATATTGGCGACGCCGCTGGCGTTGAAATCGATGTCGCGGAAATTGTAGCTGCCGTTGGCGGGCAGTGTTCCGTTGACCGCCGTCGTGGCGTGGATATCGGAAGCGACCAGGTCGCCAGTGGTTCCGTCGCCATCGCCAAGCACGAATGCCAGATCTGTCGCGCCATCCACCTGAACACCGACTGCCAGCATGTTGGCGGCGGTGCCGATGGTGACATTGGCGCCGCCATTGGTGTTGGTATCGCCAAGCTGGATGGTTCCCGTGCCGGTGGCTCCCGCAAGGTCTATGCCGATGGTGCCGGTGGCCGAAGTCGAGGTTATGTCAAAATCGTTTGCTGTGAAATTGGCGTTGATTGTTGCATTGGAGAAATCGATACCGGTCGCATTGTTACCGGTCAGGGCTATGTCAAGATCGGCGAAGCTAATGGTGGCACCGGTCGCGCCCAAGAGATAGATACCGGTCTGGCTTGCGCCGACAGCTATGCTGCTCGAACCGGTAACCGAAAAACTTCCGGACACGGTGCCAAATTGCAGGCCGACCAGCCCGCCCGACAGTGTCAGTGAATCCAGGGTGACATCAAGATCCACAGAAGCGCCCACGCTTCCAAAAGTTACATTCAGCGCATCTATGTTGCCGCCATCGGTTGCCAACGTCGCCGTAGCCTGGTTGCCCGCACTGTAGAGTCCCAGGTTCGAGGCGAAAACATTGTAACTGGAAAACCTCAGGGTGCCCTGGTTCGATACAGCAACCGCTCCAACACCTGGAATATTGTCGCTGAAGGACGCACCGTTTGAAACGCGTTCGGCGAGTGAGCCTGCGACAAAGGCCCCGCCCGAGACCTCCTGCAATCCCGCTGTGCCCAGATCGGAGTCGAAGACGACACCAACGAACTGCACGCCATTCTGGAAAAATGCCGGATTGAATGCGGTGGCGTCGCCGAACAGAGTGTTGTTGGAGAAATCAGTGACGGTGGTCATCGCGTTTGTCGATGTGACCATCACGCCCTGATCTTCGGTCTTGAAATTCGAATTGGCAATCGAAATCACCAGGCTGTCGTCACCCTGGGTCAGCGAATTGATGCCGAATTCATCGCCGCCGGTTGTCGGGCTTGCGTCGTGGTTGATGGTAACGCCGGAGATTGCAACGTTCAGTGCCCGGGTGGCGCCGGCATCGTTCTGATCGATGTCGATGGTCGAGAAATCCGTCCCGGTCACAACAGTGTTGAACGTGCCGCCGTTGAGCGCGAAGGTGCCATCGGAATTGTCGATATCTATCGATGCTTTGGCAGTATTTGTGGCGTTGATTTCGTCAAATGTCAGATTTGCCGTGACGCTGTTGAGAACCAGCGCGGCCGCATTGCCTACCGTGATGCTTTCGACCCCGGCAGTCGCGGCAACGCTGATCGTGCCGCTGAGTGCTTCGAAGCCGGTGCCGTCGACCGAATTGATATCGAGGCCGCCGGTGAAATTGAATATGCCGCCGGCATTCGAATTGGCGATGGATACCCCGGTGCCGGCACCGCTGACATCGATATCGACGAGGCCGGCAAACGTGACAGTGCCGCCGGTGGTGGCATCAATGTTGATGGCGCCAGACGTGTTGGCACCGGTGCCGGTCACCGTGCCGCCAAAATTGACAATGCCTGCGCTGTTGGTCTGGATCGAGACCGCACCAGTGCCGCTGGTCACCGCGCCATTGATATCGACCTGGCCGGCGCCCGCGCCGCGGTTGGCGATCTGCACCGCATAGCCTGCGGTATCACTGATGCTGGCGCCGATCGTCACGGTGCCACTGCCATTGCCCGAAAGGGCCACACCATTGGCAATCGTACCGCTGGTCACCACCACATTGGAAGTGCGAGCATTGCCGGAAACATCCAGCCCCGATGTCACGGCAGTCCCGGCAAGACTGACATTGGCCAAGGTGATTGCGCCACCCGTGGCGTCGTTGATGTCAACGCCGGTGCCGGTCGAGGTTGCCGCAGTCGTCGCCTGATCGAAATTAATGCCACCGGCGCCAACCGTGATGCCATCAAAGTTGATCGCCGTGCCGGTGCCGGTCGCCACAATCTGCTCGGTGCCCGCAGTGGCAGCCACCGAGACGGTTCCGCCACCGGTCGCGTTGAAGCCGGTGCCGGTGGTGGTGGTGATATCCAGCCCGCCGGTAAAATTGACATCGGAATTGACGATGTCGACGCCGTTGCCGGTGGTCGAGACCATTGTGTTGTCGAACGACGAGGCCGCACCGGTCAGCGAATTGAGATCAATGCCCTGCCCGGC
>TARA_R110002050_G_scaffold55954_7_pt1 | contig 74111 bp, 75 predicted proteins | sample TARA_R110002050 | Tara Oceans TARA_R110002050 (sample SAMEA4396988) | marine metagenome | biome: Polar Biome; feature: [DCM] deep chlorophyll maximum layer (ENVO:01000326); material: water (ENVO:00002006), including particulate matter (ENVO:01000060) such as... | depth 25 m
TCCGTCTTTTCCTGCTTCCGGAAACCTGATCAGCGCGGCGGAATCGAAGCTCATCACCAGTTCGCCGTCCTTGTCGTGGGCTTCCGATGTCAGCTCGAGGATTGACCATCCCGGACGCGAGGCGAGCGGGCGCGATCCGCGGATCGTGCGGGAATAAAAGATTTCGTCGCCGGCGTAGACCGGTTTGAACCATCTGAGATTGCGGAAACCGGGCGAGGGGCCGAATTCGGGCAGGACGCGCGCTTCGGCTCGGGCTTGCTCGGCCTCGGCGGCAGTGGCCGCGATGTTGAGTTTCATCCAGCCCGACGCCGTGTGCCATCCCGACGCGCACAGGCCGCCAAACACGCTTTGCCTGGCTGCCTCTGCATCAATATGGAAACGCTGGGGATCGAACTTGCGGGCGAACTCGATGATGGCGTCAGCGGTGAATACCAGGCTACCCAGTTCCTTGCGGGTGCCCGGTTCGAATTCGGGATCAAGACTCATGGCTTGGGCGCCTCCGGTGTCCGCCGGCGCAACATGATCGGATTTTCCGATTCCAGCACCGTCTCGCCCCGCTGATTGCGCAATTCATGACGGAAGCTGACGATGCCGATCGCGGGCCTGGATCTGGATTCACGACTGTCGAGCACCCTGGATTCTCCTGAAAGCACATCGCCCGCAAGCACCGGCTTCTTCCACTTGACATAATCGATGCCGGGAGCGCCCTCGGCGGCCATCCCCAACAGATAGGAGTCTGTCATCATCCGCATCATCATCGCACAGCTATGCCACCCCGACGCCGCCAGTCCGCCAAGGATCGAGTTTCTGCCGGCCTCGGCGTCAATGTGCATCGGCTGCGGGTCGTACTCCATCGCGAAGGCGATGATCTCATCGGCCAGAACGTTTTTCGGACCCAGCGGGAATGTCGACCCGGGACCCAGGTCCTCAAAATAGAGAAGGTCGTTTTCGGACATGCAATAGTCTCTTTCTGGTGAAGGTGGCTCGGAGCAATCTAGAGGAATTCATTTAGGTGTGAAAGGTTCTGTTTCGCCACGGGGTGCTGCGGGTCCGCCCGGTTTTCTGCACACCATTCATTGTGAAAAATTCGCAGCCGGATGACGGCGAATTGATCCCTGTCAAGGCGAAGATGTTTATATGTTGTATCTTGGATATATGTTGGCGGGAGCGCCATTCAACCAGGGAGCCTCATATGTTCAAATCCAATGTCGGCAATATTGATCGCGTTGTTCGCGTCGTGGCAGGCCTCGTGTTGCTTGCGCTGTTTTTTGTTTACCCGGATGCTCCATGGCGTTATTTCACGCTGATCGGCATCATTCCGCTGTTCACCGGGCTTTTCGGCACTTGCCCGCTTTACTCGATCTTCGGTCTGTCGACCTGTCCGGTCAAGAGATCCTGAGCAGCATTTCTGCCGCTGGCGGGTTGCCCGCCGACTTTGACGCGGTAGAAAACCCGAATGCAAATCAGCCCCGCAGCGTGAGCTGTCGGGGCTGTTGTGTTTTCATGCCTGCGGCGTTTCGCACAGCCGTGATGCCAGGCCTCAGGTGTTGAAGCGGAAGTGGATGACGTCGCCATCCTGGACGACATATTCCTTGCCCTCGTCACGGGCCTTGCCGGCCTCCTTGGCCGGGACTTCGCCGCCGAGCGTGACATAGTCATCATAGGCGATGGTGAAGGCGCGGATGAAGCCGCGTTCGAAGTCGGTGTGGATGACGCCGGCAGCTGCAGGCGCCTTGGTGCCGCGCTCGATGGTCCAGGCGCGGGTTTCCTTGGGGCCGACGGTGAAATAGGTGATCAGGTCAAGCAGGTGGTATCCGGCGCGAATCAGGCGATCAAGGCCTGCTTCTTCCAGTCCGAGTGCCGCCAGAAATTCCCGGGATTCCTCGTCCGGCAGCTGCGCCACTTCGGACTCGATGGCCGCGGAGACGACAATGCTCTCGGCGCCCTGTTCGGCGGCCATCTTGGCGACGGCTTCCGTATGCGCATTGCCGTCGACGGCATCGGCTTCGGAGACGTTGCAGACATACAGCACCGGGTGCGCGGTCAGCAGGTTCAGGCCCCTGAGAATTTCCAGATCTTCGTCGGCCAGTTCCTTAAGCATGGTGCGGACCGGCTTGCCGTCCTGCAGCAACTTCAATGACGCTTCCATCATCGGCAGCACCGTCATCGATTCCTTGTCCTTGGAGGCGGCGCGCTTGCGGGTCTGATCGGTGCGACGCTCAAGGCTCTCAAGGTCGGAAATCATCAGTTCGGTTTCGATGGTCTCCGCGTCGCTGACCGGGTCGATGCGGCCTTCGACATGGGTGATGTCGTCATCCTCGAAACATCTGAGCACATGGACGATGGCGTCGACTTCGCGGATGTTGGCCAAAAACTTGTTGCCCAGGCCTTCGCCCTTTGAGGCGCCGCGCACCAGACCGGCGATGTCGACAAAGGCGATGCGGGTCGGGATGATCTCTTTCGAGCCTGCCACTTCGGCAAGTTTGCGCATGCGCGGATCGGGCACGGCAACTTCGCCGGTGTTGGGCTCGATCGTGCAGAACGGGTAGTTGGCGGCCTGTGCGGCGGCGGTCCGCGTCAGAGCGTTGAACAGTGTGGACTTGCCGACATTGGGCAGGCCGACGATGCCGCATTTGAAACCCATGGAATTGGTGTCCTTGATGTAGATACTTGCGGCTTTGTATGGATGTGACGTGCCGCGTCAAGGGGTGATCAGACCGGCAGGGCGGGTGAGGACGTCAAACCGCGCCTTAATGGCGCCTCGGCAGTGGTTCAACGGCGATGTCGTGGCGTAAAAGATCATTGCGAGGCGGGCTGCGAAGCTTTCGCGAGTGCTCCCGGTGAAACTGCGTGGGGCTTTCAGAGCCGACCTCCCAGGCGGCGGAGGAGACTGAAAATCCACCGGCGCGCCGGCTTCTGTTGCATGGGGCAGGGGCTGTCAACGACCAGCGGCAGCCTGTTGCCGACATCGCCGGTGAACCCGATGGAAAGGTTTTTTGTGCAACCCTGCTGGCTGTCCAATCCCGGGGAGACCATCATGGAAACCGAACTTGCCACCTGGCATTTTGTTGTCGCGGGCTTTGTGTTTGCGCTGTTTGGTGTGATCACACATGTCATCCGGGCGGTATTCAACGTGTTTCCCGACAAGATTTCCGATACTCCGGCAGTCAATATCTGGGTGTCAAATGGCTATGGCTGGGCGGATCATCTGTGGGGCACCGAGTTTGATGATGCCGGATATTACCGTCTCGACAGCCTGAAGAATCTGAGACTGTCGGTGGTGTTTTCCGTGTTTGGCGGTCTTGCGGCGATGACATTGATCGACGGTGCGGGACTGGGGATCGCGACCCTGATCGAAGCCGGTTTCCACGGCTTTGTCGATCTGTTCTGGCAGCGCATCGCCGATCTGTGAAGGTTTGGGGCGCATCGGGAGCGGGTGACATCGTGATGATGTAGACGAGGCATCAGTCTTGCTGAATTGGAGCGCCGTACGATTAGACGCATTCTGTTGGCTCAAACCTGCTGCTCCACAAAAGAAGGACGGCGCAGAGCGATGCGGGTCCATCTCTCAAGCCGCCCGACGCAGCGGGTAGCAGGTTTCAGCCAACCCGAAGGACCGCATGCCTTCTCAGCCCATAAAATCATTGCGGCAGAATGCGTCATATTAGTTGTACGGCGCAAAGCGCGGAGCCGGCTATCGCGCGCAGCGCGACCGGTCAGTCCTTGGTGCCGAACAGCTTCTTCAGCATGTCGGCCATCGGGCCGGAGGTGGGCAGTTGCTTGGGCTGCGCGCTGTTGCGGGCCTGATGGATATGGGATTTCGCCGATGGTTTGGATTTTCCATCAGCGGGTGCGCCAGGTTTGGCGAGTTTGGCGGGCTTTGCCTCTGCGGTGCCGGTGGCGAGTGCGATCTTGTTGAGAAAGCTTGCGTCGTTGCCCTGCGCCATCAGGTCGGCATTGTCGGCGATGGCGTCGAGCAGCGGCTGCAGCCAGTCCTGATCCGATTTGGCGAAATCACCCAGCACATGCGGGTTGACGCGGTCCTTGTGCCCGGGATGGCCGATGCCGATCCTGAGCCGCTTGTAGTCCTTGCCGCAATGGGCGTCGATGGATTTCAGCCCGTTGTGACCGCCATTGCCGCCACCGGTCTTGAGCTTGAGCTTGCCCGGCGCCAGATCGAGTTCGTCGTGAACAACGATGATGTCAGCAGGGCCGAGCTTGTAGAACCGCATGGCTTCGCCAACGCTGTCGCCTGACAGGTTCATGAAGGTCATGGGTTTGAGCAAAAGCACCTTTTCGCCGGCGAGCGTGCCTTCGGCGATCTCACCCCGGAATTTTTTCGAAAACCCCGAAAACGAATGGCGGCGGGCGATTGCGTCCGCCGCCATGAAGCCGACATTGTGCCGGTTTCTGGCGTATTGAGGGCCGGGATTTCCAAGTCCTGCGATGAGCAACATGGGACCTGATCCTCATTAACGTACCAGGACAGCTTATTCTTCGCTGTCGCCTTCGGCTGCTTCTTCTGCAGCGTCTTCGTCGCCAGCGGCGTTGTCGTCGCTCTTGAGGCCGGCAGGCGATGCGATCGTTGCGATGGTGAAATCGCGATCGGTAATCGTCGGCTCGACGCCTTCAGGCAGCGTGACATGCGAGATGTGAATGCCGGCACCAAGTTCGAGACCGGTGAGGTCGACGGTGATCGAATCCGGGATCGCGTTGGCCGGGCAGTGGAACTCGACGGTATGGCGCACAACGTTGAGAACGCCGCCGCGCTTGAGACCGGGGGACTTCTCTTCGTTTTCGAAGTGAACCGGAACGTCCACTGTCACCTGGGTGTTTTTCGACACGCGCAGGAAATCGACATGCATCAGGAAGTCGCGGACAGGATCAAGCTGGTAATCCTTCGGCAGCACGGAGTGCTTCTTGCCGTCGACCATGATGGTCACGAGAGTGGTCAGGAAACCGCCGTCGTGGATCTTCTTGGTGACATCCTTGCGCGACAGCGCGATGGAAACAGGGTCTTTGTTGTCACCATAGATGACAGCGGGAATCAAACCGTTGCGGCGAAGTTCACGGGCGGACCCCTTACCAACCTGTGCGCGCGCCTCGGCCTTCAGCTCATATGCAGCATTGCTCATGGCATAACCTTTCGAGGTTCTAACTGGGGCTGTCTTTCGATCAACGGCTTGCGCCGGTCCCAAAAAACATCAAGCGCCGTTGCCGGCGCCTCATCCGCGTTGCCTCCAAGGGTGTCTGCACGGACGTGGCCGCTATAGCGGAGCAACGGCGTGATTGCAAGAGATTGGCCGATTTGGCCCGGCGCGGGCTTGACCTGGCGCCGCGAGCCGATCGCGGTGATTGGAAACTCCGGAGCAATCCCGCCCCCCCGGTCGAACGCTGCGGTTCCAGGCTGCGTCAACCGCGCAGGTATGAGAGGAGCGTTTCACTGTCATTTTTTGACAATCAAGTCACTGTAGCCTGCCGGGCTTGCAGCCGGCTTGACTGTCTGGCTCATCTGAAAAGTTGGCAAAGCCGGCAGTCGGGCAGTTTTTTGGGAGCGGCAAACCGGGCCGGTGAATTCGGGCGCGCACGTGTTGATGTGTAGTGTGTATACGAGCATGAGGCCGGTCAGGCGCTGTCCTGTTTTGTGCCGGATCAGGGGAGGTGACACAGTATGGGTCGAGGATTGAATTGAAGCCAGGAAAGCAGTCGGTCTGACAGTGGACCATATGGGGTTGAGGAATGTCTGACCGCACGATTTTACCGCCGTCATTTGGCGAGTTGTTCCGGGTCTTCGGACGCATCGGTCTGCTCTCTTTCGGCGGTCCGGCCGGGCAGATCGCATTGATGCATCGCGAACTGGTCGAAGAGCGGCACTGGCTCGATGAGCCGCGGTTTTTGCATGCGCTGAATTTTTGCATGCTGTTGCCGGGGCCCGAAGCCATGCAACTGGCCACCTATTCGGGCTGGCTGTTGCGCGGTGTCAGCGGCGGGCTGCTCGCCGGCCTGCTGTTCATCCTGCCCGGTTTTGTGGTGATCATGGCGTTGTCGGCGGTCTATTTTTACTATGGCGACCTGCCACTGGTGGCGGGCGTCCTGTTCGGGTTGAAGGCAGCGGTGCTGGCGATCGTGGTGGAAGCGCTGCTCAAGGTTTCCGGGCGGGCGCTCAAGTCGCCGCTCGCCTGGGCGCTGGCCTTTCTGGCATTTGTGGCCATTGCCCTGTTGAAGCTGCCGTTTCCGCTGATTGTTCTGGGGGCCGGCGCAATCGGGGTGCTTGCATCGCTTATCGCGCCGGTCAAACCAGTTCCGGCCGATCATCCAGTTGGCGAACCAATGCCAGGCAGCTTGCTGAAACTGGCTGGGGCAACCTTGCGGACGGTGTTGATCTGGGGCGGGATCTGGCTGGCGCCGCTGGCTGTTCTGCTGTGGCTGCCGGGCGTCCCGGACGCACTCGCCGCGATGGCGCTGTTTTTCTCCAAGGCAGCGATTTTGACCTTTGGCGGCGCCTATGCGGTTCTCGCCTATGTCGGCCAGCAGGCTGTCGAAGTGCATGGCTGGCTGATGCCGGGCGACATGCTGGCAGGCCTGGGATTGGCTGAATCCACACCCGGGCCGCTGATTCTGGTGCTGGTGTTTGTCGGCTTTCTCGGCGGGGCGCGCGAGGCCGGGCTCGATCCACTTGGCGGCGGACTGCTGGGCGGGCTGGTGGCGGTGTTTTTCACCTTCGCCCCCTGCTTCCTCTGGATTTTTGCCGGCGCCCCGCACATCGAGCGTCTGCGTTCCGTCAAATGGTTGTCGGCGGGGCTGACCGCGATCACTGCCGCCGTGGTCGGGGTGATTGCCAATCTCGCAGTCTGGTTCGCGCTCCATGTGCTGTTTGGAACTGTCGGGGAGACAGTGGCGGGGCCTCTTGTGCTGCCCATGCCCGACATCGCCACGCTGAATGTCGCAGCGCTGGTCCTCGCGCTTGGCGCAGGAGTGGCGCTGCTGCGTTTTCAGCTCAATCTGTTTGCGGTTTTAGGGGCCGCGACATTGGCCGGTATCGCGGTCACCCTGCCGCTTTGAGCCAGGCTCAGTCGAACAGGCTTGAGACCGACTGTTCGGCGGCCGTCCGGTTGATAGCTTCCCCGATCAGTCCATCGGTCGAAATGACGCGGATATTGGGCGCCGACTGGATTTCCTGGGTGGGCTGGATCGAGTCGGTGATCACAAGCTCTTTCAGCTTGGACGAGGAAACCCGCGCCACCGCGCCGCCGGACAACACGCCGTGGGTGATGTAGGCGGTCACCGATTTGGCGCCATTGGCCAGCAGTGCCTCGGCGGCGTTGCACAGGGTGCCGCCCGAATCGACGATATCGTCGATCAGGATGCAGTCCTTGTCCTCAACATCGCCGATGATGTTCATGACTTCGGATTCGCCGGGTCGGTCGCGGCGCTTGTCGACGATGGCCAGCAGCGAACCCAGCCGTTTGCCAAGCGCGCGTGCACGGACCACGCCGCCGACATCCGGCGATACCACCATCAGGTTCGACAGGTCGTAGTTGGCCTTGATGTCGCGGGCGATCACCGGAATGGCGAACAGGTTGTCCGTCGGAATATCAAAGAAACCCTGGATCTGGCCGGCATGCAGGTCGAGGGTGAGAACCCTGTCGGCACCGGCCTCGGTAATCAGGTTGGCAACAAGCTTGGCCGAAATCGGCGTGCGGCCCGAGGCGCGGCGATCCTGGCGGGCGTAGCCGAAATAGGGCAGAACGGCCGTGATCCGCCGGGCCGACGACCGCCGGAAGGCATCGATCATGATCAGCAGTTCCATCAGGTGATCATTCGTCGGATAGGATGTGGACTGAAGGATGAAGACATCCTCACCGCGCACATTCTCCTGAATTTCGACGAAGATCTCTTGGTCAGCGAAGCGACGTACGCTTGCCTTGCCCAGCGGCACATTGAGATAATTGCAAATGGACTCCGCCAAACGCCGGTTCGAGTTTCCTGCGAAAACCTTCATTTGGGACCGCCTGTTTGTTCCCGCTGCGTCTCATCATGCGCAGGGATACGCATGAGGACGGAGCGTCAATCCGTTCGTCCCGGGTTTTAGCGGCGGTTTTCATGATTGCAAGTACGCATGCGCCAAGCGGACGATTTTTTTGTTGAACGTGGCGAAAAACCTGTGCCGGCGAAGTTCGCAGCTGGTTGTGAATTTCGACCATCGTGGCGACGTGGGGGCTTTATGGGGGTCAGAAGCCGCGCCAGGCAGCGTATTCGGCGATTGAACGAGTGGCGATTCGCTCCATTGCGCCCGCGGGAACGGAGGCCCATGGATCGCCCGCTGCGCCCGATCCGTCCGGCACGACTTCCTGGCCCTGAATCCGGTGTAGCCGGTTGCCCGCCGTATCCAGCACGTCCCAAACGTAGAACACGGTGGTCTTGCCATCGAAATTGTCGGCGGTGAAATAGCCCTTGAGCACATGTTCGCCACCGGAATCAGATGAACTCAGGATAGCCAGTCCGCGATTGCGCGCCTCGGCGGCGAGTTGGCGCGAAAGCGGGGTGACGGCGTTCACCGGTGCGCCGATAACCGGCATGAAGCGGATTTGTCCGCGTACCTGACCGGCGGACAGCGAGGCTTGCATCTGAGCCGGCGCAGCCGGTGTGCCTGCTGCAGGGAAAGATCCGGGCGACTGGGGCGCGGCTGCCGGAGTGCCGGCGCCGGGAAACGCATTGACCGGTGCGATGACGTCACTGTTCTGAGCGGATGCGGATTGATCTCCGGGAATCGGCTGGAGCGTCTGCTCCGTGCTGTTGCAACCGGCAATCAACACGGTCAGTGCGCCTATTACGCCGATGATTTTGATGCCTTGCATCATGGTGCCGCCCTTTTCCCGCATTTTGTTATGAAATCCCGGAGGCAGGCCTGTCAATCGCTGTTGGTTCTTTACCGATCCAGGTTGCGATGATGGCGGTTCCGCAGCCGGGATCCGTGCTGTCAGGACGCGATGATCAGATCAAGAGGTTTGGCCGAGAGCGATTCGGGAGCGTCCGAAGTGGTCAGATAGGTTTGTCCCAGCGTCATTGCGGCGCCAGCTTCGGAATCCATGATGATCATGTGCACGAAGAGCGTCATGTCGGGTTCGATCACAATCGGACTTCCGGCAAGAAACATCTGGTGTTCCATCCAGCTCGGGGTAAATCGCGCGCCCAGCGAATAGCCGCAGGCATTGAGCCGGTGGCGGGTCAGTCCGCGCGCATCCATCACGTCGGCGTGGGCGTCAAACACCTCGCCAAAGGTCGTGCCCGGTTTCAGGATGGCGGTGATCGCATCCAGCGCTTCCCTGCAGGCTTCGTAAAGTTCGACATGGCGCGGTTTCGGTTCGCCGATGATGACCGTGCGCATCATGGCCGCGTGGTAATGGGCGAATGCGCCGGCCCATTCCAGCGTCAACTGATCATTTTCAGCCAATTTCCTGCGCCCGGACTTGTAACGGCACAGCAGCGCATCCTGGCCGGATCCGATGATGAATTCGTTGGCCGGGTAATCGCCGCCGCCGGAAAATACCGCGCCCTGCATGGCGGCCAGGATGTCGGCCTCGTCAGCCCCCGCCTTGATCAAAGGCAAGGCCGCATCAAGCGCCTCGTCGGCCAGTTCAGCCGCGCGTCTCGCATAGGCGACCTCCGCAGGGCTCTTGATCAGCCGCAAATGGCTGACCAGATAGGACGCATCCACCAGTTCGGCGAAGCTGTGCAACTGATTGTCGAGCTTGCGGCAATTTGCGCCGGTCAGTCCATGGGTATCGTATTCGACACCGATCCGCTCGCCCAGTAGGTCGAGATCGGACAGCAGGTTTTTCAGATCCAGGGCAGGATCGGCGTTGGTCCGGTCGGTCCAGACGACGATCCGCTCGATGTTCGAGGTCTGTCGAGCCTGACGCAGATCGGCGGACCGTGTCAGCAAGGTCATCGAGCCATCGGCCTTGACCACCAGGCACTGGAAAAAGCAGAAACCGAAGGTGTCGTAGCCGGTGAGCCAGTACATGCTCTCCTGGGCAAACAGCAGCATGGCGTCGAGTTGCTCGGCCCGCATGCTGGCAGTAAGCCTGTTCAGACGGGCCGCGTATTCCTCGCGTTCAAAATGCAGGGCCATGGGAGTCCTCCTTGATGGCGATGGCGGAAATCTGTCGTCCGTAATCAGGTTCATTGCGATGGGTGGAGCGCCGATAGGAGAACCAGGCCTCCTCGTCCGCATAGGTGCAGTCGGCAAGCATATCAGCTTTCAATCCAGCCGCACGCAGCCGGTCGAGTGTAAATTGCCGCAGGTCAAACATAGCATGGCCGGGCTTGGGCGATGCAAGGAAATAGCTCGCGTGAGCTGGATCATTGCGGATGAAACGATCCATGAATTCAGGGCCGACCTCGTAATTGGCCTGGCTGATCGAGGGGCCCAGCACGGCGGCGATGCGGTCTGGCCTGGCGCCCAGACCCTGCATTGCGGCGACCGTGCTTTCCAGCACGCCGTCAAACGCCCCGCGCCAGCCTGCATGGGCAGCACCGATGACGCCGGCCTCGGGATCGGCGAACAGCACCGGGCCGCAATCGGCGGTCAGTACGCCGATAGCAAGCCCGGGTGTGCGGGTGACAAGTGCGTCGGCCTCCGGACGTTGTTCGCGGTTATCCGTTGTGGCGATGTGCACCCGCGGCGAATGGACCTGGTGCACGGTGACCAGCCGGTCGGCCTGAAGATCGAACCAGCGGCTCACACGGGCCCGGTTTTCCAGGACATGGGCGCGGTGGTCGTTCGAGCCGAGGCCGACATTGAGGCCACGGTAAAGCCCTTCGGACACCCCTCCGGAACGGCTGAAAAAGCCATGGGAAATTCCACTGCCTGCTGAAACCTCATCCAGAATCGTGCTTCGCACCGGGTTTGGCGTGTGGCGCTCAACCGTCATTTGTTGCTCCTCCCACAGGGCCTTATGCCGGGCCGAATCTGCGGCTCTGGTCCAACAGCGGGCGAATGGTGAACATCAGGATGGCGTCTGTCAATTCGTTCGCTCAAGCGGTCTGGGGATGGAAAGGCGCGATACTGGCCGCGTCGCCGGAGATGGCAAGCACCTTGAACAGCGCACCCATGCGGCCTTCGCCTTCGCCCGCCAGCCGGTTGACCGCATCGCGGATGGCGGCCTGGGTCAATGCGTCACGGCCGGATCCGAGCGCGCCGGCGCGCTCCACAATTCCCAGACCCGCCAGAAAATCTCCCTGGGTCAATGGCCGGTGAACATGGGCGCCCGCGGCCTGCGCCGCCTCTGCGAGCGCCTCGAAATCCACATGGCTGGTCAGGTCGGCCTCGCCGGGATGAGCCAGCGGCGGGTCGTATTCATGCCGGTAAACGGCCTGCAACGTATCGCCGAATCCGGTGATCAGATGACCGTAATCGATTGTCAGGGCCGTACCGCCGTCACGCACGAGCTTTTCGGCAACGGCCTGCATCACAGCTGTTCTGGCCGGTGAGAGCTCAAAGATCTCGCCCTCGGGCACGCGTCCTTCTTCGACCGGCAGCAGGGACGGATCAAAGTCGCCCGGGCCGAGACCGAAGCTCAGTGATCCGGCGCTGTCCAGGCCAACCACGCGTTCGCGAAACCCATCGCGTGTTTTGACGAACTGGTGGATCGGAATCGCGTCGAACAATTCATTGGCGACCATCAGGGTAAAGCCCTCGGGGATCTCCTCGAACGCCGAGTGCCAGGACAGGCGCTCCTTGATGCGCACCAGGGTCTGCCGTTGCACATTGCGCAGGCGCTCACTGGTTTCCACCATGTGGAAGGTGGCGTCGGAATACAGTTCGGGCGCGAGGCGGGCAATCACCCGCAGGGCGTCGGACATCAAGGTGCCGCGGCCCGGACCGATTTCGACGATCCTCACTTTCGAGGGCGCGCCTTGCGCCTGCCAGGCGTGGATCAGGAAAATCCCGATCATCTCGCCAAAAAGTTGCGAGACTTCCGGCGCGGTGATGAAATCGCCCGACCGGCCAAAAGGTTCCCGGTTGTGGTAGTAGCCATGCTCAGGGTCGGCGAGGCAAAGCGCGAAATAGTCCGAAATTCGCAATGGGCCGGTCTGTTCGATCAACCGGACAATCTTGTGTGCAAGAGGGGTCATGGTGTTGATTTTCCAGAACTTGTTCATGTGCGCGACCTCGCGGTGGCGATAACCCAGATCCCGACCGCCAGCATCGGCAGCGAAAGCACCATGCCCATGGTCAACCAGCCGCCGGCGAGATAGCCGATCTGCACGTCCGGTTCCCGGTAGAATTCGACAAGAATACGCGCCAGCGCATAGCCGCTGACAAAACAGCCCGCCACCAGTCCCGGCAGTTTGAGCGCCTGGTGGCGGTAGATCAGCCAGGCCAGCACTGTGAGCAAGAGCAGCCCCTCCAGTCCGGCCTCATAGAGCTGCGTCGGATGTCGCGGGAAGGGGCCGCCGGTGGGAAACACAACCGCCCACGGTGCGTCGCTCAGCTTGCCCCAGAGCTCGGAGTTGATGAAATTGGCCAGCCGGCCGAAAAACAGGCCCACCGGCACCACAGCGCAGACGACGTCGAACAGGCGGAACAGCGGAATCTTGCGGCTACGGGCGAACACGATCATGGCGACGAGCGTTCCCAGCAATCCGCCATGAAAGGACATGCCGCCATTCCAGATCTCCAGCGCCCGGACCGGGTTGGCAGCCACCGCGGACAGGTCATAAAACAGGATATAGCCGATCCTGCCGCCTGCAACGATGCCGATGGTTGCCCACATCAAAAAGTCATCGATGTCGAGCGCCGAGATACGCGAGTTGCCCTGCGGCCAGAGCCTGCCTGTTTCAACCAGCCGCCGGGCATAACGCCAGCCCAGCAATATGCCCGTCACATAAGCCAGACCATACCAGCGAATATGCAGCGGACCGATTGAAAAAATCACCGGATCAATGTCCGGGAAGGCCATCAGCGACAACAGCGTTGCGGTCTGTTCCAATAGGGCTTCCTTCCTGCATGGCCTGCGCCCATGGAAGCGCTCGCCGGTATTTCGTCACAACTTCAAGGCGATTTTTCGGCAGATATGCCGCGTGATTTTCTCCCCTGACATGCCATGCGGGCTTTGCGCAAGGCTTACGGACCGTGCATTGGCTTGCAACTTATCGCCTGAATGCTTAACTCTGGGGACCGAAGGCCACTCGCAATAGCGCCGGAACGATGCCGGCGCAGGGATGAAGACCATGAACAGCGGATCGAACCGACTTCTCGATGAACTTGCCAAGCTGATGACCGATGCGGCGGGCGCCGCGCAGGGCGTGCAGCGCGAAATGGAAACTGCCATGCGCAGTCAGTTCGAGCGGCTTCTCAATTCGATGGATCTGGTCAAACGCGAGGAATTCGAAGCGGTTCGCGAGATGGCAATCAAGGCGCGCGACGAGAATGACGCCTTGTCGGCCCGGCTGGAAAAGCTCGAGCAATCGCTGTCGAAAACGCCTGCCAAGGCCGATGCAGCGGCGGCAAAACCGGCCGCAGCCAAGCGCGCGCCGCGCAATAAGTCCTGACGGGCTGATTTACCCAGTTTTTTTTGCACAGGTTGTCCACCGTTGCCCGAGGCTCAAAAAGCCTTTTGCGTGAGTCAGTTATGAGTCGCGGCGGAATCAGTTTGGCAGCTTGGTCCACAGGCTCACCCTGACAAAATGCGACCGGGGGACTGGCGCTCGGACTCTGCATTTATACACTGATTCTAAATGATGATTCGGAACGGATGGCAAACAGCCCCGGCGGGAGTCGCAAAGTGCGGATGTCCTGGGGCGCAGGTGAATCGTGCGTGGATGATGTATTCGCCGGGGTTCCGTTCGGAGCGGTTCGCAGGGCGCTGGAAATGAACAAGGTGGGGCATGAATCTCAGTAATTTCGAAATCGAACGGCATTCCAATCCGGTGGACATGATTGAATTCGTGGCGGCGGCGAACGACTGGACGTTTGAACGCTCCGGCGAGCACGAAATCGCGATGACCGTGGAGGGGCACTGGACCGATTATCATGTCTCGTTCTCGTGGATGGAGGATTGCGAGGCGCTGCATATCGCCAGCGCTTTCGACATCAAGGTTCCCGAAACCCGCGTCACCGAGGTGATGAAGCTTCTGTCGCATGTCAACGGCCAGGTGTTGATGGGGCATTTCGACCTGTGGCAGCAGGAGCATGTGATCATTTTCCGCCAGTCGCTGCTTCTGGCCGGCGGCGCGGAGCCGACGAACCGGCAGGTCGAGGTGCTGTTGTCCAACGCGCTTGATTCCTGCGAAGCCTATTTCCAGGCATTTCAGTTTGTCGTCTGGTCCGGCATGGACGCCAAATCGGCGATCACCGCGGTGATGTTCGAAACCCGCGGCGAGGCGTGAGATGATTTCGGCCACCACACCTCTCGTTCTGGTCGGCGCAGGCAATATGGGTGGCGCCATGCTCAATGGCTGGCTTGACGCCGGTGTTGATCCGGGCTCGATCGTGGTGATTGATCCCAAACCTTCCGAGGCAATGACGGCGCGGCTGAAGACGGCCGGCGTGCGCTGCGTGGGCACCCCGCCCGAGGGGCTGACGGCGGGCATCCTGATGCTGGCGGTCAAGCCGCAGATCATGGATCAGGTGCTGCCAGGCCTGGCCGGACTGGTCGGGCCAGAGACTGTCAGCCTGTCGGTTGCGGCTGGCAAGACCCTGTCCTATTTCGAAGAGCGTCTGGGCGGCGCGATTGTCCGGACAATCCCCAACACGCCCGCGATGATCGGCCGGGGGATTACCGGGGCGGTGGCCAATGCCGCTGTCAGTGATGCGGCGAAAGCCGAGATTGACCGGTTGCTCTCGGTCTGCGGCCCTGTCGAATGGGTCGAGGACGAGGCGCTGATCGACGCCATCACGGCGGTCTCGGGCAGTGGCCCGGCCTATGTGTTTTATCTTGCCGAGTGCATGGCGGAGGCGGGACGCAAATGCGGCCTGCCGGCGGACCTCGCCATGCGCCTGGCACGAGCGACCGTCACGGGGGCCGGTGAATTGATGCACCAGTCCCCGGACGGCGCTGCAACGCTGAGACAAAATGTCACCTCTCCCAACGGCACCACGGCGGCGGCACTTGCGGTGTTGATGGACCGGGATGGCATCCAGCCGCTGTTCGACAAGGCGTTGAAAGCCGCGGCAGACCGTTCCCGCGAACTGGCCGGTTAGCACACGGCGCTCTAAAGAAAGCATGAAACGGATTAAGCCATGACCGAGTCCATCGCCTGGGACGATTTTGAAAAAGTCGATATCAGAAGCGGCACCGTGATCGCGGCGGAACCGTTTCCGCAAGCGCGCAAGCCGGCCTACAAATTGCGGATCGATTTCGGCCCGGAGATTGGCGAGAAGAAATCCTCGGCACAGATCACCGTGCATTATGCGGCCGATGAGCTTGTCGGCCGGCGGGTGATGGCGGTGGTCAATTTTCCGCCGCGCCAGATCGGCCCGTTCATGTCGGAGGTGCTGACACTCGGGTTTGCGGATGAGGACGGCGCGGTGGTGCTGGCGGGTATCGACAAGACGGTGCCGAATGGCTCGCGACTGATGTGAGCTGTGTGCACGCCCGGCCTGCACGCATGCTGTGACCGGACCATGATCACGCCGGCAAACGCACCGTGGCGCGCAGGCCGCCCATGGCGCTGTCGGACAGGGTGACATCGCCACCATGACTGCGGGCGATGTCGCGCACGATCGCCAGGCCCAGCCCGGTTCCCGATTCGTCCTGATTGCGCGCCTCATCAAGCCGGTAGAACGGACGGAACACGTCCTCGCGCGCATCTTCGGGAATGCCGGGCCCGTCATCATCGATGGCGATGGTCAGCCATTTTCCGCGGTTCTGGGCATCGATCGACACTTCATCGGCATGGCGTGAGGCGTTGGAGACAAGGTTGGTCAGCAGCCGGGCGAATGCATTGGGCCGCACATTGATCTCGTCCTCGCCCTGCACCGTCACCGTGACCGTGGCGCCGCGCAGGCGTCCGTCGGCGGCGGCCTTTTCAACCACGTTGCTCAGGCTCACCGTGCCCACGTCTTCCTCGGCTTCGCCGCGGGCGAAAGACAGGTAGCTGTCGAGCATCGACTGCATGTCGTCGATGTCCTTGTTGAGATCGCCCATTTCCGGGCCATCGCCGACCAGCGCCAGTTGCAGGCGGAAGCGGGTGAGGATGGTGCGCAGATCGTGGCTGACGCCCGAGAGCATGGCGGTGCGCTGCTCGAGCTGGCGTTCGATGCGCTCGCGCATCTTGATGAAGGCGAGGCCGGCACGGCGGACTTCGTCGGCGCCGCGGGGACGGAAGTCGTCGGGCATGCGCTGACCCTTGCCGAAGCTTTCCGCAGCCTGGGTCAGTTGCAGGATAGGCCTGACCAGACCGCGCAGGAACAGGATCGCGATGGCCAGCAGCACCAGCGATGTGCCGACCATCCAGAGCAGGAAAATATGGGTATTGGAGGCATAGGCCTGGCTTCGCTTGGCGAACACCCTGAGGATCTTGTCCTCGAGCTTGATCCGGACCTCGACGATATTGGAATTGCCCACGGTGTCGATCCAGAACGGCAACCGGATCTGGCGGGTGATTTCCTCGGAGAGGATCTGGTCGAGGATCGAGAAAAACGGCTTGGGCCTCGGCGCGGGCAGGTCGCCGGGCGGTTCTATGGCGATGTTGAGCTCCAGCCGTTCGCGGGCGATCCGGATGATGTCGTCATAGGCGGCGTCCTGCGGATAGGTGGCGAGAACATCGATGATCGCCGCAATATCGCGGGTCACGGCCATGGAGAGCCGCTGGGTCACGGTCTGCCAGTGCCGCTCCATGAACACGAAGGCGATGACAGACTGCAACAGAACCATTGGAATGATGATGATCAGCAGCGCACGGGCATAGAGCCGAGTCGGAATGCGCTTGGTGAACCAGCGTGTGAAGCGGCGCAAACCGCTTGGCGGATACCGTTCATACTCCCGGCGAATGGAATCCATGCTGGCCATGCTCTGGCGCCTCACCCTCGGCTTGTCTGTGCTGCGGCGAGACCGCCCGCCTTTCTGCTTATAACGTCAGCAGGGGGCGAAGTGCTAGGGTTTGTGGAAAACCAGGTGTATAAACGCGGCGGCACAGATCCGCTGCCGACCTTATAGGTCTTTAGTCGTGCAAGGCGATGGGTTGTCTTCTCGGCAATGTTGCTGAATATTCACTACGTCGAAAGTTGAATGCCAACCAATTGGGAGGATTGGATATGCACAATCAGAACGAAAAGTCCGTTTCACGACGGTCCTTCTTGAAGAAGGGATCGATGTTGGGCGGCGTGGCCGCGGCAGGCGCCCTGTCCGCGCCGGCAGTGCTGGCGCAGGCGCCGTTGGTGGTGAAGATGCAGACTTCGTGGCCTGCCTCCGACATCTGGATGGACTTCGCGCGCGAATACACCACCCGGGTGGAGGAAATGTCCGGCGGACGCCTCCAGATGGACCTTTTGCCGGCGGGTGCGATCGTCGGCGCCTTCCAGGTCATGGATGCCTGCAACGATGGCGTTATTGATGCGGCTCACACGGTGCCGGTCTACTGGTACGGCAAATCCAAGGCAGCATCGTTCTTCGGCACCGGCCCGGTCTTCGGCGGCTCGGCCACCACAATGCTCGGCTGGTTCTATCAGGGCGGCGGCGCAGAGCTGTACCGCGAACTGACGCAGGATGTGCTTGGCCTCAATGTCTATGGCTATATGGGCATGCCGATGCCGGCGCAGCCGTTCGGCTGGTTCAAGGGCGAAGTGAATTCGGTCGCCGATATCCAGGGCTTCAAGTATCGCACCGTCGGCCTGGCAGCCGATCTGCTGCAGTCGATGGGTATGTCCGTCGCCCAGCTTCCGGGCGGCGAAATCGTTCCGTCCATGGAACGCGGCGTGATCGACGCCTTCGAGTTCAACAACCCCTCGTCCGACCGCCGGTTCGGCGCTCAGGACGTGGCCAAGAACTACTATCTCTCGTCTTACCACCAGGCGTCCGAAGCCTTCGAGTTCATCTTCAACAAGGATTTCATGGATGATCTCGAGCCCGATCTTCAGGCGATCCTGAAATATGGTGTCGAGGCCTCGGCCACGTCGAACCTCGCGCTTGCGATGCGCGAATATTCGAAGGATCTGGCCGAACTGCAGAGCGATGACGGCGTCACGGTGCATCGCACGTCGAAGGAAATCCTCGCAGCGCAGTTGGATGCCTGGGACACGCTCATTACCGATCTGGAAGGCGATGCCTTCAACAAGAAGGTCATGGACAGTCAGCGTGCATGGGTCGAGCAGGTCGCCTATTACGAGCTGATGAACGCGCCGGACCTGGGCCTGGCCTATGAGCACTACTTCCCGGGCAAGCTGAAGATGTAAACCTGACCGGTTAATTGCTGCAATGATCCGGCGGACAATGTTCCGCCGGGTCTCTCTGGCTCGGAAAAGTGGTTGAACATGATTCAATATATCCGTTTTGCCGACACCTTGTCGGCGGTCTTCGGCAAGGCTTTCGCCTGGCTGATCATCATGATGGCCTTCGGCACGGGATATGAGGTGGTCTCGCGTTACCTCTTCAACGCTCCGACGCCCTGGGCGCTCGACATCTCTTTTATCATGTACGGCTCGCTGTTCATGATGGGGGGTGCCTACACGCTGTCGCGCGGTGGTCATGTGCGGGGTGACTTTGTCTACCGTCTCTGGCGTCCGCAGACTCAGGCGAGAGTGGATCTGGTGCTTTACCTGCTGTTCTTCTTTCCCGGTGTTACGGCGCTGATCGTGACCGGCTGGAAATATGCCTCGCGTTCCTGGAGTTACGGCGAGGTCAGCGTCAACAGCCCGGCGGGGATCCCGATCTACCAGTTCAAGACCGTGATCATGGCCGCGGGCATTCTTCTGTTCATCCAGGGGATTGCCCAGGTTTTCCGCTGCATTGTCTGCATGCGCACCGGCCAGTGGATAGAGGCCGATGAAGATGTGCGCGAGACTGAAGACCTAATGATGAAAAGGGCCGACGAGGCCGAAACTGGCGGACACATATGACCGACCCTCAAATTGCCTTGATGATGCTGGGCCTGTTCATCTTCATGGTGTTCCTGGGCTTTCCGATTGCATTTACACTGATGGCCATGGGCATCGGCTTTGGCTATTACGCCTATTTCGATCCCTCACGGATGTGGCGCTCCTATTTTCGCCTCGATGAGATGGCGAGCACCTGGGACAGCATATCCCTCTGGATAGATGGGCTGTTTAACAACCGCATCTTCGACCTGTTCATCAATCAAACCTATACGGTGATGTCCAACGAGGTGCTGACGGCTGTGCCGTTGTTCCTGTTTATGGGGTACATCGTCGAGCGCGCCAACATCGTCGACCGGCTGTTTTCGACCCTCAATCTTGCCTCCAAGCGGATTCCTGGATCGATGGGCGTTGCCGCGCTGATCACGTGCGCGCTGTTTGCGACCGCCACCGGCATTGTCGGCGCCGTGGTCACCCTGATGGGTCTGCTGGCGCTGCCTGCGATGCTGAAAGCGCGTTATGACCCGTCTTTCGCCTCCGGCATCATCTGCGCCGGCGGTACGCTGGGCATCCTGATACCTCCCTCGATCATGCTGATCGTCTATGCCGCGGCGTCGGGTGTTTCCATCGTCAAGCTCTATGCCGGCGCGCTGCTGCCCGGCTTTACCCTGGTAGGTCTTTATCTGATTTACATTGTCGGCCGCTCGCTTCTGCAGCCGAGCGTTGCGCCGCGACCGACCGACGAGGAAGTGCCGGATGTGCCGATGGGCCGGTTGCTGTTCCTGATCGCCACTTCGTTTTTTCCGCTGGCGTTCCTGATCATATCGGTGCTGGGCTCGATCCTGTTCGGCCTGGCGACACCAACGGAGGCCGCCTCGATCGGTGCGCTGGGCGGAATGGGTCTGGCTATCGCTTACGGGGCCATGACTTGGCAACGGCTACGCGAAAGCGTTTATCTGACGGTGCGGACCACGGCGATGGTGTGTTGGCTGTTTGTCGGCTCCTACGTCTTCTCCTCGGTGTTTTCGTATCTGGGCGGCGAGCAGATTATTTCGGAATTCGTCACGGGTCTGGACCTGACGCCGTTCCAGTTCCTGCTTCTGGCCCAGTTGATCATCTTCCTTCTGGGGTGGCCGCTGGAATGGTCGGAGATCATCATCATCTTCGTGCCGATCTTCCTGCCGCTGCTGGCGATCTTCGACATTGATCCGCTGTTCTTCGGCATTCTGGTCGCGCTCAATCTGCAGACGTCGTTTCTGACGCCGCCGATGGCCATGTCAGCCTATTATCTCAAGGGGATAGCGCCACCGGAGGTGAAGTTGACGCAGATCTTCACCGGGGTCATGCCGTTCTTGTTGATGGTCTTCATCTGCATGGCGCTGTTGTATACCTTCCCGCAGATCGTCTACTACCTGCCGGAACGCTTTTATGGCAATTGATCCCATGGCCATAATTGGGCTGAGTGCTTTGGAGGCGCGGGACAGGATGGCCAGCGGTGCGCTGCGTGCCGCCGACTATATGCGCGGCTGTCTTGACCGGATTGCAGCCGTGGAGGGTGAAATCCAGGCCTTCGAGTGGTTCGATCCGGAATTCGCCATGCGCCAGGCCGAGGGCGCGGACGCGCACCGCAAATCGGGCCGGCCGATCGGGCCGTTGCACGGTCTTCCGGTGGCGTTGAAGGACGTCATCGACACCCGCGGCATTCCGACGGCCAATGGCACAGTGCTCGATGCCGGTCGGGTTCCCGAGCGTGACGCGGTCATCGTCGAGAAGCTGCGGGCAGCCGGCGCCATCATCATCGGCAAGACGGTCACCGCTGAACTTGCGTTCATGCATCCGGGCAAGACACGCAATCCGGTCAATCCGGCGCATACGCCGGGCGGGTCGTCATCCGGCTCCGCCGCTGCCGTTGCTGCAGGCATGGTGCCGCTGGCTGTCGGCACCCAGACAGGCGGCTCCGTTATCCGGCCGGCTGCGTTTTGCGGCATCACCGGCTTCCTGCCCTCATCGGGCAGCATCCCACGCACCGGTGTGCTGGCACAGTCGCCAACACTTGACCGGATCGGGGTCTTCGCGCGGTCGGTCGAAGACGCGGCGTTGCTGGCCGAGGTGCTGTTCGGACACGATGACCTCGACAAGGCGACGACGCCGGCGCCCCATCCGCAACTGTTGTCTGTTGCCAGCGCTGAGGCACCGGTGACACCGCAATTTGCCTTTGTCCGCACGCCCTACTGGCACAAGGCCACCGAGGCGTGCCAGCAGGCATTGCAGGAATTGGTCGAACATCTGGACGAGGGCTGTTTCGAGGCCGGTCTCCCGGATGCTTTCGGCGAGGCGGCGAGCGTGCGCGAGCGGATCAATCGGGCGGAAATGTCCAAGTGCTATCATCGCTACAGCCGCGACGGTGGCGACCACCTGTCACCGCGTCTTTCCGAAGCCCTTGAGAAGGGGGGCAAGGTTACCGCGCACGACTACATCGCCGCGCTGGACTGGCCTGATTACCTCTATTCCGGACTCGGTGCGATTTTCCAGCGTTGTGACGCGATCCTGACGCCTGCTGCCCCGGGACCCGCACCAAAGGGGCTGGAGAGTACCGGAGATTCGGTGTTCAATGGGATCTGGACGCTGTGCGGCACGCCGGCGATCACGCTGCCGCTGTTTGCGGACGAGGACGGGATGCCGATGGGGGTGCAACTTGTCGGACCGCGCGGCGGCGACGCTCGCCTGCTCAGAACAGCCAGGTGGCTGGTGAAGCATCTCGAAACCGACGGCCAGGGAGACTGACGACCATGGAACGGATTCTCACGATTTTCGCCTTTATCGTCCTATGCGGCTTTCTGGGTGTGCTGGTCTACAAGCTGCCCAGACTGGATCTCGGTATCATCGTCGCGCTGACCGTGGCGATGGCGTTCTACGACCTGTTCATCCACAAGCGGCCATCCCGCTAAAATCCGCCGGCGGAACGCCTGCAGCGCAGTATAATGCATCGACTAAAGCTGCCGTGACGGTGTTGCTACACCGAGGTCTCCACGCTCAGCCGGTATCCGATGCCGCGCACGGTTTGCAGCCAGACCGGGTTGGCGGGGTCGTCCTCGATCTTGCGGCGCAGACGGTTGATCTGCACATCTATGGTGCGCTCGCCGACTTCGATGTCGGCGCCGACGAGTTCATGGCGCGGCACGGTATCGCCGGCGTTCTCGGCGAATGTGACCATGATCTCGCGCTCGCGGTCGGTCAGGCGCACCGGCTCCCCGGATTTTTTCAGTTCGCGCCGGGCGATGATAAAAGTGTAGGGACCGAACACCACCTGCTCGACCTTGGGGGGTGCCGGCTGGCCGCCGCGCTTGAGGATGTTGTTGATCCTGAGCACCAGTTCGCGCGGATTGAATGGTTTGGGGAGATAATCGTCGGCGCCTGCCTCAAGGCCATCGATCCGGGCATCACCCTCGGCCAGCGCGGTCAGCATGAGGATTGGCACGGTCTTGATTTCACGCAGGGACCGGGTCAGCGACAATCCGCTTTCGCCCGGCATCATGACGTCGACGATGAGCAGATCGAAATCGATTCCGTCGAGCTTGCGACGCGCCTCGGCAGCGTCGGCGGCGGTGGTGACGCGAAATCCCTGTTCGGTCAGATACCGCGAGAGCAGGTCGCGAATTCTGGTGTCGTCGTCAACAACGAGTAGATGGGCGGCGTCATCGCCGGGCAAAGGGGCTGTCATCTGTTCTATCCCTCATTCAAATCGTCACCGCCCGGTATGGCGGTCGGTGAGTTGATCATTCCTGACAGGAATGTCTTGACGGCAGTGCGTCCGCTTTCATCCAGCGATTGAAGTGCATGGGCGATGCGGCGAGACTGTGGCCTTGCCAATGCCAATGCAAGGTCGCGACCGCGCTCTGTGGGGAAAAGCCGACGTTGCCGGCGGTCCTCGGGACCCGCGACCTGGTCGATATAGCCCGAATCGACGAGCTGCTTGAGCACGCGGGCGAGCGATTGCTTGGTGATCTTCAGGGTCTCCAGCAGGGCCGCAACAGTCAGGCCCGGCTCGCGGTTGACGAAGTGAACAACGCGGTGATGCGCCCGGCCGAACCCGAACGTGCCGAGAATGGCGTCGGGGTCGGAGGTGAAATCACGGTAGGCGAAAAACACCAGCTCGATGATTTCGAAATCGATGTCTTCTTCATCGCCTGTCTGATGGTCGCATGTTTCCTCGGATACGGGTTTGATTGCGCCGGGGCAGCTCATGACGACTTTTCCTTTCGAATATGTCAGTTATGTTGACATAAATTGGCGCAATTGCTAGCGTTGAATTGCGCGCGAGGCAAACTGGCCTTGCCCGCCGGTTTGCCATTGCCCGTTTCCGGCGCCTGTTTGCGGCGCATGGCCTCACGGTCTCCGACACCGGCTTCAGACAAACAGTATCACGGCGGCATACCGCCTGGAGGAAACGTGATGGCGTCCGTACCTTTTGACCAGCTCGAAGGCGAAATCTGGTTCAATGGCGAATTTGTGCCATGGAAGGATGCGAAGATTCATGTCCTGACCCATGGCCTGCATTACGCCAGCGCCGTCTTCGAAGGCGAGCGCGCTTATGGCGGCGAGATCTTCAAGCTCACCGAGCACACCGAACGGCTGCATACGTCTGGAGAAATCCTCGGCTTCAAGATTCCCTACAGCGTCGCCGAAATCGACCAAGCGTGTATCGAGCTTCTGGCCCGGCAAGGGTTGGAGGACGCTTACGTTCGACCGATCGCCTGGCGCGGCTCTGAGATGATGGGTGTTTCAGCGCAGAAAAACCGCATCAACCTGGCCATCGCCATCTGGCAATGGCCGAGCTATTTCAATCCCGAAGAGCGGATGAAGGGCATTCGCCTCGATCTGGCCGAATATCGTCGCCCCGATCCGCGCACCGCGCCGTCGAAATCCAAGGCTGCCGGGCTTTACATGATCTGCACGTTGTCCAAGCACCGGGCCGAGGAACGCGGCTACGCCGATGCGCTGATGCTCGACTGGCGCGGCCAGGTGGCCGAGGCCACCGGCGCCAATGTGTTCTTTGTCAAGGACGGCAAGATTCACACACCGACGCCGGACTGTTTCCTTGATGGCATCACCCGGCGCACGGTGATCGGACTTGCGGAGAAACGCGGCTACGAGGTGATCGAGCGGGCGATCATGCCGGACGAGCTCGACAGTTTCGAGCAATGTTTCCTCACCGGCACCGCGGCCGAAGTCACGCCTGTGTCCGAGATCGGACCACACAATTTCAAGGTAGGCGAGATCGCCATGAACCTCGTCAGTGATTATATGGCCGAGGTCCAGCCGAAGCGCGCAGCCGCCGAATAGGATACTGACCGCTTAAGCAAAAGCCGGCATCCGTTTCCGCAGACGCCGGTTTTGACTGCGGTGTTTCGGCGGACCGTTACTTTTTCCATCTGCTCCTGACCATGCCGACAATCGCAGTCAGTCTTGGCATGGATTTTGTCGGTGCCGACGCTGGTTGACTGCCGCCCATGAAGCTGCATATTTGAGCCATTGCCGCACAAAATCTGCATCATGATCGTTCAGGGACTGGAATTCATGCATCTGGATGAATTTGATCGCAAGCTGTTGCGGCTGCTTCAGCAGGATGGACGGCTGACCAACAACGAGCTTTCGCAGGGTATCAACCTGTCAGCCTCGCAATGTTCGCGGCGTCGCACACGGCTTGAGCAGGACGGCTACATCAGGGGATATCGCGCCGATCTTGACCGCGAAAAACTCGGGATCGGCATCGTCAACCTGATCACGGTGACGCTTGCCACCCACAATCGCGACAATGCACAGCGCTTCGCCCGGTTGATCGGTGGCCTGCCCGAAGTTCTCGAAGCCTATTCGCTCACCGGCGAGATGGACTACCTCATCAAGGTGGTGACGCCGGATCTTCGCAGCCTCTCGGCTTTCGTGAGTGATGTGCTGCTGCCGCATGAATCGGTGCAGCACGTCAAGACCGCAATTGTGCTGGACACCTTGAAAGAGGGCGGCGCACTTCCAGTTTGATACCTGCAGGCCTGGTCACAGGGGGACGGCGGGATTTTTTCGTGCATTGGACTGGAACCAAACGTCCGGTAGAAACGTTCCGATGTTCGGTGCATCGGCTACAGTGCAGCGATTCCAGTCGGGATGCGCGGCGCTGTAGCACTGTGAAATGATGCATGTACGTTTTCGTTCAAACGAATATGTTTGAACGCGACATGCACCAGGGGGTGCGCAACAAATCCAATTAGAAGGTGGATGAAGCAGAATGGAAGAACTGATGGCGAGTGCATCCGAATCCCAACTGGGGCAGATCGTGGGAGGCTGGGGAGACGCAATCAGCGGGCTGCAAGTGCTTATTGTCAGTTATGCGTTCTCGGTCATCGGTGCGATCTTCATCCTCATTGTCGGCTGGACGATTTCCCGGCTGATGGGGCGTTGGGTCCGGTCTCTGCTCAAGCGCACTCACCGGATCGATCCGACGGTCGTTGGCTTTTTCTCGATCTTTGTCCGCTATTCCGTGCTTGTGGTGGTGGTCATCATGGTGCTCGGTCAGTTCGGCGTCCAGACCGCCTCGATCATTACGGCGCTGGGTGCAGCCGGCCTGGCGATCGGTCTGGCCTTGCAGGGCACGCTGCAGAATATCGCCGCGGGCATCATGCTTCTGGTATTGCGGCCTTTCCGGGTGGGTGAATACATCGACGCGGACGGTCTTTCCGGAACGATCCAGGAAATCGGGCTTTTCGCAACCGAGCTGAAGACACTGGACGGTCTGTACCGCATGGCGCCGAACTCGCAGCTGTGGAATGTTCCGGTGACCAATTATTCGCGGTTGCCGGAGCGGCGGAACGATCTTGTGATCGGAATCGGCTACGAGGACGACATCGACAAGGCGCAGTCTGTTCTCATGGATCTCGCCCGGGCGGATGACCGGGTCCTGACTGAGCCGGAACCCTGGGCGTATGTCTCGGAGCTAGGTGACAGCGCTGTATCCGTCACCTTGCGCTACTGGACCAAGTCGCCGGACTGGTGGACCACCAGTCGCGAATTGACCAAGGCCGCCAAGATCGCGTTCGATCAGAATGGCATATCGATCCCGTTCCCGCAGGTTACATATTCAGGGGCGCTTGCTGTTACCCCTGAAACGCCGGAATAGGCTTTTTGGGGCATTCGGTTTCAAACCGGTTCAGCTTTGAATGAGTTTGAGATAACAAGGCACGACCGATCCGCACCGGCGGCACCAGGCCGCCGGCCGTCAAACGACAAACATGGGAAGACCAATCATGGGCGATTTGCGCGCGGGGATCATTCCCGTCACGCCATTCCAGCAAAACTGCACGGTGCTGTTTGACCAGGACACCAAAACCGGTGTTGTCATCGATCCGGGTGGAGATGTCGATGTGATCCTGCAGACCATTGCTGAGAACCAGCTGAATATCGAGGCGATCTGGCTGACCCACGGGCATATCGACCATGCCGGTGGTGCTGATGAACTGCGTGAAAAACTCGGGCTGCGGATCATCGGACCGCATGAGGCCGATCTGCCTTTGCTTTCGGGCCTTGAGGAACAGGCCAAGATGTTCGGGCTGGAGATGGATGTGCGCAACGTCACGCCGGACCAGTGGCTCAAGGACGGCGACAAGGTATCGTTCGGCGATTACGAGTTCGAAGTCTATCATACCCCGGGCCATGCGCCGGGCCATGTGATCTATTACAACCGCGCGGAAGGTTTCGCGCATCTGGGCGATGTGCTGTTTGCAGGCTCGATCGGCCGGACAGATCTTCCCGGTGGCGATCACCAGACGCTGCTCAACTCGATCCGCGACAAGGTGTTTCCGCTGGGCGATGAGACAGGCTTCATTTGCGGACACGGACCGGGCGGCAAGATCGGCGACGAACGCCGCACCAACCCGTTTCTCAAGGGCTTGTAGCGCAGAGCTGCAATCGTCGCCAAACACCGGGTGATCACCCCAGCAAAAACCGGCCGTCGCATGGCGAGGCCGGTTTTTCATGGTGAAGCCCTGATGCGCGTCGCATGCACACGGATTCTGGTGACGCGCGGCAGCTCTTTGTTTCTGCATGTCGTTATCGCAAAACCGCAGGACACTTTTGCGCGACATGCATCAGTGCGTTGACACTCCGGCTGGCGCGGATCAGTTGCTTGTTCTCAGGCAACTGACCCGCGGTTTTGCTCGGCGCGTATCAGTTGACGACGCAGAAGTGATCCTGTCCGTCATAACCGCGATAGGTTCCGGTCGAGCTGTTGAACGAGCGATACTTGTCAGAACAATAGCGCATCCAGGACTGGCTCCACGGCGCGTAGCTGCCGCTGCTGGCACGGCGCGGCGCGGTTGGCTGCTGATAGATCACCCGCGGGTTGTTGGCGTTGCTGTTGGCAATGGCCCCGCCGATGATCGCGGCGGCGCCGAGGCCGAGGATGCCCAGGGCAATGGCGTCGTTGTTGTTGTTGTTGCGGCCACGATAGTTGTGCTTCCTGTTGCCGCCTTTGCGATAGACGTAGTTGCCGCGCTGCTGATTGCGTTCGCTATATTCGCGGTAGTTGTAGACACGACTGAGATCCTGCCGGGACTGATGCTGGTTGCGGGCCCCATGCCGGTCACCTGCGCTGGCGGTGGTGGTCATGGGCGCAAATGCTGTCACGGCGGTCAGCAGGGTAATGCCGATTGTCTTGGTAAGGGATTTCATCGTTGTGTCCTTTCGGGTTGGCTGAACTTGCTGCGGCCGGTTCTCCCGGTTTGGCCAAATCTATCCAAGCCAAGCTGAACGGCAGCTGAATGGAATAGCATCCGTGGTCAGGTGCTCTTCCAGCCGGACACCTCGATACAAAAAGGCCCGGCGATTGTGGCCGCCGGGCCCTGTTGCATTCATGCCGCGCGATTGCCCGTTCAGGCGAGGCGCAGATTGACCGCCTTCGGTCCCTTGCCGCGGCGATCGGGCTCTGTGTCGAAGGCAACCTTCTGGTTTTCTTCAAGGCCGGTCATTCCCGAGGCCTGCACTGCGGAGATGTGGACAAAAATGTCCGCCCCGCCATTGTCAGGCTTGATGAAGCCAAAGCCCTTGTCGACGTTAAAAAACTTTACGGTACCAGTCTCACCCATGCTGTCAGGTCCTTTGATTGCCTTCCGGTCTCCCTGCGGGTTTTTCGGTCGGCGAGCATCATGTCATATCCCGCATTGGCGCGGGGGTTATGGCAGGCAGTTCTTGAAGTGTGTGGAAAGGTCCTGATTGTAACGACTTTCCCCCGATACGCCTTATGGCGCGGGGGCTTTGATCCCAGTCGTCCGAAGTTTTTTGTGCGGCTCCGGCTCGCATGTTTCTGGTCTTCCCGTGTTCGCAAATTGCCCGAACAGATAAAAGATGATTGTTTTGATGGAAATTGGCAAGCAAAAGTTTGAAGACGCGCGCCTGCCTTGGTATCCCGGCCTGGCCGGATTGCCTGGAGCAACCCGGCCAGGTTTTTGAAATTATTCGACGATCTGGATATCGGTGGCTTCTGTGGAGCCGTCGTCGAACATGATCATGACGGTCTTGCCGGCTTCGACGCCTTCGACTTCCAGACCTTCGGCAATGGTGAAGACTTCACCGGATTCCAATTCGACTGTGGCTGCGGCCTGGTCGATTGTCTTGACAACGCCTTCGATTTCACCGGCGAAAGCCGAGGAGATCATGGCTGCGGATGCGAGAGCGATTGCAACGAACTTTTTCATTGGTGTTTTCCATGGTTTTGAGCCCGCTCCGCAGCCGGCCGGCAGATGTGCCGGACAGGTATCGGCGGCGGTGGGACAGTTGCGATATGCGCCGGGTTCAAGCCGTGCGCAAGCGTGGAAAAGATATATTTTTCAAGGCGGAAAGCGGCACAATTTTGCCATGATCCGGATGGATCGATTGCGCTTTTGTGCCGATATTTCCCGCCTTGAGGTGATGTTGCTGGCCGGGATCGGGAGCCCAGCCAGCAGCCGGCGACTTATTCCACCACGCTGACAGCGGTGGCGTCGGTGGTGCCGTCATTGTAGGTGATGACAACTTTTCCACCGGGCTGCAGACCATCGAGTTCAACGCCGTCGGCGACGCTGAAAGCCTCGCCGCTTTCAAGCACGATCATCTTGGTGGCAGGATCATAATTGGTAACCACTCCTTCGACTTCCGCGGCAAAGGCTGTGCCTGCCATCGCGAGTACCGAAGCTGCTGCGAGAATAGTTTTCATCATGGTGATGTCTCCCTGTCTTGGTTGTGCACCACTCTTGGTGTGTGCAGGGTGAAACTAGGTGACGACCGCCGCATCAGGCAAATCACTTGGCGTAAATAAAATCAACAAAAACAAAGACATAATCTAGCCACATTGTGACGTGGACCGGTCATATTTGATCGGCTTGCGCGGCTATTCGTTGAAAATTGCTTGGCGCTCAAGCCTTTGTTGTTGCCGCGATTCCGCCCGGATTATGGCGATGCCGCACACTCAGGGTCGGTGCGGTGATCACATCCACGACTGAAAGGTTCGAAATAAAATCAGGTTGCCGGTTGCCGTCGCACCATCGGACCGATCTCGGCCAGCAGGATGGCCAAAAAGATCAGCAGACCACCGGCATAGCCCAGAGCCGGAATCTGTTCGCCAAGCAGCACTGCGGCGAACAGGGCGGCGAACAGCGATTCCGTCGACAGGAAAATCGCGGCTTGCGGCGCGGTGGTGTAGCGCTGTCCGATCACCTGCAGGGTAAACGCAAGCCCTGTCGCCATCACCCCGGCATACAGGATTTCCGGCAGGGCTGATGTCAGCGATACCAGATCGAAGCTCTCCCTTGCCAACCCGACGCCGAGACCAAGCACGGAGGCAAGCGTGAACTGCACGAAGGACAATGTCAGCGGCCGCCCGCTCGGTCCGACGTAACGGCCAACCAGAATGACCTGCACCGCATACATAAAGGCGCAGCCGATGGTGAGCAGATCACCGCCATTGAGATCGGCAAGGCTGCCGCCAGCCAGCATCCAGATCCCGGCAAATGTCATCAGCACCGCCGGCCAGATCACCGGATGCGGCTTCTGGCCGAGCGCAAGCAGCGTGATGAACGGCACAAAAACCACATAAAGTCCGGTCAGGAAGCCGGAATTTGTCACATTGGTGATGGTCAGGCCGACCTGTTGCAGGGCCATGGCAAGAAATAACGCCAGCCCGATCAGCACAAATCCGCGCAGATGAGCTTTTGCCACCGGATGGCTGGCCTTGCGCGATTCTCGCCAGGCAAAAGGCGCGAGCACAATGGCTGCGACCAGAAAGCGCATGCCGACGAACAGGAACGGACCAATGCTTTCCATCGCGGTCGACTGGGCGACAAAGCCCGCACCCCAGATGGCGCCGGCAAGAAGAAGCAGCAGATTGGCGATGTGACGCGGCATGGATCCGTCCGGCAAGTTATATCATGACTTGAGATCGGCTAGCAGGTGTCCAGGCCGGGAGCAAGCCGGGTCGTGGCCGTTGCCTGGTTCAGTCCGGCGGCATGACGAACAGGGCCTCGAGCCGGGCGCGGTTCTTGCCGAGGTCTGACTTGCCGAGTTGAGCCGCCGAATAGGCCATCAGCCCGGTGCGGCCGTCGGGCAGGGGGCTGGCCTGCAGATGAATCATATCGGGAAATCGCATCAGCGGCGAGTAGGTGACAAACCGCGCCCTGGCCGGATCCGAACGGTCATCGATCCTGCGCGCCAGCGGATCGTTGCCAAGCAGCCGCTCCGACAGCTGTGCGATGGCAACGGGTGGAGCGTCATCGACGGGCGCGATTTCAAAGTCCGGATTGTCGCAAAGTCCGGGGCTGCAGGCGAGGGCGTCATTGGGTGTCGAACTGCGAAGGTTGGCACTGAAATCACGGGGCCCCCGGTCCGGTGATCCGGCGATCATTACCCAGCTGCGTTCACGACCGACCAACACAAAGGCGACGAGCAAAATTCCAATGAGCGTAACAACACTCAACGCAATGGTCTTGAACATGGGTCTGTTTCAGCCTTTGGAAATTTCATGGCTGGTCTGAGACCGGCCAGAACCTGATATCCGCCGGATTGCTCAGTCAAGCGATTCCGGCGTTCGTGACAACCGCAGGATCGAGCCGTTGTCTTCGTCGGTCACCATCAACACCGCGCCGTCAGGAGCGACACGGACATCGCGGATGCGACCGTAATGTCCCTTGAACATGCGTTCCTCCGACAGCACTTCGCCGGTTTCGTCGTCGAGGTCAAGCCGGACCAGCATCTGGAATTTCAACGCGCCCACCAGCAGATCGCCATTCCATTCTGGAAACATTTCGCCGCGATACACCGCCATGCCGCCCGGAGCGATCGATGGATCCCAGTAATGCGCGGGTTGTTCGTAACCGTCTGCTGCGACACCGACGCCGATTTCGGCCCCGGTGTAATGGCGTCCGTAGGAAATCTCCGGCCAGCCATAATTGCGGCCTGGCTCGGGTCTGTTGACCTCGTCACCGCCGCGCGCGCCGTGTTCGACAGCGTAAAGCACGCCGGTTTTCGGGTCGATGTCGAGGCCTTGCGAATTGCGGTGGCCTTTTGACCAGATCTCCGGTGCCTGCCTGCCGGTGGCATCGGAACTGCCTGGCGCGAAGGGATTGTCGGCGGGAATCGCACCATCGGCAGCAATTCGGAGCACGGCGCCGGCATGATCGCCAAAATTCTGTGCGCGTTCGCTTTCGCCGCGATCACCGATCGTGAAGAACAGCGTCCCGTCTCCGGCAACCGCGATGCGCGAGCCAAAATGCCGGCCAACCTCGGAAAACCGGTTCATGCGGAATATTTCCTGCGTGTCCGTCAGCGCCGTTGCGTCTTCGGAGAGCCGGGCGCGGGCGATCGCGGTTCCCAGTCCGGTGTCATCGCGTGTGCTGTAGCTCATGAAAATTGTGCGGCTGGTGGCGAAATCCCTGGCCAGTGCGATGTCGAGCAGACCGCCCTGACCCTGGACGGCCACATCAGGCAGACCCGACACCGGCGCGGAGACCTCTCCGTCGCGTACCAGGCGCAAAGCGCCGCTTCGCTCGCTGACCAGCAGCGCACCACCCGGCAGCACTTCGATGCTCCAGGGATGATCAAGACCGGTGGCGAGGATCTCGACATCGACGCTGACCTCCTGGGTTGGTATCGTGTCCCGCGCCGCCACGCCGCCAGCGGCGGCAAATACAACGACCACGGAGAGGCCGGTAGCCGCCATGATGCGCTTGGGTTTGATCGGGGTGTCGGTCATTGTCACCTGCCTGGCCTTCCGGTTTGCGTTCTTTGTAAGATATGGGATGCAAAAGACACATGAAAAGGTTGCATGGCGTCAAGCTCACCGGTGACGATGGAAAAATTACGGCTACACTTGCCTGTCATGAACAATGCCGATTCGCAGATGGAAAGCAAAAACAACGGCTCGGGAGAAGCCCGTCGCCGGGGTTGCTGGCGCGCCAGTGCCCTGGCCTTGTTCCTGCCGGGACTGGTGGTGGCCGGCGGCTATGCCGCCTTGTGGTTCTACCTGCACGCGACGGGCCGGGGCGATGGCGTGCTGGCTCGTGTCTGCCTTGTGGTTCTGGTGATCGGCGTGCCCTGTCTTCTTGCCTATGCCGGGCTGCGGCTGGCGACGACCCGGCTCACGCTTCGCGGCGCGCATCTGGAAGCCCATCCGGGTTTTCCGGCGCGCGATCCGGTGATTGTCGCTTATCCGGCAGTGACCGGACTGGTCCTGCGACGGGGATTGTCGGGCTGGATCACTGGCGCCGGGTCGCTGGTGATCAGGCGGGAGAATGACAACCCGCTGGTTGTCTCCGGACTGGCCAATCCCGATGCAGCGCTGGCGGCCCTGTCGGCGCGCAGGGATGCTCTCAGCACGAAGCTTTGACACGCATGCCGGGATGCCAGCCATCCGACACTCCGACCGTGTGGTTCAGGCATTGGGTGGGGACGGGAGAAAGGGCTGTGCCGAGCGTCCGGTGGAGTTCTGCGCCAGGCTCGGCTCGGGCCTGGATGATGAGCACTGACAAGAGCAGCAGGCATCCCGCAAGCGCCATCAGGGCAATTCTCAGGACAGTCACGCTTTCGCGATGGCCGGGTTTGGCAAGTAGGAAGTCATCGTCCGGAACCATGGGGTTTTCCCGTTCATTGCTGTTGGGAGACACTTAACTGCCGGAACGCGTCTGCAATCGGTCAGGATTGTGGCAAGGCCGCACTCTTGTGGTGTCAACAATGTGTCGGTGGTTAACGGCGCGCGAGTGGGGGACGCTTCAGCGCGTGCGTTTGCCGAATGTCGCCGCCCGGCGCGGCGCGTGGGATCGAGGCGACGGTGCCTGCATATAGGCTGTCGCCGGTTCCTGCGGCGTCACGCCGCCAGGAAGCTGGTTTCGGAATTGGCCAGCCGTGTCTGCTGCTGGCGCCGGGGTCTGTTCGGGGAAGCGGTCATCAAATGTCCTTGGCACGATTTCCGGACGCGCCAGGGCATAGCCCTGCATCAGCTGGACGCCGATTTCCTGACAGAATTCAATCTGATGATCTTCCTCGAGTCCCTCAAACAGCACTGTTATTCCGCGCTCGATGAATTGTTCCACCATCAGCTTGAGCAGACCCATGCCCGCCGATGTCTCGGTAAAGCGGCGCACCCAGGCCGCGTCGAATTTGAGCACGTCGGGCTTGAGCTCATCCACCCGCCTGGTATCGGAATCATCAGCGCCGTAATCATCGACGGCAATCCTGAAAAGCCGCGAGCGCAAAGCCTCGACCAGCCTGTGGAGCACTGCTTCGTCGCGGCTGCCCTGTTCGGTGATTTCACAGACGATGCGGCCTGGCCTGAGGCCGGCTTTCACTGTGATCTCGACCATACGATCGGCTTCGGCCTGGATGTCGGTCGCGGCGTCAAACAGGCCGGGATTGAAATTGATGAACAGCCGGGCTTTCTTGCGGCCGAGCTTGCCCATGTTGAGAATGTGCAGTTCCCGGCACAAGGTGTCGACGGCGACGGCGTCGTCCTTTTCGACCAGCGAGAAGAAATGTTCCGGCGAAACCGGTTGGCCGTTCCGCTGCGCCCGGATGAGCGCCTCGAAAGCCTCTATGGTGAGAATGCCGTGTTCATTCTGGCTGAAAATCGGCTGAAATGCGGACCGCAGCATAAATGGACCGTAGGACGTGGTGTAAAAGCCCCGGTCGTCTTGCAGAAAATGCGGATCGCGACGCCCTGGCATTTCGCACAGGTCTCCGGTTAGCGTGCAGCCGTAAGATCGGAGTCTAGCCGCCATATCTTTCCGCAAGGTTAAATCTGTCGTCACAGGCCGGTTTGGCGACTTGCATCGGCGACCTCGTTGCGACATAGAGACACACGGGCGCGGGCGCCGCGCCATTTGCATCACGTTCTAGCACCGGAGCGCATTCCATGGCCTTTCTCGCCGACGCCCTTTCCCGGGTCAAACCATCCGCCACCATCGCCGTTGCCCAGAAAGCGCGGGAACTGAAAACCCAGGGCCGCGACGTCATCGGACTCGGCGCCGGCGAACCGGATTTTGATACCCCCGACAACATCAAGGCCGCGGCAATCGACGCGATCAATCGCGGCGAGACCAAGTACACGCCGGTGTCGGGCATACCCGAGCTGCGCAAGGCGATTGCCGCAAAGTTCAAGCGCGAGAACAATCTCGATTATGACTGGCAGCAGACCATCGTCGGCACCGGCGGCAAGCAGATCCTGTTCAACGCCTTCATGGCGACGCTGAACGCCGGCGACGAAGTCATCATTCCCGCGCCCTACTGGGTCAGCTATCCGGAAATGGTGGCGATCTGCGGCGGCACTTCGGTGTTCGTGCCGACCACGATTGAAAACAGCTTCAAGCTGGCTGCCGCCGATCTGGAAGCTGCGATTACGCCAAAAACCAAGTGGCTGATGTTCAACTCGCCATCCAACCCCTCGGGTGCGGCCTATACCGAAGCAGAACTCAAGGCGCTTACGGATGTGCTGATGCGCCATCCGCATGTCTGGATCCTCTCCGATGACATGTACGAGCACCTGACCTATGGCGATTTCGTCTTCACCACGCCGGCCCAGATCGAGCCTTCGCTGAAAGACCGGACGCTGACCATGAATGGTGTGTCGAAGGCCTATGCGATGACCGGCTGGCGCATCGGTTATGCGGCCGGTCCGCTGGCACTGATCAAGGCGATGGACATGATCCAGGGCCAGCAGACGTCGGGCGCCTGCTCGATTGCGCAGTGGGCAGCGCTGGAAGCGCTCAACGGTACCCAGGATTTCATTCCGAAGAACAAGGAGATCTTCCGCGGCCGCCGCGACCTTGTGGTCTCGATGCTCAACCAGGCCAAGGGCATCCAGTGCCCGGTGCCGGAAGGTGCCTTCTACGTCTATCCGTCCTGTGCAGGCTGCATCGGCAAGACCGCGCCGTCAGGCAAGGTGATCGAGTCTGATGAGGATTTCGTCACCGAACTCTTGGAAGCCGAAGGCGTGGCCGTGGTGCACGGCTCGGCTTTTGGTCAGGGCCCGAACTTCCGCATTTCCTACGCCACATCGGAGGAACTGCTCGAAGAAGCCTGCAACCGCATCCAGCGCTTCTGCGCGGCGCTGCGCTAAGCTGACTGTTTCACTGTAGCAATTGCGGCCGCCCTTTCGGGGCGGTCGTTTTCATTTCAGCTCCAGCGCAACATCCAAAAGCCCACTGCGGAGGCGGCTGCGGTCAGCAGGGTTCCCCAGGCCATGTCGACGAGGCTCATCACCAGCGGCCAGTTCTTCAGCGTCGACAGGTTGGTGATGTCGTAGGTGCCGTAGGCGGCAAAGCCGAGGATGGCGCCGAGCATCAGCGCATCGGTGAGAGAGCCCGAGCGGAAGGCAGGCGCAGAGGCCAGGATCACGACTGCTGCCGAATACATCACATAAAACAGCGCGGCGATCGACAGGCGCGGCTGGTCGAGCATCAACTCGCCAAGCTGGCGGCTGTAAAAGCCTCTGGCGACCAGCCCGAGCCAGATGGCGTCAACGATCAGAAGGAAGGCTGCTGCCCCGCCCCAGGCCTTGAGGAAGCCGGCGGGAATCATCGGCGGCTCCCCGGCAGGCGCGGTTGCCGTGCGCAGGTTTGGTGGAGTGCCTTTTCAGTGCCGTTCATGGAGATGCCCTTAAGGATGTTGCTGTCTGTCATCCTTGGTACGCACAATCGGTGCGGGCGGTTCACTTCTCGCGCGCTCCGGCGTAGGTGTCGGGGACAAGAACCTGCAGGGCCCCGGCATGGCTGACGCACTCGACCTCGCTTTCCAGCGAGACGATTTCGCCGTCAATGGCCGCTTTCGAGCCGCTTCGGCTGTCGGAGAACCTGAGCGTCACCTTTTGCGCGGTTCGCGATGTCACGTCCGGATCGTCCTGCAGCTTTCCAAACGCTGCGTTGAGCGCCATGCGCGCAACCGTGGCCGAGGACAGCGCCCTCGAGCGGTAGATACCCAGCACGCCCTGGTCCAGAATTGGCGCATAGGACAGCGGCGTGTCTCCGAACAGATTGTTGGACACAGAGATCGCGGAGACGACCTGTCGCTCCGGTCCCGATCCGGTGTCGATTTCCACCGCGAACCGCGGCGGCCTCATGATGACCCGACCGAGGGTCTTGAGGGTCGAGGCGATTTTCCGGACGCGGGTCGAGGTGTCGAGTTTTTCCCTCTGGCGCACCAGCCGGGCGTGCATGCCCGCTGAAAACTGGTGGATGAAGGGACGGCCATTGGCTGTGGCTATGTCGAGCGGCTGCTGCCTGGCTGTGGCCAGCGCCTCGATCGCGGCCTGCGGATCGAGCGGCAGTCCCAGGCTTCGCGCATATAGGTTCATCGTGCCCAGCGGAATCACTCCCAGCGTCTTGCCGGAGTGGAAACAGGCCGCAGCCGCGGCTGAAATCGTGCCGTCGCCGCCGCCCGCCACAATGGTGTCGGTGTCCTCGTCCGCTGCGGCATCTTTGAGCGCATCGACGAGCTCGCTGCCGGAGACCAGCCGAACGGTGGCCTCGCCACCATTGCCGGACAGCTTCGCAGCCGCCATGTCGCCGAACTCGCGGGCATCCATTCCGCGAATGGTCCCGCCGTCCTGATTGAGAATGAGTGTCGTGCGCATAGCTACTCCCCAGGGTGCGGAACACCGCTTTATAACACGGCGGCAGAGCTAAAGTTCCAATCTATCCCGCAAATCACCGTGGCTCAGGCGGCTGGGGCGGCTGTTGCTGTTCGATAGGCAAGCAAGCCTTCCGCCAGGGCATCGAAAGTGACCCGGCAGCGCGGAACCATTCTCAGGTTCTCATGCATGACCAGATAGGTCATCAGCTGAAACTCGATCTGCCCGGGCAACAGATGCACCAGGTCCGGATCGCGGATCCCCAGTCCGATCTGGGACATGCCGATGCCGCCGCCGGCCCGGACCATTGCCAGTTGCGCGACATTGCTGTCGGAGCGGAAGTCAAAGCGGACCTGCGCCATGGTGGGGTATGTTTTCAGCATTTCGCGGACATAGGCGAATTGGCGGTCAAAGCCGATCAGCCGGTGGTGTGACAGATCTTCGACCGTTTCGGGTGTTCCATACCTGTCGAGATAGCGGCGATGGGCAAACATGCCGAGCGGAATGCCGCCGATCCGCCGGCTGACCAGTGCGCCCTGGCTTGGCTTGACCATGCGCACGGCGATGTCGGCCTGCTGCTTGAGAATATCCTCGACCATATCGGAGAGCGAGAGCTCGATCTTCAGGCGCGGGTAGCGGTGTTGCAGTTCGGTCAGGATCGGCGGCAGCACTTCAAGCCCAATCACTTCGCTGGCGCTGATGCGCACGGTGCCTTCAGGACTGTCGCCATCGCCCGAAGCGGCCCGCGCCAATGCCGCAGCGCTTGCGGCCATGGTTTCGGCATAGCTGCGCATGCTCAGCGCCGTCTCTGTGGGCACAAGCCCCTGATAGGAGCGGAGGAACAGCGGCTTGCCGGCGGCCCGTTCCAGCGCGTCGAGGTGACGGGCGATGGTGGGTTGGGTCAGCCCCAGCGCCCGGGCGGCACCCGACTGCGAGCCTTCCTGCAGGATGGCGAGAAAGGTTCGGTAGTGATCCCAGTCGAGAGCCAGCGTGGACATACATTTATGTATAGCAGATGCAGAGATTTGCGCAATTCCGGTTATCCGAGTTTGCCGCCATATTGGCTTCATCGCAACCCAAGGAGATCGACAATGACTGACAATGAGAAAAGCGCAGCGCCGATGGCGGGCAAGCGTGTGGCACTTGTGCTGGGGGCTACGGGCGGCATCGGCGGTGCGGTCGCCGCAAAGCTGCTGGGCAAAGGCTACACCGTGCGGGCAATGCACCGGAAGGCCACTGATCGAGCGATCAGCAGGCCTGACTACGAGTGGCTCAGCGGCGATGCCATGAACCGCGACGATGTGATGCGCGCAGCCGCAGGAGCCGAGTTGATTGTTCATGCGGTCAATCCCCCCGGATACCGAAACTGGGGCACGCTGGTGCTGCCGATGATCGACAACACCATCGCCGCCGCCAAGGCCGTGGGCGCGAAAATCCTGATGCCCGGCACCATCTATAATTATGCGCCCGAGGCGTTTGCCGGCATCACCGAGGACAGCCCGCAGAACCCGGCAACGGTGAAGGGCAGGATCCGGGTGGCGCTCGAACAGCGGCTTGAAGCCGCCGCCAGCAGCGGCACCCAGGTCATCATCGTCCGGGCAGGGGATTTCTTCGGACCGGGCGCCGGCAACAACTGGTTTGCGCAGGCCGTGATCAAGCCCGGCGGGCCGCTGAAGGCAATCACCAATCCGGCTGACCCCGGCGTCGGCCATCAATGGGCCTATCTACCAGATGTCGCCGAAACCATGGTCAGGCTGGTCGCCCGGGCCGATGAGCTGCAGCCCTTCGCCCGCTTTCACATGGAAGGCTTCTGGGACGCTGACGGCCGGCAGATGGGAGAGGCGATCTGCAGGGTCACAGGCCGCGCCGGATTGCCGATCAAGCGGTTTGCCTGGTGGATGCTGTATCTGGCCAGACCGTTTGTCCCGGTATGCGGTGAGTTGATCGAGATGCGCTATCTCTGGCGGACTGCATTGCATATGCGCAATGACAAGCTGGTGGCTTTTCTCGGCGCGGAACCGCGCACGCCGATCGACGAAGCTGTCCGCCTGACCCTGCAAAGTCTCGGGTGTCTTGCAGAACAGACCGGACCGGGTGGTGCGCGGTCCGTGGCACTTGCCGGCGACGAAAGAGTTTCAGCATGAGAGCCGGTTAGCCAGCAGATCCGGCTATCGCCGCATCTGGCCAAAAAAATGGGCCGCGAGATTGCTCTCGGGCCCAATAGGTATGAAGGTCAAGAAACCTCCAGAGGGGAACAGCTCATGCGGCGGTACTGGGAGGAGTAGACCGCCATAACTGCATCAGCTGCAGTCGATATGGTGTTTAATTGACCACTGTGCAAGGGAATGATGCGCATGTCAGCCATGTGATGACTGCATGGCCTGAAAAACAGGCACGTGCGGCTCGGAATCCGGACAAAAAAATGGGCCTCGAGATTGCTCTCGGGCCCAATAGGTATGAAGGTTAAAAAACCTCCAGAGGGGAACAGCTCATGCGACGGCACTGGGAGGAGTAGGCCGCCAAAGGTGCATCAGCTGTAATCGATATGGTGCTTTCTTGAGCAATACGCAAGAGAGAGAGGCGCATGTCAGCTATGCGGGTACTGCATGGCTTGAATATTGACTAAAATATAAGCAATATTTGTGGTGCTGGTTTTATAGTCGCGCCGGTGCGTGCGCCCGGTATTGCGCTCAACAGCGGGCGCCTCAATAGCTCCAGTTGCGCGCCTTGTTGATCAGGAAATCCCGGAAAGCCTTGAGTTTGGCCGCATTTCTCATTTCCTCCGCATAGCAGAAATAGGTATCGAACGAGGGTATGTCGGCCGGAATGTTGAGCTGCACCAGGCCCAGATCGCGGTTGATCATGTAGTCGGGCAGCAGCGAAATCCCGGCGCCATTGAGGGTGGCGCGGCGGACAGCGGGCATGTTGTTGATCTGCAGTTGCGCGATCCGCGGATTGTCCGGGGTCCGCCCGGCCTGTTCAAGCCAGTTCACGTCACGCAGATAATTCGGCGCCGGTTCGCCGAAGGTTATGATTCGGTGGTTGTCGAGGTCCTCGAGTGTCTTGGGCTCGCCGTGACGCGCGAGATAGGAGGGGGCGGCATAGGCGTGCATGTGCACGGTGAACAGGCGGCGCTGGATCAGGTCGGGTTGTTGCGGCTGGCGCAGCCTTATGGCGCAGTCGGCTTGCCGCATATTGACGTCCAGTTCCTCGTTGTCGAGGAGCAGTTGCACCTGGACATCGGGATAGAGCGACTGGAATTCCTGTACTTTTTCGGTGAGCCAGCCCTGGCCGAAGCCAACCGTCGTTGTCACCCGCAATTTGCCCGAGGGCTTTTCACGGGTCTCGGTCAGCTGGTTCCTGACCGATTCGAGCTTCATCAGCACTTCGTGGGCGGTCTGGTAGAGAATCTCGCCTTGCTCGGACAGGATCAGGCCGCGGGCATGGCGATGAAACAGCTTGGCGCCGATATCCATTTCCAGCGCGGAAACCTGACGGCTTATGGCCGATTGCGACAGATGCAGCTTTTCCGCGGCATGAGTAAAGGATCCGGCTTCCGCAGCCGCGTGAAATATGCGCAGTTTATCCCAGTCGAGTGGCATCAAGCTCTCGTCCCCCTGGCCCGTTGATCGGGCCCTTATCTGGCGCTTATGCGCCTATTCTGCGGCTTCCGCGTGTCTGACATGACCTGCCAGATATCGTTCGGCCTCCAAAGCCGCCATGCATCCCATTCCCGCCGCAGTCACCGCCTGACGGTAAATGTCGTCCGTGACATCACCGGCGGCGAATACACCGGGGACATCCGTGGCAGTTGAATCCGGCGCTGTCCACAGATAGCCGTTCGGCTTGTGTTTGAGTTTGTCCTTGAACAGGCTGACGGCGGGCGCATGGCCGATGGCAACAAACACCCCGTCAATCGGCATGTCGGAGGATTCGCCGGTTACGCGGTTCCTGAGCCTGACCCCGTTGACCGAGGCGGGCATTGGCGGCTTGGCCGGCTCGCCCAGAAACTCCGTCACTTCCGTGTTCCAGATCACATTGATGTTGGGTTTTTCAAACAGCCGCTGCTGCAGGATCTTTTCGCTGCGGAATTCGTCGCGCCGGTGCACAACGGTGACTTCGGCAGCGAGATTGGACAAATACAGCGCCTCTTCGACGGCAGAATTGCCTCCGCCGACAACGATGACCTTCTTGCCCCGGTAGAAAAAGCCGTCGCAGGTGGCGCACGCCGAGACGCCAAAACCCATGAACTCCTTTTCGCTTTCAATTCCCAGCCATTTGGCCTGTGCCCCGGTGGCGACGATCAGCGAATCGCAGGTCCACACCGCGCCTGAATCGGTCTTCACCGTGAACGGCCGCCCGCTCAACTCGACCTCGGTGACCAGATCGTTGACGATTTCAGCGCCGACATGCTCGGCCTGCTTGAGCATCTGCTCCATCATCCAGGGGCCTTGCACCGGATCGGCGTATCCGGGATAGTTTTCCACCTCGGTTGTGATCATCAATTGCCCGCCTTGCTCCATGCCCGCGATCAGCACCGGCTTGAGCATTGCACGGGCGGCATAGATCGCGGCCGTGTAGCCGGCGGGGCCGGAGCCGATGATGAGAACGGGAACATGGCGAGTGGACATAGGACAATCCTGTAGAGATGTTGTGTGGCGTCAGTTTGGGCCATCCACAGAGACGCATCAATGGCGAAAATCCGCAAACAGGCTGCTGACGCCATCATGACTTTCGGCTTTGAGCCTATTTAGGTATGGGCAAGCCCCGGTTTCAAGCTTTGCAAAGCGGTTACACACAGAACATCGCGCGTGATTGGTCCGCCAACTCTTTACAGAGACTGCGCGCTGACGCAATAAAGTTTCGTCGCACGGCAGTTTTGGTGCGGAATGTGATGCCGGAAACAGGAATGATCCCATGGCAATCAAGGCCGAACTCGACGTGATCGATCTCAAGATCCTGCGGGAATTGCAAAAAGACGGGCGGATGACCAATGTCGAGCTGTCGGAGCGGGTGGGCATTTCGGCGCCGCCGTGCCTCAGACGGGTGCGCAAGCTCGAGAAGGCGGGGATCATTCGCGGCTACCGGGCCCAGTTGAATGCGCCAAGCCTCGGATTCGACCTCGTTGCGTTCTGCCTGGTCGGGCTCAAGCATCAGTCGGATGCAAATCTCAAGGCGTTTGCCGCCAGAACCAAGGAATGGCCGATTGTGCGGGAAACCTGGATGGTGTCGGGCGAGAGTGATTTCCTGTTGCATTGCGTGGCGCGCAATCTCACCCATTTTCAGGACTTTGTCATCGAAGAGCTGACAGCCACAGACAATGTCGACACGGTGCGCACCATGCTGACCATCCGTCAGGTCAAGGATGAGGGGCTTGTGGCGCTGTAGTTCTGCCGGCCACTCAACTCCGCGCCGGAGCGTGACGGATCAGGTTTGCGACCAGAGTTGCTGATAGACCGCGTCGATTGCGTCGGCTTCCGCAGCCACGCTGAAATTTTCGACGGCGCGTGTTCTGGCCGCCTCGGCCATGGTCTGGTGGCGCGCGGGGTCGGACAGTATCGCGGTTATTTGCGCGGCTGCCATGCCGGGATCGCCATCAGGGACGACTGCCCCGGCCGCTCCGTCGCCGGAAAATTCGCTGAACCATCCGGCGTCGCTTGCCACAAACGGCACCGCCGACGCCATGGCCTCCAGAGGCGTGACTCCATAGCCTTCATAGCGCGGCAGAGCCACCAGCAGGCTCAGTCCGCGCACCAGATCGGGCAGGGCGTCCGGACCGATCTCGCCTGGAAACAGGATCCGTTGCGCAAGTCCCGCCGCGGCAGCCTGCTGTTTCAGCCCGGCCAGGAAATGTGCGTGTTCGGGCGCTGCCTTGCCGATCACCAGGGCGGTGTATCCGGGCAGGTGCGGCAGGGCTTCGATCATCGCGGCGACGAAACGGTCGGTGCCTTTTTCCGGGCGGACGCGGCCGATGGTGGCGATGCCGCCAATGCCGGGGTAGGGGCTCGCTGCCCAGGCTTGCTTGCGTGATGCGGCAGGATGAAAGCGCAGCGTGTCGACACCGTGCGGCACGACGGCGCGGACACCCGGCACATATTCCGCCGCCTCCGGGGTGGTGGCGATCACCGCGTCCATGCGCGAGATCAGCCAGCGCGGCAGCGCGCTGTGCCGGCGTTGGGCGGCGGAGGTGAACACCAGCCTGATTGGCAGCCTGAGGATGTCACGGGCGAAAATTCCGGCCTGCATCTCGGGATTGCGGCGCACATGCCAGATGTGAAACGGCTTGCCGGATGGCTTCTGACGCGATGCCCGCACGGCCTGGAGGAACGAAATCGGGCCCGGGCAGCCAGGCAACGACCGGCCGACGAGCCTGATGTCGTAACGGTCAAGCTGCTGACGGGTCACCGCAGCCGCGGTCGCGGTTACACCGGTGAAATTGCGGTGCATGTTGAGAACGAACAGCCCGTCTCTTGCGCCAGCGCCGCCGGGATTTCCAGGGGAGCTGGCGGAAGACGTGTTCATGCCGGGATCCCTGAGCTGAACGGGGGCGTCAGCCCCACTTCACCGCGAGAATCTCGTAGGCCTTGGAGCCACCGGGAGCGACAACCTCGACGGATTCGCCAACGGATTTTCCGATCAGTGCGCGGGCGATCGGCGAAGAAATCGAAATCCGGCCTTCCTTCACGTCGGCTTCCTGGTCGCCAACGATCTGATAGGTCTTTTCCTCTTCGGTGTCTTCGTCGACCAGCTTGACGGTCGCGCCAAACTTGATGGTGTCACCCGACAGCTTCGACAGGTCGATGATCTCGGCGCGGCCGACAAAATCCTCAAGCTCGCCGATGCGGCCTTCATTGTGGCTCTGCGCTTCTTTCGCCGCATGATATTCGGCATTCTCGGAAAGGTCGCCATGAGCGCGCGCTTCGGAAATCGCCTCGATGATCCGCGGCCGTTCGGATTGCTGGCGCCAGCGCAGTTCTTCCTGCAGCTTGACGTAGCCTCCTTGCGTCATCGGAACCTTCTCAACCATCGGTCTCATCCTTGTCCAAGTCGCACCGACGCCATCACAAATGGCGGCTGTACACAAAACGAAACGGCGCCCGAAGCGGTCACTTCGGAGCCGTTCCACTGTATCCTCTTCTCAGGCTTATCAAATCCGCTAGGAAAATTCACCTGAAAAATATCCGGGGCGTCAGTGTCCGAAAACAACGCCGCAGCCACCGCTTGGCTGTCCTTCGCCACGGTGACATGATGTGGTGCTACAACCCTGAATTTTCAAGGAGCGGGTCATGGCTGCGCTGAAGATGGCGACGTTCAATCTCTATCATTTCGCGGAACCGGGCATTTTCTGGCACGAACGCAAGCCGGCCGCGACCTATTCGCAAACGCAGTGGGCGGAGAAGAAAGCCTGGATCACGTCCATGGTGGCCGGGATGGACGCCGATGTGATCGGTTTTCAGGAAGTGGTGTCACAGCGAGCGGCTATCCGCATTTCTTCTGCACCGGCCACCCGATGTTCGATGAGGATGATCCGGCTGTTTATGTCAACGCCACGGTGGCGATCGCCTCGCGTTACCCGTTTGTCAGCGTCAGACCGCTTTCGGGCGTTGCCGGCGTTCCCGACGATACGGTGATTGATGCGGATTTCAATTTCTCGCGCACGCCGGTTGATGCGCTGATCGAGCTTCCAGGACTGGGCCTGACCAGGATCTTTGTCTGCCATTTCAAATCCCAGGGCGCCTTTGTCGATGATGATGACATCGATGCGCTGGCCGACTGGGGTGACAAGATCCGCACCACCTACATGGAGCGCGCCATGGCCGGCGTCAATCAGGTGGCCAAGCGTGCCGCCGAAGCCGGCGCGATGTACCGTCTGTTCCGGCAGAGCATCGACACCGAACCCGACGCGCCGGTCATTCTGCTTGGCGATCTCAACGAGGATCCGGCCTCGCACACGATCTCGATCCTCACCCAGGCCGACAGGGTCTGGTCCTGGGGCAGCGTTGCCGCCAATGCGATCCCTGAAGAATTCGCCTATCTCAAGCATGTCTACAAGCTCTATGACAGTTTCAACCTGGTGGTGATGCAGGGGCTGGTGCGGCCCAATACCCATGGCGGCATCATCGCGGGCTCGGTGCTGGATTATTGCGTGGTCTCCAACGGACTTAACCCGAAGAACCCGCGCCGCCGCGGTGCGGTGACAAAGGTCGAGGTCTTCGACGACCATTTCGAAACCGGTCCGCCAAAGGAACGCGCATCCGATCATGCGCCGGTGGTGACGACGATTGAGAGTGCGGCCGAGTAGCAGGGTCAATCCGTCTTGCCGTCATAGGCGCGGCGCGCCTCGATCACCCGGGCGTGATTGGTAATTGCCCACTGGCCCAGTGCTGACACGGGTTCGAGCAATTCGAAGCCGAGCGCGGTCAGCTCATAGTCCACACGCGGCGGCACCGTGGGAAACACCGTGCGGGTGAGATAGCCGTCGCGTTCGAGCCCGCGCAGGGTGGTGGTGAGCATTTTCTGTGAAATACCCTCGACGGCGCGCTTGATCTCGGAGAAGCGCATCCGGCCTTTTCCGAGCGTGCTGACCACCAGAACACTCCATTTGTCGCCGACCAGCGAAATCACGTCGTTGGCCACCTGACATTGGCCGGGAGTGTGAAGGTCACGTGGTTTCATTCGGGTGCCCCAGGTTCAAAAAAGTGCCGTCTTGTGGGCGCGGTAGCGGTTTCATAAGTAGCGTCAGTTACTTTTTTATACAAGGAAACCATCATGACAAAAATCGCTGTTCTGGTCGGCTCGCTGCGAAAAGAGTCGGTCAACCGCAAATTCGCCGGTGCCCTGGAAAAGCTGGCAGCCGGACGGATGGAGTTCGTCTATGCCGAGCTTGCCGATCTGCCGCACTACAATGAGGATCTGTGGGACAATGTCCCCGAAGCGGTTACCGCACTGAAGGCGACAATCGAGGCGGCGGACGCGGTTCTGATTGTCATTCCGGAGTATAACCGCACCTATCCCGGCGTGATCAAGGATGCCATCGACTGGGCGACGCGTCCCTGGGGCAAGAACTCCTGGGCCGGCAAACCGGTTGCGATCACCGGCACCTCGCCCGGCGTGATCGGTACGGCGGTCGCCCAGCATCATCTGCGTACCACCATGGTCACCGTGGGAACCGCGGTAATGGGACAGCCCGAACTCTATTATGCCTACAAGCCGGAGCATTTCGGCGAGGATGGCGCCATCACCGACGAGAACACCAAGACCTATCTTGAAGGCTGGGTGAACAGCTTCGCCGACTGGATCGCCACCACCGGTAAATAGCCTGACCTCATTTTCGCTGAGAATTCCGGCTTCCAGAGTTGCGCGACTCCGCCCAGTTGGAAAACTCCCCGTCGCCTCCCCACAAGGCGACGGGGAGATTTGTGTTTGAAAACCGGACGCATCCGTTCTGCTTCAAGCCAAACACGAGCCGCCCGGACGGCTTATGTTCGGGGAGGGGTGCGGGTTTTCGCCACTTCATAGGTCCTGGGCAGGTTGGGCGGCTTGTAGTCGGGCCGGTTTTGCAGGCGCTCGATCACCGCTTCATGCAGTTTCGCGCCTTCGGGAATGCGGCGATAGTCGAACACCGGCCAATAGACCCGGCCCAACTGCAATTGCCGGTAAAACGAGGTTTTCGGTACCTTGCGCGGCAGAAACTCGACGACGGCCCAGCCGGGATTCATCGAATTGTTGATGTCGGCCAGCGGGTCGGGCGCGCCATAACGCTTCTGGGTTTTCGCCGCCTCGTCACGGGCGAGTTCCGGTTTTGCCTGCGTATCCTCGCCGGCCCTGTCTCCATGGGTCAGCAGTTCGAACACAGCTTCGTCGCCGCGCACCCCGGCAGCCACGGCTTCGCGGAACAGCCATTCGAGCGGGATCTTGGCCAGCCCGCTTCTTGCATCCGGGTAGCCGCCTCCGACGTCGCCGTGGCAGCCGGCGAACCAGACTTCCTCAAAATCCTGCGGCCGCTTCTGGTAAGCGCGGGCCTTGGTCGACCACTCCTCATACTCCTGCCCCGGTTCCCACAGCGAGGGTTGGAAATAGGTCCGCCGCTCGTCAATCGCCACGGCGTGACGGACAATCTTCACGCGGTTGTTCTCGTTGGTGTAGGCTTTCTGGGTGGTGGTCAGCCAGGGGAAACCGGCGGTGGTGTCAAACACCGAGGCAACCGTGTCCCACAGGCCGAGGAATTCGATGCGCACGCCGCTGCCGCCCAGCACCTTCTGGAAGTGGCCGATCTCGGCGGCGAAGTCGCGGGTGCCCGGCTGACCCAGCCGTGTGTAGGCGCGCCAGGCATAGCGCACGAGCTGCAATTGTTCCTTGCGCACCAGTCCGATGATCCGCAGGAAACCGCCCAGCAACCGCGCGGTATAGGCGCCGCGGGAAAAGCCGAAAATATAGATCCTGTCGCCATATTCATGGTTTTCGACCAGAAAGCGGTAGGCCTCCATCACATTGTCGGCAATGCCCGCGCCGGTGGCCAGCCCCAGCACGATGCGGGTTTTCGACCTGAGTTGCCGCCACCAACCGGTCAGCCCGAAGCTGCCGACACCCGGCTGATAAAACACCAGTTGCTTTGTCGAGCGTTTCAGCGAGCCATAGAGCCTGAGCACATTGGTCCGGTCGCCGGAAATCTGGTTCGACGTACCATCCAGCAGAATGACGATGTTCTTGGCCATCGCGCGGCCCTCCACCGGATGGATGGTACGCGAGAAGCAGGGAGGCGGCAATCAGAGGGGGAGGGGTGGACGGGAGCCGTCAGTCCGATCCAGCAACCGCTGCAGCCGGTCAAAATTCTGTTCATTGGCGGCGTGCAGGAATTTTTCCATTGCTTCATTCTGGTCCGTGCGGTCGAAGACCATGCGCCATGACAGGCGTGCGCCGTCATCTTCATCGGCAAAGCGCATCTCAAGCGTGAAAACATGGACCGGTTCGTGGTGCGTCATGAGCACCATCCGGCCTTCGACAACATCCTCGAAGGTCCAGCGGTTGTGAAAGTCGGTGCCGTTGTCAGCAGTCATGGTGATCAGCCAGTGTCCGCCGGGCTTCAGATCGAAGCTTGAGATGTGGTTGGTGAACCCTTCCGGACCCCACCATAGCTCGAGCTTCTGCGGGTCAGCGAAGGCATCGAACAGCGTCGCCCGGTCAACCGTGAACCGGCGGTTATTGAGGATCTCGATCATGTCGGTCATGGCATGGTCTGTCAGTGTTTCCGTCGAATGCCCGCGGCTCGAACAGCCGGTCTCGGTCATGGAAATTTACGCAGCTTGCGTCAGCATCTCCGGCGGTAAATGCTTGCGTGCCTCAAGGATCTCCATACCGACGATCCTGCCGTTCTCGTCAAAATCGAGGATGATTCCATCGGACACTTCTTCACTCTCAAGAACGGTCTCGCCGGAAAACCGGATATAGGCTGCGTCCGCAGTTGGATCAAATTTTACGGTGGGCGTCATTGAGGTCTCCTTGCCCGGCGATCTAGAAACACGGATATAATACGGATTTCTAACGCATTTTCCACACAGATCACGCGCAAAATGCGGCCTTGCCGTTCCGGTACGGTCCGAAAACGCCTTTCGGCACTGTTGTCGCGGGGCTCGCTTGTGCGCCAATCCGGTTGATACACGGTACGCTCTACCCAGGCTTTTTCAAGATCGCGTTCCATCAGAACGGTTTCTGCATGCCGGGTGTAGCGAATGGGTTTGGGCATGAAGGCCCCTCAACCCGCCTCAGAAATAGCTCTGCAACGGATGCACTTCGAGATTGCCGGCCTTCAGCGCCGCAATGGCCTGGGCGGCCGACAGGCTGCCTGACATGGTGGTGAAGTAGGGCACCTTCTGCATCAGGGCGGCTCGGCGCAGGGATTTTGAATCCGAGATCGTCTTGGCGCCCTCGGTGGTGTTGATCACCAGCTGCACCTGACGGTTCCGGATCGCGTCCTCGATGTGCGGGCGGCCTTCGAGCACCTTGTTGACGTGCTCGACCTCAATGCCCTGTTCGCGCAGATAATCGGCGGTGCCCGACGTCGCCATCACCTTGAAGCCGTTGTCGACCAGAATGCGGATGGCTTCGATGACGCGCGGCTTGTCCTCGTCACGTACCGAGACGAACACCCGGCCCGAACGCGGCAGGTCGACGCTGGCTCCGAGCTGTGCCTTGGCAAAGGCCAGCGCGTAATCGCGATCGAGCCCCATGACCTCGCCGGTCGAGCGCATCTCCGGTCCGAGCAGCGTGTCGACGCCGGGAAATTTTGCAAACGGGAACACGGCTTCTTTCACGGCAATGTGGGTCAGTGTGCGGTGGTTGGGGACAGCGCCGTAGGCTGCAAAGGCGTCGGCCAGCTTCTCGCCGGCCATCACCCGTGTTGCCACCTTGGCGATCGGCGAGCCGACGGTCTTGGCGACAAACGGCACGGTGCGGCTTGCGCGCGGATTGACCTCGAGCACATAGATCACATCGTCCTTGATGGCGTATTGCACGTTCATCAACCCGCCGACATTGAGCGCCCTGGCCAGGGCGATGGTCTGCTCTTCAAGGCGGTCGACCATTTCGGGTGACAGCGTGTGGACCGGCAGCGAGCAGGCGGAATCGCCCGAGTGGATGCCGGCTTCCTCGATGTGCTCCATGATGCCCGTGACATTGACGTCGGTGCCGTCGCACAGACAATCGACATCAACCTCGATGGCGTTGGTCAGATAAGTATCAAACAGCAGCGGGTTGGTGCCGAGCAGGGTGTTGATCTGGCCGGTCTTGTCGTTCGGATAACGCGCCTTGATGTCCTCGGGCACCAGCTCGGGCACTGTGCCGAGCAGGTAGTTGGACAGGTTGGTCTCGTCGCGGATGATCTGCATGGCGCGGCCACCAAGCACATAGGACGGGCGAACCACCAGCGGGAAGCCGATGTCGGTGGCCACCAGCCGCGCCTGCTCGACCGAGTAGGCGATGCCGTTGTTGGGCTGGACCAGATCGAGCTTGTGCAACAGTTTCTGGAAACGGTCGCGGTCTTCGGCCAGATCGATCATGTCGGGCGCCGTGCCCAGAATTGGAATTCCGGCTTTCTCCAAAGCTTCTGCGAGCTTCAGCGGGGTCTGGCCGCCAAGCTGGACGATGACGCCCTTGAGCGTGCCTGCTTCCTGTTCCTTGGTGAGGATTTCGAGCACGTCCTCGTCGGTCAGTGGTTCGAAATAGAGCCGGTCGGAGGTGTCGTAATCGGTCGACACGGTTTCCGGATTGCAGTTGACCATGATCGCCTCATAGCCGGCGTCCTTGAGTGCAAAGGCGGCATGGCAGCAGCAGTAGTCGAACTCGATGCCCTGGCCGATGCGGTTGGGGCCACCACCGAGGATCACCACCTTCTGCCGGTCGGATACACGGGCCTCGCAAGCGGGCGCGCCGGCAAACGGGACTTCGTAGGTCGAATACATATAGGCCGTCGGCGAGGCAAATTCGGCGGCGCAGGTGTCGATGCGCTTGTAGACCGGGCGCACGCCCAGCGCATGGCGGGCCTTGGCCACTTCGTTGCCACGCTTGCCGGTGAGCGAGCCCAGCCGCGCGTCGGAGAATCCCATCGACTTGACCAGCCGAAGGTTCTCGGCGTCGCTCGGAATGCCGTGCGCGCGGATGCGGGCTTCCATGGCGAGAATGTCTTCGATCTGGGCGAGGAACCACGGATCGATCCTGCAGATCGAATGCACCTCTTCGGCGCTCATGCCGAGCCGCATGGCCTGCGCCACCATGCGCAGCCGGTCGGGCGTCGGCGTGCCGATGGCTGCCTTGATGGCGTTGTCATCGTCGCCTTCGCCCAGGCCGGGAATCTCGATTTCATCAAGCCCGGTCAGTCCGGTCTCAAGCCCGCGCAGCGCCTTCTGCAGGCTTTCGGCAAATGTCCGGCCAATCGCCATGACTTCGCCGACCGATTTCATTGCGGTGGTCAGCAGCGGCTCGGCGCCGGGGAATTTCTCGAAGGCAAAGCGAGGGATCTTGGTGACGACATAATCGATCGATGGCTCGAACGAGGCCGGGGTAGCGCCCTGGGTGATGTCGTTTTCCAGCTCATCGAGCGTGTAGCCGACGGCGAGCTTGGCTGCGACCTTGGCAATCGGGAAACCGGTGGCTTTCGAGGCCAGCGCCGACGAGCGCGAGACCCGCGGGTTCATCTCGATCACCACCAGACGGCCATCAACAGGATTGACGGCAAATTGCACGTTGGAGCCGCCGGTCTCGACGCCAATCTCGCGCAGCACCGCGATCGAGGCGTTGCGCATGATCTGGTATTCCTTGTCGGTCAAGGTCAGTGCCGGGGCCACGGTGATCGAATCACCGGTGTGCACGCCCATCGGGTCGATGTTCTCGATCGAGCAGATGATGATGCAGTTGTCGGCGGTGTCGCGCACCACCTCCATTTCGTATTCCTTCCAGCCCAGCACCGATTCCTCGATCAGCACTTCGGTGGTCGGCGAGGCATCAAGCCCGCTCTCGATGATGTCGAAGAATTCCGAGCGGTTGTAGGCGATGCCGCCGCCGGTGCCGCCCATGGTGAACGACGGCCGGATAATGGCGGGCAGGCCGATCAGGTCGAGCGCCTGCACGGCCTGGGCCATGGCGTGGCTCATATAGCGCTGCTTGCGGTCGGATTCGCCGAGGTTCCAGGTGTTTTCCAGCGCGTCGAGCGCGGTGTCGAGTTCGTCGCCCGACAGCTTGTCACGCAACAGCTTGCGCTCGGCCTCGTGCAGCTTGCGGTCGGTGTCCTTGATTTCGGTGGCGTTGGCCAGAAACGAGCGCGGGGTTTCAAGTCCGATGCGGGCCATCGCCTCGCGGAACAGCGCCCGGTCTTCGGCCATGTCGATGGCGGCCGGCTTGGCGCCGATCATCTCGACATTGTAGCGCTCGAGCACGCCCATGCGCTTGAGCGACAGCGCGGTGTTGAGCGCGGTCTGGCCGCCCATGGTCGGCAGCAGCGCGTCGGGGCGTTCGCGCGCAATGATCTTGGCCACGACTTCCGGGGTGATCGGCTCGATGTAGGTGGCGTCGGCCAGGCCCGGATCGGTCATGATCGTCGCCGGGTTGGAGTTGACCAGGATCACCCGGTAACCCTCTTCCTTCAGCGCCTTGACCGCTTGCGTGCCGGAATAGTCGAATTCGCAGGCCTGCCCGATGACAATCGGTCCCGCACCGATGATGAGGATCGACTTGATATCGGTGCGTTTTGGCATGGTCCGGGTCCCTTGTGCGCGGGCTTCGCGCAAAAATTCTCCCGTCGGAAATCAACCATCCGGGAGACGCCGTGCGCGATATGTGAGGCTAAACGCGGCTTATAGGGAAATGGATGCCGCGAGGGAACCCCCAATAGGGCATTGTTAAGCGGAAAGTGGGTGAAAGGGGAGGCAAATGCCGGCATGGTGATCCGGCTCAAGGCGGGTATGGCGGAAGCCGCTGCGTATTCGCATGGTTTTGGAACTTCTTGTCGTGCATAGTGTGAGCCGTGGCAAAAGGGCGAATGTGATGCTCATGACAGCCTGAAACACAATTATCGATGAGGAATTCGACCGCGCATTTGATGATGGCGAGAGCGTCATCGAACACCTTGATTTCCAGTCGCTGCGCCGTCGCGAACTGGTGCCCAAATGTGTCAATGTCGATATCCCGGCCCGGGTCGTCGGCAGTCTCGTCAAGCAACCTCAACGCCTCGGCGTGACCCGGCAGGCGCAGATCAAGATACGGATCGCGGAAAGCCTTGAGAAGGGGTAAAGCGGCGGTTGGCCTCGCCCTGCTCCAATTACCCCAATGTCACGCCCTGTTAAGTTTATTGCCGCACAGTCCGGGCTCCGGATTTTTGCGTCCGTGTTTCGGATATCTGGCAGAGTGGGCCGCGAATATGACCGATCATGCAACAGCTTCGATTGCGCCTGAAACCTCCCTGGCGCCGGCGATGGTGCGGCCTTTGGTGGCGCAAGGGGTCGCGCGGCTCAGGCAGGATGCGTGGTTTTACTATGCGGTGCTGGGCTACACCGTGCTCGGGCTGATCTTTCTCGTGGCCGTCGGCGATCCGGGCGGCACCGCGCATGCAAGCTACACCATGCCTGCGGTCAAGGGCTTCCTGCTGATGATGCCGCTGGTGGCGCTGAGCTTTGATGCCATCGCCGTGGTGGTGCGGTTTGACGCGCGGCGGTCGCTGGCGTTCAGGCGGACATTTTCCGCCGGGCGGCTGGCGAGCCTGCTGGCGGGCATGATCATGATGACAGGAATCGCCGTGTTCCAGGGCACTTTCACCACGATCAAATCGTCGTTGCCGGCAATGTTCGGTGGCTTTCCCTATGACAGGCTGCATGCGGGCATTGATGCGGCGCTGCATTTGGGCACCGATCCCTGGCGGTTGCTGCACGCGGTCGCGGGCAACGGCGTGGTGCGCCTGATCGCCGAGATCAACTACGGCGAGGTCTGGTTCACGGTGTGTTTTGGCGCGCTGTTTTTCGTTGTCACATCGCCAAAGGCCGAAGCAGTGCGCAAGCGTTATTTGCTGATGTTCATGTTCGTCTGGATCGTGCTGGGCAATCTGATGGCGGGCGCGTTTCTGTCCGCCGGGCCGGCCTTTCATGGCAATGTGACGGGGGATCACACCCGCTTCGCCGAACTGCTGGCGTTTCTGGCGCAAAGCCCGCTGGATGCGTCGGTGATCGTCAGCCAGCGCTATCTCTGGCTTATCCACGAGAACCATCTGCAGGGTCTTGGCGGCGGCATTTCGGCGTTCCCGAGCGTGCATGTCGCGCTGGTCACCATGAATGCGCTGTTTGTCATCGAGCGCTCGCGGTTCTGGGGTATTCTGGCGTTTGGCTATGTTGCCTTCGTGCTTGCCAGTTCGGTCTATCTGGGATGGCACTACGCCATCGACGGTTATGCTTCCATCGTGCTGGTGACCGCCGCGCATTTTGGCTTGCGGCGTTTCATGTCGGCGGGCAAGCCGGTTGTCGAGCGGCAGGTGTCCGCAGCCTGAAGCCTCTATTTCTGGCGCCGCTGCAGATCCAGCAGCCATTCCACCACATCGGTCTTCTCATGCTCGAACAGGCGGAAGGTGGTCATCGGAAAATGGTCGTTTTCGAGGAAGGCCTCGAACCAGGCGCGGTCGCGGCCTTCGATGGCGACGATGGCCGAGTAGGGCGGCGCCATGTCGGCGGTCAGTTGCTCGCCTTCGCGCACATGGCAGTCGCGGCACCATTCGTCGACCACGCGCGCGCCGCGGGCCACGGCGGCCTTGCCGGCGAGCGCTTGGCTCACCGGTAGTATCAGTACCAATCCGGCAATCAGCAATCTGAGCATGGTCCACCTCTTCGCAAGTGCGCAGTGTAGTCCTGTCTGGGTTGAGCCGAGCTGATCAGGATCAAACCGGGAGCATTGGTGAAAGGCAAGGTTCGGCACCAGGCCTCATTCACCGCCGCCATGTTTGACCGGCAACTGGACGTTCTTCAGGCACAATGCGGCAATCAGGCCCAGGAAACTGATGAGGGCTGCGGTCATGAACAGCGGCTCGCAGGCCTGCTGGTAGACCTGTGCAATCAGTTGCCGCGTTTCCTCCGGCAGGGCGGCGACGGCTGCGGGGGCCAGTTTTTCGATGTCGGATATGCCCGGTACCGCGATGGTCGAGCGGGCGACACCGGCGGCAAGGATGGCGCCATAGATCGAAATGCCGATCGAGGCGCCACCCATTCGGGTCAACGTGACCACACCCGTCGCAGCACCCGTATCGGAGCGCCGGGCGGCATTCTGCACGCCGAGGACCGGTACCTGCTGATTCATCCCGATGCCGATGCCCTGGACCAGCATCAGGACCGCGACCATGGCCAGCGGCGTGGCCGATCCGATGAATTGATAGCTGGCCAGCGTCACGATGCCGATTGTCGTGGAGGCGACCGAGAAGACCTTGTAGCGGCCGGTCATCGACATGATGCGCCCGGAGCTGAGCGAGCCCACGGCAATGCCGCCGGTCAGCGGAATGAAAAACAGGCCGGCTATGGTCGGACTCATGCCGAGTCCGGATTGCAGGTAGAGGGCATAGTAATTGACCAGACCGATGCCGATGGCGCCGCTGATGAGCGATATGAACAACAGCAGGCTGACAGTGGGGTCGGAAAACAGGGTGAGCGGCACGACGGGCTCGGGAACCCGTTTTTCAACCCATAGCCAGCCGGCAAGGCAGGCAAGCCCAACGGCGACGATGGCGAGGCTTTTCATCGTCAGCAGGCCGCCGAAAAGTTCGGAGCTGTCGGCCCAGAGCACGATGCTGCCAATCGCGCCGGCGAGCAGCGCCGCACCCGCATAATCGATCTTCGGTTTGCGCACCGGCCGCTTGTAGGGCAGCAGGAAGGTGAGGCCGGTCAGCACGGCTATGCCGATCGGCAGATTAACGAGGAAGATCGAACGCCAGCCGAACAAGTCGCTCATGGCGCCGCCAAGAACCGGTCCGATCGCACCCGAAAGCATCAGCACCAGGCTTGCGTAACTCTGGTAGCGGGCGCGTTCGCGCGGTTCGAAGAGATCGGCGTTGATGGAAAAGATCGACACCATGATGCCGCCGCCGCCAAGCGCCTGCAGCACGCGGGCGGCAATCAGCGTATTCATCGAAACAGCCAGACCGCAGACGAGCGAACCGAGCGTGAAAATGAAGATCGCCGCCATCATCACGTATTTGCGTCCGAAAAGGTCGCCCAGCTTGCCATACACCGGCATCACCGCGCTCGAGGCCAGCAGATAGGCCGACCCAACCCAGCCGAACCGTTCCAGCTGCCCGAACTCGCCGACGATGGTCGGAAGCGCGGTGGCGACAATCTGGCTGTCGAGTGTCGCCATGAACATGCCCGTCAGCAGGATCAGGAACACGATGATGCGTCGCCGGTTATCGGCAACAAGCGGTGTGTGTGGAGGGCCGGGCGCTATGGCCGGTGGCATGGCGGCAGCGGTGACGGGCGCGATTGGGCTGTTGTCCATGAAGATACCGTTCCAGGCAAAAACTTGCGTGCAAATGTCACGTATTTATGTGCACTTGACACATTCTTGTCAAGTGCACATAAATACCAATCTGCCGGTTCGCAGTTCTGCCTCCGGCCAACGAGACAAAATCTGGAACCCGCATGATCAAGGCAGCAGACGGAACGGCATCGGAAGTCGCGCAGGACGAGGTCTCCAACATCGCCATGATCTCCGAAGCGATGGCGCGCATGCGGCTGATGATCGGCCGGCGCATCATCGGACGCCTGGCGCTGAGCGAGCGCGCGCCGGAACTGGACCTTTCCCATCTTGATGTGATTTCGGCGTTCAGGCGCACCGGTCAGGAAGGCGAAGTGACCGTTGGCGCTGTCGCCGAAGCCATGCGTGTCGATCATTCACGCGCCAGCCGGCTGGTATCGGATCTGGTTGACCGTGGTCTGCTGGCCAGGAGTGCGTCCCAGGCGGATGCCCGCCGCACGGTGGTCGAACTCACCGAGCAGGGTCACTCGCTTGCCAGCGCCGCTCACGAGGTAAAGCGCAGGCTGATCGAGACGATCGTGGCGGATTGGCCGGCGCAGGATGTCGAGCAGTTCTCGACGCTCTTCCTGCGCTTCGTCGAAGGGTTCGAAAACGCGGCCAGGATTCCCGACAACTGAGAAGCCCGCCTGCCCAACCGTCGCGCTGGTCTCCCGGCCATGGCAGATGGTGGCAGGGTCAGCCGCTGTTGCGCCGTTCGATCCAGCGCTGGATCTGGGCTGCGTAGCTGCGGCTTACCGGTATGTCGGCGCCGTCAGCTGTACGGATGGCCAGCCTGCCGTTCTTGCCGACGCCGCGAACCAGAAAATTCTCGGGGTGCTCGGCCACCCAGTGCGAGCGGTGGACCCGCCTGCCGGGGCCGGCTTCGCCGATCGCGTCGCCAAGCCGCATCAACACCAGTTCCGTCCCCCTTGAAGTCACCACCAGCACATAATGGTCCTGCACCTCGAGCCGGATCAGGAGCCCGCGCTTGTCCACCGGCAATCTGTCAAGCAGGGCCGGGCGGTCGGGCGACACTGGGCCGCTGGCCGGATCCCGCACGGCAGGATTTGTGGCTGGAATTGCTGTCACGGGGGCGGTTGAGCCGGCCGCGTCAGGCTGTTCTGCAGGCGCCAACTGGTTGCCGCCGCTGAGGCTGAGCCAGGTCAGCAGCGAGAAGCCGACCGAGATCGGCAGCGCGATCAGCGCGTTCTCGGTGATCCTGATGGCATTGAGCGGCCGCATCAGCAGAGCGAAGTTGATCACGGTGATCGCCAGTCCGATCGGGATTGACGACACGACGGCGCCGATGAGCATGCGGGTCAGGCGCGGCTGCACACGGGCGCTCAGCGCGGCATCGGTAAACGCGATGCAGACAAGTGCACAGCCCCAAGTCGCGGTGTGCAGCACCAGCCAATAGCCGAGCCTCGTGGGGAAGGCGAGCCGCTCATAGGTGCCGAACGGTCCGGTCTGCACGAACAGGCCGACGACCAGCGCAAACACCAGCCACAGCCGCGGCCGGCATAACAGCGTGCGCAGTTCACGAAGCGTGGATGGCAGCAACGTGTCGCTCACGAAGTTCTCCGGGTCACAGACGCATTCAATATTGAGGATCGACAGCGACCATGGCCGATGGGGTCAGATTTGGCAATCGGATCGTCGGTTTTTCCGGCCACGGCCCACGGCGATCCACAATAACGGACGATCACCATGACACTTGAACCGCTTCTCACCGCCAGCCCGGCCGTCCAGTTTCACGTTTTCACCGTGGTGCCTGCGGCACTGCTCGGCGGCGTCATGCTGGCCAGGAAGAAGGGCACACCAGCCCACCGCATGCTCGGGCGGGTGTGGCTCGTCCTGATGGTGCTCACGGCGCTGTCGACCTTCCTGATCCACGGGATCAATATGTTTCATGGCTTCTCGCCGATCCACATCCTGTCGCTGGTGGTTCTGGTGAGCGCGTTCGAGGTCATTCGCACGGCACGGACGCGTAACTTCATCCGCCACCAGCGGGTGGTGAAATCGCTCTATTTCGGTGCCATCGGCATTGCCGCGCTGTTCACGCTTTGGCCCGGCCGGATCATGTATGAGGTGGTGTTCGGCCATGACGTCGGCCTTGCCGGGCCGGTTCAGGATACGGGCTCGATGGCAGGGCAGGCAGCGGTCGGCGCGCCAATCTGGGTGTGGCCGCTGCTTGCCGCGCTGATCGGGCTCGGGGTCAGCCGCATGCGCGACCGCGAGATGCTGGCCTGGCGGCTGATGTTGCTTCCGGTGATTGTGCTTGGAATTTCGGTGCTGACCAGCTTGAGCGGGCCGATGACCGGAACCGCCATGGCTACCCTGCCAGCCGGCCTGGTGGCGGGCGCGCTTGCCGGCTGGTGGTCAATGCGCATGACGCCGGTCAGGCGCCTGCCGGGCAACCGCATCGCGGTGAAAGGCGAATTCGTGTCGCTGATCGCAATTCTGCTGATCTTTGCCGCCCGGTTCGCCACGGGAACGCTTCAGGCGACGGCGCCGGATATGCTGGAGATGGCGATCCCGGCGGTGGTTCTGGCGGGGTTGCCGGCGTTTTCGGCAGCGCTGATGGCCAGCCGGGCGCTGGCGCAGGCGGGGATAAACCCCCTCCGGGTGACACACCGGCGGCTGAGCGGTCACGCAAAGTGTTGAAACTGTCGTGACCGACGCGTAAAAGCGTCGTTCAGGATAGCCAGGAGAGCTGCACCATGGATTGGAAGGGCCGTCGCCAGAGCGACAATATCGAGGACCGGCGCGGCAATGCTTCGCGCGGCGGCAATCCATTCGGGCGCAGCGGCATTCGTCTGCCGAGTGGCGGCATGCGGCGCTCGGGCCTGAGCTTCAAGACCATCCTGATCGTCGGCGTGATCTATCTTGTTCTGAAATTCATGGGCATCGATCCGCTGCAGATGCTTGGGAGTGACCCCGGCGCGATTGTGAGCGGGCAGCCTTCAACCTCGAGCAACCAGATTTCCGAAACCCGCAAGGACGAGATGACACAGTTCGTCGCCACCGTGCTGGCTGAGACCGAGGATGTCTGGCACGGTATCATGAAGGCCGAGGGGCTGGATTATCCGGAGCCCAAGCTGGTGCTGTTTTCAGGTGCTGTAAAATCGGCTTGCGGCAACGCCAGCGCCGCCTCCGGCCCGTTCTACTGCCCCGGCGACCAGAAGCTCTATATAGATCTGAGCTTTTATGACGAGTTGGCGCAGCGCTTCAAGGCGTCGGGCGATTTCGCCCAGGCCTATGTGCTGGCCCATGAGGTCGGCCACCATGTCCAGAACCTGATCGGCGTATTGCCCAAGTTCAACCAGATGCGCCAGTCGATGAGCCAGGCCGAGCAGAACCAGATGTCGATCCGGGTCGAGTTGCAGGCCGACTGTTTTGCCGGCATCTGGGGCCATTTCACCGCGCAGAAGGGCCTTCTTGAGCAGGGCGACCTGGAGGAGGCGCTCAACGCGGCGCAGCAAATCGGCGACGACACACTGCAACGGCGCACGCAGGGCTACGTGGTGCCCGAAAGCTTCAATCACGGCACCTCGGTGCAGCGCAAGGAGTGGTTCGCCCGCGGCTTTGATTCAGGCCGCCTGGCAGCTTGCGACACGTTCAATAATCCGGTTTGACCGGGTTGACGCACGGATAGCGCTGGCATTGAAGTCTGGATTTCAGGGTTTGGCCGGTGCTTCCGGATCTGCTTCTGGCTTGTCCCCCGCCTGATGGTGCGCAGCCTGGACCACTTCCACCGGGGTGCGCATGATGATCTCGCGGTGCGGGAAGGGGATGTTGACGCCGTTCTCTTTGAAGATATCCCACATTGCCAGCAGTACCTGGCCGCGCACATTGGTCAGCCCGGCTTGCGGGTCGGAGATCCAGAATCTCAGCTTGAAATCGAGCGATGACGAACCGAACGCGGTCATCCAGCACACCGGCAGCGGGGTGCCCAGCACGCGCGCGACCGAAGCGGCCGCGTCGATGGCAAGTCTGGCAACCTGGTGCGGGTCGCTGTCGTAGGAGACGCCAAACTCGACATCAAGGCGCACGAGCTTGTCGGAAAACGACCAGTTGACAACCTGCTGGGTGATGAAATCCTCGTTCGGAATGAGATATTCGCGTCCGTCGCGGGTGATCACCGAGACGAAGCGGGCGCGCAGCTCCCTGATCCAGCCGAAGGTTTCGCCCAGCGCGATGGTGTCGCCGGGCTTGATCGAGCGGTCCATGAGAATGATGACGCCGGAGATGAAGTTGGAGACGACCTTTTGCAGTCCGAAGCCGATGCCGACGCCGACCGCGCCTGAAAAAACAGTCAGCGCGGTCAGGTCGATACCGGTTGACGACAGGGTCATCATCAGTGCGATGGCAATGAGGCCGATCTTGACCACCTTGCCGGCCAGGACCTTGAAGGATGGCGACAGGTCATCGACCACATTGATGCGGCTTTCGAAGAACGTACCGAGCAGATTGGCGATCCACAGGAAGGTGGTGGTGACGATGACCGTGCGCAGCACGAACAGCGCCGAGATGCGCAAATCGCCGATCTGGATCGCCGTCTGTTCAAGGAAGGCCGTTGCTTCCGGGCGCAAGTCGAGGATTCCTAGCGCCACATAGGCGAAGATTGCCAGCGAGATCAGGCGGGCGAGGGACTTGTTGTGGATGATCCGGCTGGAAACCGAGATGGCGAGCCAGGCAGAGCCGAGCGCCAGGGCGAGTGCCAGCAGATAAGTGCGCGAGGGCCAGGTCAACTCCAGCACGACGGCGCGGGTGATGGCCAGGAAAATCAGGAAAAACACCCAATTGACGCGCCGCATCACCGCGATGATGACACGCAGCAGCCCGGGCCTGCCCTTGATGATCCGCGCCCGGTCTTCAAGCCATGGTTCGACTTTGAGCGACACCAGCCGGCCTGCGAGGTAACAGGCAGCGATCATCAGGATCTGATAGAAAGTCCAGGGCTGGGCGAAATAGGCGACCGCTGTTGCCCAGACGCTGACAAGGGATTGCGCAAAACCCGGGATGTCGATGTTGTCCATCGGCACACTATGAGATCGAATGGCCGGTTTGAGAAGGGTGAACCGTCTTTATCAGCTGGCCAATGTCGCGCTATAACCGCAAAAGACGCGCTCTCACCTCCGTCGCCCGGAGACCGGGACAACTTGGTTTTATGTTCAACACCGTCACCACTTGCGTCCGGAACCTGCTCCCTGTGATACGATCACGCGCTGTCATACCCGTTCGATGGTGCTCTGTCAGCGTTCATGACCAGCCTGGTTCTCAGAGTGTCCCGGCGGCTTGCCAAGCCTTGGGTGCTGGCGCATAAGCGATTTTTGATGGCGGGAGCATCTGATGGATACGCAGGCAACGGGGATGAGAGACGAGCAAAGCTGGGCCGCGCATGCCCGCGCCACGCTGGCGCTCGGCCTGCCGCTGGTCGGCACCCAGATTGCCCAGATCGCCATCGCCACCACCGATGTGTTCATGCTCGGCTGGTACGGAACGGCTGAACTGGCGGCAACCGTGCTTGCCTCGCAGGCGTTTTTTGTGGTCTTCATTTTCGGCTCCGGCTTTGCCAATGCGATCCTGCCGCTGGCGGCCCAGGCGGAAGGCCGCAATGATCCCACCCATGTGCGGCGCTCGGTGCGGATGGGGATGTGGATCCTGCTGCTCTATGGCGTCGTGGTCATGCCGTTTCTGTGGTATCTCGAACCGGCCTTGATCGCGCTGGGCCAGAAACCCGAACTGGCAGCGCTTGCCAGCGATTACATCCGCATCGCGCAGTGGGGCATGTTCCCCGGGCTGATGATGATGGCGCTGCGCACATTCTTTGCCGCGCGCTCGCGGGCAGCAATCGTGCTTTGGTCAGCCATCATCGGCACCGTGGTCAACGGCATCTTCAATTACGGCTTGATCTTCGGCAATTTCGGCTGGCCGGAAATGGGCGTGCGCGGCGCTGCAGTGGCTTCGGTTTTCAGCTCGACTGTCATTTTTCTGATCATGGCCGGCTGGGCGATGTGGCATCCGCGGCATCGGGAGTACCGGTTGTTCCAGCGCTTCTGGCGGCCTGAATGGCCGGCGTTTTTCGAAGTGTTCCGGCTCGGTCTGCCAATCGGCCTGACCATTCTGGCCGAGGTCGGATTGTTTCTGGCGGCCTCGGTGATGATGGGGTGGCTCGGCACGGTGCAACTGGCAGCCCACGGCATCGCCATCCAGCTTGCCTCGATCAGCTTCATGGTGCCGCTCGGCCTGTCCCACGCCGCCACCGTGCGTGTCGGTCAGGCCTATGGCCGCGGCAACATGGCCGGGCTGGCGCGGGCATCGCACGTCGTCATGGCGCTGGCGGTTGCGATTTCTTTTGCCGCGGCCGCGCTGTTCTGGCTGGCGCCGGAAGCACTGGTCAGTCTGTTTGTCGACGAAGCCAACGACGACGCCAGCCAACTGCTTGCGGTGGCTGTGCCGCTGTTGGCCGTGGCTGCCTGCTTTCAGGTTGTCGACGCCATTCAGGTCATCGGGGCGGGGCTTTTGCGCGGCATCAAGGATACCCGCATTCCGATGTTCATTGCCGTCATAAGCTACTGGCCGATCGGTCTGTCGGCGGCCTACGGGCTTGGCTTCGGTCTTGGTCTTGGCGGTCCCGGCATCTGGGGGGGATTGGCGCTCGGGCTCGGTGTGGCCGCGGTGCTGCTCAATCTCAGGTTCGCCAACCGGCATTTGTTTCTTGACGTCGCCAAGGGCTGAGTGGGCGAAGTACGGGCAGATCCGGGCTCGTCGGGCTGTTGAAGTCGTCACATGCCGCCAAACCGGACGGGAGGCTTCGGCTCTTTGCTGCGTTAGGGTTGATCGGTGTCGATGCGATCTGTCTGCCGTTCGTGCGCAGGTCTAAGGAGACTTGACCAAGCTTTGACTGCCTGTGATTGTGCATAATGGGAACCTGTTTGTGTCGCTGAGATTGCCGTAAGGCTGAAGGTGAAGCGGATGTTTCGCAGTTGAAACCCTTTCGGCGTCCAAACCGGCAGGTAGATCGATTAGGTTGTCTGGCAATCATTTCTATCGCACCGGTAGTGCCGCGTTCGAACAGACATTGGAACCGGTTGGCGAAGCTCACAAGTCACTAACTCAGCTGCGATTTACCCGGCGTGATGAAAGCGCTTCCGATTTGGTTGCCGTGAATTTGCGTTGTCAGCTTGGTGTGACTCCGCCTGCATCAGGGCGAGCTTGACAAATCTATCGTGTTTGGCGAGAAAAAAATCTCAAATGATTGCGAGAGGCCCTTCGTTATATGCTTAGTTTTCCTGATGATTCTCCGGTCATAATTGGCGCTCTCGGTGGCAGCGGCACCCGTGTGGTGGCCGAACTCCTGACAACTGGCGGTATCTACCTCGGCTCCGACCTCAATAGCGCAAAGGACAACTTGCTTGCCGTCCTTTTGTTCAACCGGCGCTCGGCCTTGCTGGAAACAACGCAGGAATTCAGTGAACTCCTGCAGATTTTTCATCGGCGCATGAAAGGCGAGACAGATTTTACGTGCGATGAAATTGCGCGACTGGAGACCCTCGCTACAAAAGAGCGACAACAACACACCCGGGAATTTCTGGAGCTTCGTCTAGACCGCTTCCGCAATCCGGACCCCGAACCTGTGCACTACAGCCGCTGGGGTTGGAAAATACCACCGTCGCATATCCATTTGCCCCGGCTTCTGGAACTGGACCCGTCGCTCAAATACATTCACCTCGTGCGCAACGGGCTCGATATGGCCTTCAGTCCGAACCAGAACCAGCTCAGAACTTGGGGCCCGGTTGTTCTGGATAGGAATGTGGAGGATTGTCCCAGAGATTCCTTGTCCTACTGGTGCGAGACGCAGGCACGTGTCAAACGGTTATCGGAACAATATCCGTCGAACATACTACAGATTCAGTTCGAACAATTATGCCAGGATCCGGCCGACGTAGGGCGCAAGGTTTTCGAATTCCTGGACCACGATGTCCCAGATTCGGTCCTGTCGGCCTTTGCTGACTTTGTGAAACCGCCCAAATCACTCGGTCGCTACAAGTCCAGGGACTTGAGCGTATTTCGTCAATCCGATTTGATGCAGCTTGAGGACGAGGGCTACCGGATTGACTGATAGTGGAAAATCGCGCGGCTGATCACAATGCGCAAATTGTCCGTTTAACGAAAGCCCGCTGACCACGCAATGTGAACCTGGAACCGGGGCGCACCAAACAGCGAAAGCCGATTCAGCGTTCTGCAACGGCCTCAAGGCCCTGGTGCTCGCGTACCATGTTCATGAAGCGGCGGAACAGGTAGTGGCTGTCCTGCGGACCAGGTGAGGCTTCGGGGTGGTGCTGCACCGAGAACACCGGTTTGCCGACCAGTCGCAGGCCGCAGTTGGAGCCGTCAAACAGCGAGACATGGGTTTCCTCGACACCGTCGGGAAAGCTCTTCGCATCGACTGCGAAGCCATGGTTCATCGAGACGATCTCGACCTTGCCGGTGGTGTAGTCCTTGACCGGGTGATTGGCGCCGTGATGGCCCTGATGCATCTTCACGGTCTTGCCGCCCAGCGCCAGCGCCAGGATCTGGTGACCCAGGCAAATGCCGAACACCGGAATTGCGCTGTCAATCAGCTTCTTGATGACGGGCACGGCGTATTCACCGGTGGCTGCCGGGTCTCCCGGACCGTTGGACAAGAAAATCCCGTCGGGCGACATGGCGAGAATGTCTTCCGCGCTCATGGTCGCCGGCACAACCGTCACCTTGCAGCCCAGGCCGGTGAAAAGCCTCAGGATGTTGCGCTTGACGCCATAATCAACCGCGACAATGTGGGCGACCTGTGCGCCATTCTCGGAAAATCCCTCGTCCCAGGCCCAGGGACCTTGCGTCCAGCTTGACGATTGACCCGATGTCGCGGCCTTGGCGAGATCCAGGCCTTCCAGCCCGCTCCAGTCCGCGGCCAGCGCCTTGAGCGCAGCGATGTCGAAATTGCCGTCCGGATCATGGGCGATGACCGCATTGGGCGCGCCGTTTTCGCGAATCCAGGCTGTCAGGGCGCGTGTGTCGACGCCGGCGATCCCAATAATGCCGCGCGCCTTGAGCCATTGATTGAAGTGACCGGTCGAGCGGTAACTCGACGGCGCGGTGACGTCGGCCTTGAAGATCGCGCCAACCGCGCCGATGTGGGCGGCCGGGGTCAGATCCTCGATGTCCTCGTCATTGGCGCCGATATTGCCGATGTGGGGAAAGGTGAAGGTGACGATCTGCCCCAGATAGGACGGGTCGGTGAGAATTTCCTGGTAGCCGGTCAGCGCGGTGTTGAAGCAGACTTCGGCCTGCGCCTGACCGGTGGCGCCGATGCCGTGACCTTCAATGACGGTGCCGTCAGCAAACACCAGAACGGCGGTGGGCTTTGTCTTCGTCCATGGGCTTGGGGTCATGTCCACTCCGTTGGCGGTCGGGAACGCCGCTTCATCGCTGTCGAGCACCCCTTGACGTTCTGCAGGGGCATCGCCATTTAACCTGCCTGAAGCAAGGCGCGGACAGCAGTCCCCGCGCCTCGTGCGTCTTCGATCCGGTCATACATTGGTTGGTAAATAGAGAAGCCGCACGCTGTGGTCAATCAGCCCCGTGCCGTGGATTCGCCAATTATTTGCTTGAACAGGATGCGGCCCAGGGGTAAATCCTGTCGCTCTGCATGTGCGGACCCTTGGGGTTTGTGAAGGAACTGCCGGAGAAAGTTTGATGATGCGGGAACGTTTTGCCGAAAAGCTCAAGGACGCCATTCGCGCCAAGGACCCGCGCCGGGTATCCACGCTGCGGCTTATTCAGGCTGCGATCAAGGATCGTGACATCGCCAATCGCGGCTCCGGCAAGGATCCGGTGAGCGATGACGACATTCTTCAGATCCTGACCAAGATGATCAAGCAGCGCGAGGAATCGGCTGGGATCTACGAGGAAAACGCGCGGCTTGAGTTGGCTCAGCAGGAACGCGACGAAATTGCCATCATCCGTCAGTTCCTGCCCAAGCAATTGCCGGAAGACGAAGTGCGCGAACTCTGCGCCTCGGTCGTGTCCGAAACCGGTGCGTCGGGACTGCGCGACATGGGCAAGTGTATGAACGTGCTCAAGGAGCGCTATCCCGGCCAGATGGACTTCTCCAAGGCTTGCGGCATGGTCAAGGGCCTGTTGCAGTAAGATTTGCACCGCATCGCAGCATTTTTCTAACACCCTGACAATTTGTACGGTATACAGGGGTGTATTAGATGATTCTTGATCAATCCCTGATGACAGTCGGGATGTTATGCCCCTATAACGGGTGTCTATAGGATGATGATGATTCGTGCCCTTTTGCTGGAATCCAAACAGAGGACACCATATGCAACCGACGGTCGCGACGCAGAGCCATATCAGTCAGGTCGATCGCCGCTCTCATGTTCATGATCAGCGGCAGGATCTCGTCGGCGTGTCCAGCGACGAGATGGTCGATCTTATGGGGTCGGTCTGCCCGTTGGGCGGTTGGAGACTTGAGATGGCAACCGGACGGATGTTCTGGTCCGAAGACGCGGTGCTGGTTACACAACTGATGGAAGCGCCGACGACAGCGAGAAATGGATATCGCTGCGTCATGCGGGTGTGTAACGGCGGTGGCGGCTACCGCCTGATAGCATCGGCCGGCCGTCACCGGTCCCTCGACGGTGGTGAATTGTGCGGATACTATCACGGGTCTCAGCAGAACGTCCGCTCGGTGGTGTTGGCAGATGGGTGAGTCATGATATTTGCCACTAATCCAGCTTTTCAGACCGAGCCTTTCGAGGCGATCGCGAAGATCCGAACGATTTTCGATGCCATGCAGATCTTGCGCAAGACCTGCATAGGCTATGGTTTTAGCTATTTCTCCGTGATCTCGCTTCCTGTCAGCATAGCCGGCGGCGATGCCGCGATTTCCGATTTGGCCACGATCTCAAGCTGGCCACCCGAGCTGATTGCCGACTATGATCGTCTTGGTCTTGCCAGGAACAGCCCGGTTCTTGACCAGTTGCGCAAGCAGATCACACCGATTGTATTCAAGATGGATGAGTTGAATCGCGGCCGACCGGGTGAAGAGACGCATCAGGCCGAAGAGTTGTTTGCACGTTTCAAGCTGACGATGGGGGTGTATTTCCCGGTACATGACCACAGGGGACTGCGTCACGCGGTGTCCTTCATTGGAGATCGGCCGCCACTGTCAGTTGAGGAATTGTCGACGCTTTCCATGTTCGCGACGATGCTGATCGAACAGATCTCGAAAATCAGCGTCGCCAACCATGCGGCCAGGTCCGTGCTCAATGCCCGGGAAACCGAAATCCTGCAATGGACGGCGGAAGGCAAGACCAGTTCGGAGATTGCAGGCATCACTGGACTTTCGGAACACACAGTCAATCATTACGCCACGATCGCGACCCAGAAACTGGGATGTTCCAACCGGACCCAGGCGGTTGTGTACGCGATGCGTCTGGGCCTGTTCAAATAGGGTCGTGCCCGGCCTGGTCGGGTCGTCGGCAAGGTTTGCCGGCGGTGCAAGCGCTTCCGTCCGGGTTCACCGGTGTGCATAACGGGGAGTGTGACGCCAGGGCCTTTGCCTGATCCCTCGGTCATGCCTATATAGAGATCATCTTCAACCAGATTGTTTGCTGTGCCGGAGGCGCGCCGATTTTGCGGTTTTCCCCGTCTTTTCTCGACGATATTCGCGACCGGGTTCCGATCTCGGACGTGATCGGCCGTCATGTGACCTGGGATCGCAAGAAAACCAACACCTCGCGCGGCGACTGGTGGGCCTGCTGTCCGTTCCATGGCGAAAAGTCCCCGAGCTTTCACTGCGAGGACCGCAAGGGCCGCTATCATTGCTTCGGGTGCGGGGTGTCGGGGGATCATTTCAGGTTTCTCACCGAACTCGAAAGCCTGAGTTTTCCCGAAGCCGTGCAGCGCGTGGCCGATATGGCCGGCATCGCTTTGCCTGCGCCGGATCCGGAAGCCGCCCAGCGCGAGCGCAAGCGCGCCAGCCTTGAGGATGTCATGGAGATGGCGGCGTCGTTCTTCGAGGCCGAACTGCAGGGCGCGCAGGGTGCCAGGGCGCGCGCCTATCTGCGCGACCGCGGCTTGTCGGGCCGTACCATCGCCGCGTTCCGGTTGGGCTACAGTCCCGACAGCCGCAGCGCGCTCAAGGAGCATCTTGCGTCGCTCGGTGTTGACAAGGACCAGATCGAGGCCTGCGGGCTGGTCGTGCATGGACCCGAAATTCCGGTGTCCTACGACCGTTTCCGCGACCGGATCATGTTCCCGATCCTGTCCTCGCGCGAACGCGTCATTGCTTTTGGCGGTAGGGCGCTTTCGCCGACCGCGCCGGCCAAGTATCTCAATTCCAACGAGACCGAACTGTTCCACAAGGGCAATGTGCTCTACAATTTCGCCCGCGCCCGGCGCGCCTGCGGTCAGAATGGAACCCTGATCGTGGTCGAGGGCTACATGGATGCGATCGCGCTGGCGCAGGTGGGTATCGAAAATGTCATAGCGCCGCTGGGCACGGCGCTGACGGAGAACCAGCTCAAGCTGATCTGGCGGATCACGCCGCAGCCGGTGTTGTGTTTCGACGGCGACGAGGCCGGCCAGCGCGCAGCCAACCGAACGGTCGATCTGGCGTTGCCCCTGATCGCCACCGGCAGGTCGCTCCGCATCGCGGTGCTGCCGCCGGGCAAGGACCCTGACGACCTGGTGCGCCAGGACGGGCGCGAGCCGTTTGACCAGGTGATCTCGGCGGCGCGTCCGCTCGCCGATGTCGTCTGGTCGCGCGAGGCCGGCGCGGGCGTGTTCGAAACGCCCGAAAGCCGCGCCGAACTGGAGGCCAAACTCAGGCAGGCGACCTCGCTGATTGCCGACGAGAGCCTGCGCCGCCACTATCAGCAGGACATGCGCGAGCGGATGCAGGCGTTTTTCGGCGGCGGCGGATATGGCTACGGTGCCAGGGATCAGCGGAAATCCGGTCCCGGAGGCTATGGCAGGGCAGGCTATAGCCGCGGCGGCGAGGGCGGACGCGGGGCGGGCGGGCCCGGACCGCAGGCGGGGCGGGTCTTGGCGGTGTCGGAACGGCTGGCCCGGTCGGGGCTGGTGCGGGGCCACGCCGATATGCCGTCCTTGCGCGAAACCGTGCTGGTGATGACGGTGGCCAACCATCCGCGGATGCTGCATGACGAATTCGATGAGCTGTCAGCGCTCGAATTCGACGACAAGGGGTTGATGCGGGTGATGCAGGTGATGCTCGATACGGCTTCCGCCGGCGGGCGGTTTGACCGCGAGCGCCTGTTTGAAGCGCTTGAGGCGGACGGGCAGGGCGCTTTCATCGCCCGGCTCGAAAGCCAGGTTCGCAATGCGCGGATCTGGACGGCGACAGTCGAGGCCGCGGCGGAAGATGCGCGCGAGGGCTATGCCCAGGCGCTGGCGCTGCACAAGCGCACCCGTGAGCTCAAATGGCAGAAGGCGGAACTGGAGCGCGATATCGCCGAATGCGACGATGCCGAGGCAAGTTACGCCATCATTGCCATGCTGGAGCAGGTTCAGCTCGAGATTGCCCGGCTGGAAAACCAGGAAGCCATCATCGATGGCTTCGGGGTTTTGTCGGGCCGGATCAAGGGCGGCCGCGGCGGAACCGGCTGACAGCGCCTGCCTGGCGGCGATTCATTGCTGCGGCACTTGTGAATCGGCTGGCGGCTCCTACATAGGAGCATTATGCGAATGACACCGACAAATCAGGCAAATGCGCGCAATTTACCGGATCTGCGCGGTTTTTGCCCGATAAGTCTTGACGGATAGGTTTTTTGTGGGAATCACCTGTCTGTTATAATGAGGTGCGCGATCGCAGGGCCCGGGGGCGGGCGCTGGGTGCGCGGTTTTTCGGGAACGGAAGGCACGCACGGCTGAATGATCGGCATGGTTAACAGGGAATTAGGCATCCATACGCCATAACAATCCGGATGATTCGCAAACGCCGCCCGCCACATTGGCGGGTGTCATGCGCCAGAAGCTGGCGCTGAGCAGATGTCAACCGAATGAAATCCGGGGAAAGTGACTGCCCATGGCAAGCAAGGTTAAAGAAGCAGCCGACGAGACAGAGAACGAGCGCGACGCCAGCGGTCCTGACGGACCATTGCTCGACCTGTCGGATGACGCCGTCAAGAAAATGATCAAGACCTCGAAAAAACGGGGTTACGTGACCATGGACGAGCTCAACGCCGTGCTGCCGTCGGAGGAAGTGACCTCCGAACAGATCGAGGACATCCTGTCGATGCTCTCCGATATGGGCATCAATGTGGTCGAGGAAGACGAGGCCAGCGAAGACAAGGAAGCCGAGGACGAATCGGAGAACGAGGAAGCCAGCGAGGGAGGCGAAGTCGCGCCCGCGTCCGGCTCGGCCGTGGCTGCAACGAAGAAAAAAGAGCCGACCGATCGTACCGATGATCCGGTCCGCATGTATCTGCGTGAAATGGGTTCAGTGGAACTTCTTTCCCGCGAGGGCGAAATCGCCATCGCCAAGCGCATCGAGGCCGGCCGCGAGACCATGATCGCAGGGCTTTGCGAAAGCCCGCTGACCTTCCAGGCGATCATCATCTGGCGCGAGGAGCTCAACGAGGGCGCGACACTTCTGCGCGAGATCATCGATCTGGAAACCACCTATTCCGGTCCCGAGGCCAAGGCTGCGCCGCAGTTCCAGAGCCCGGAAAAGATCGAGGCTGACCGCAAGGTGGCTGAAGAAAAGGAAAAGGTCCGTGCCGAAAAGGCGGCGTCTGATGACGTCACCAATGTCGGCGGCGAAGGCCAGTATGACGACGATGAGGATGATGACGACGAGAACAATCTCTCGCTCGCCGCCATGGAAGCCGAGTTGCGTCCGCAGGTGATGGAAACACTCGACACCATCGCCGAGACCTACAAGAAGCTCAGAAAGCTGCAGGACCAGCAGGTCGAGGCGCGCCTTGCCGCCACCGGCACGCTGTCGCCGGCGCAGGAACGCCGCTACAAGGAACTCAAGGACGCGCTGATCACCGCGGTCAAGTCGCTGTCGCTCAACCAGAACCGTATCGACAGCCTTGTCGAGCAGCTCTACGACATCAACAAGCGTCTGGTCTCCAATGAAGGCCGTCTGCTGCGCCTGGCCGAGAGCTACGGCGTCAAGCGCGACGACTTCCTGGTGCAGTATTCCGGCGCCGAGCTTGATCCGAACTGGATGAAGTCGATCGCCAATCTGTCGGCCAAGGGCTGGAAGGAATTTGCCAGGTCCGAAGCCAACGGCATCCGCGACATTCGTGCCGAGATCCAGTTTCTGGCAACAGAAACCGGCATTTCGATCTCCGAATTCCGCCGCATCGTGCAGATGGTGCAGAAGGGCGAGCGCGAGGCGCGCATCGCCAAGAAGGAAATGGTCGAGGCCAATCTGCGTCTGGTGATCTCGATCGCCAAGAAATACACCAACCGCGGTCTGCAGTTCCTCGATCTGATTCAGGAAGGCAATATCGGCCTGATGAAGGCGGTGGACAAGTTTGAATACCGCCGCGGCTACAAGTTCTCGACCTATGCTACCTGGTGGATCCGGCAGGCGATCACCCGTTCGATCGCCGACCAGGCCCGCACCATCCGTATTCCGGTGCACATGATCGAAACGATCAACAAGATCGTCCGCACGTCGCGCCAGATGCTGCACGAGATCGGCCGCGAGCCGACGCCGGAAGAACTGGCCGAAAAGCTCGCCATGCCGCTCGAAAAGGTGCGCAAGGTCTTGAAAATCGCCAAGGAGCCGATCAGCCTTGAAACCCCTGTGGGCGACGAGGAAGATTCGCATCTGGGCGATTTCATCGAGGACAAGAACGCCATCCTGCCGATCGATGCAGCCATTCAGGCCAACCTGCGCGAAACCACCACCCGTGTGCTGGCCTCGCTGACGCCGCGTGAAGAGCGTGTGCTGCGCATGCGCTTCGGCATCGGCATGAACACCGACCATACGCTGGAAGAAGTCGGCCAGCAGTTCTCGGTTACCCGCGAACGTATCCGCCAGATCGAAGCCAAGGCGCTGAGGAAACTCAAGCACCCGAGCCGCTCACGCAAGCTTCGGAGCTTTCTGGATAGCTAGGCTCTCCGAGATCATGGAAACTGAAAACCCGGCTGTCATGCCGGGTTTTTTGTTGCCTGACGGTCGTTATCGGGGCACTGGCTCGCCAGTCCCCGTCATGCCGGCCTCCGAGCCGGAATCCAGCCACGACGCGTCCGCGTCGTGAAAGAGCCTATTGGATTGCAGACGCTCGCCTACTGGATGCCGGATCAAGTCCAGCAAGAGGGACCGAAGTGGGCTGGGATAGGGCTCCCCGAACTCAAGTTCTCATCCCCACCGCGACATATTCGCCCAATTGAATGTTTAGCGCTGGAACTCCCCGCCCATCCGGGTGATATGCCCATCACCGCCGCCGCGCCCGTGGCAGCCCCCCGCCGGAGAACGCCCTGATGGACCAACTCACTCAGCTGCTCGACCAGATGTCCTGGCCCATCGTCATCCTCGCCTGCCTGACGCTGGGGCTGGCGCCGTTTGTGCCGGAGCCGCATATCTGGGAGAAGCTGAAAATGCTGACTGCCGGCACGCTGATCAAGCCGATCGACATTTTCGATCTGTTGATGCATGCCGCACCGTTTATTCTGGCGGGCCTGAAGCTGGCGGCAATGGCGCTTCGCGCGAAATAGCCGCTCTAGCAGCCATATTCATGATTGTGCCAGGCCTTGGCCACGGCGGGGTTTTTGAGCACCTGAGCCACCAGATCACTGATTTCGGGCAGATCCATCGCCGGGCGGTGCCAGTCGGCCAGCATTGCCGCATAGACATCGGTGATCGTCATGGTCGACCCCAGCAGGAACGGCCCGCTGATGGCGCTCGCGAGCTGGGCGAAATCGCGATCGAGATCCTTGATCGCCTGGCGCTTGATGGCGTCCGCGGCCTCGGGCGAGGCGTCATCGGTGTGGCGCGGCGCGTAATACAGTCTCAGCGCATCGGGATAGATGTTGGCCGTCATGAAGATCAGCCATTGCACCGCGACATTGCGGGCGGGCGAGCCGTGCGGCGGCAACAATCGCGCCTCGGGGAAAGTCTCGTCGAGCGCCAGCAGGATGGCCACACTCTCGGCGATCACCTGTCCCGAGGGCAATTCGAGCACCGGGATCTTGCCGGCCGGGTTGAGCGCCAGGAATTTTGGCGTGTGAAGGGCTGAATCCTCGTCGATGCGGACGCACTCGAATGCCGCGCCGATCAGCCGCAAGGCCGCTTCGACCACCATCGAACCGGCGCCGGGCCGCCAGTAAAGCCTGTAGTCCGACATCTGTCTCTCCCTCAAAGCGCAGCTCCGTCATGCCAGTATCGCCGAGCCGGGGCAAGGGCTGCGCGCCGCGGGTTTTGCGGGTGCGTCAAAATTGACGCGGTGATTTCTGCGCCGGTCCTTCTTTGTCCGCATTTTCTGGTATGGATCGCCTGATGAGACAATGGCGCGATATCAGGTGGACCGGGTTGGGCAGGGGGCTTGCGCTCTCCGTAACCCTGCATGGCCTGCTTTTGGCGACGCTCCTGATCACCCTGCCACTGCCCGAGGCGGACTCCGTGCCGGAGCAACAGGTGGTCGAGGTCACGCTGGTGGAACCTCCGGAGCCCGAACCGGAGGAGCCTGAGGCGGAGCAGTCACCTCAGACGGAGCCGTCCGCACCCGAACCGGAGCAGCCACCTGAGGCAGAGCCGCCCGCACCCGAGCCACCAGAGCCCGAAGTTCCGCAGCAGGAAGCGGCCGTCGTCGACCCTCCGCCCGCGCCGCAACCTCCGCCCGCGCCCGATGGTGCGGAGGCAGGCGAGGCTGC